>Ga0316208_1002867_pt1 | contig 13239 bp, 9 predicted proteins | sample 3monopyrite_MG_FD_204944 | JGI IMG/M metagenome (GOLD analysis project Ga0316208, IMG submission 204944) | Microbial mat bacterial communities from mineral coupon in-situ incubated in ocean water Damariscotta River, Maine, United States -... | ecosystem: Environmental > Aquatic > Marine > Coastal... | reverse complement strand
CCCTAAGAACTTGAATCCGACTAAGGCGATAAATGGTATCAAGGAGATGATGCTAAAAGACATGTTTTGAGCGAAGCGAATAACGAGAAGCCAGATTACGGCGTTGGAATAAAATTTCAAAATACTCATTTACTATTCGTAAACTCCGTTTTTAAAATTTTATTCCGCCTTGTACTCCACCCTCTCGTTATCCGCTAAAGTTTAAGGGGCTGTTTAAAAAACATTATCGTCATTTCTGAGGAGAAATATTTGGTAGCCGAGGAAAATTCAAAACCGTCATTCCAGCACAGAAACTTTTGGTTAGTAATTGGTAAATACAAAGTCGTCATTCCCGCGCAGGCGCAAGTACAAGGATGTACGAAGGTAGGGCAATGCAGGAGCAATTGCCGAGGAATCCAAAAAATATAATTAGATTATTTATAATAAATGAACACTACTGAATCTGAAAACACCGAACTATCCCGTTTACGTTGGCAATGTCGTCGTGGTATGCTCGAACTCGATATATTTTTAGAAGGCTTTATGGATAAAGCTTATTTACAACTCACACCAAAAGAGAAACAAACGTTTGAACGGTTACTTGAAACACCCGACCAAATGTTACTCGATTACTTAATGGGGCGGGTTATTCCATACGATAAGGAAATCGCGGATGTCGCAAAACAAGTTCGTCTCACTGCCGGTTCTACAGCTTAATCCCTCTAAAACTCTACGCTTACTTATTATGGGTTTGCATTTAATTGCGCTCATCAGTATTACATACTCGATATATATTCATATTACCGTTAACATTTTTTTAGGCTTGTTAATTAGTTTAAGTTTTTATTACTATCTCCAATATTATAAAAATTTATTAAGTTTAAAAATGATTAAGTGCCGGCAAGATGGTATGTGGATATTGGGATACGAAAAAAGCACAGGGGAACTGAAACCGTTGTTAGCTTCACTTAAATCTGAGTATATGATTACTGATTGGTTAATTGTCTTGCGTTTTAAAATAGGCTCAACAAAAATAAAAAGTATTCCGATTTTTAAGGATATGCTTACTTCTGAAAAATTTAAAAGATTAAAGATTGTACTGCCTTATTTGTTTAATATAAAAAATCAATGATATTTTACACGTAGCGCTAATACTTAGTAAGGCCGCAAAATGAAAATAGCATTAGCAATATGATGCTGAAAAATACTTAGGGTTACAGTTTTTTATTATTTAATAATCATGGTTTAAAAATAACCAAAAGTTTTTTGGCTATTTATTAGGCATTTTTATTAAGGAACGGATTCTTAATTATCACTAGATTACATTGAAATCCTATCTTGATTCGTTTATGTTGGCACTAACTGGCGCAGATATTTAAGTTGTGTATAAATTAGAAAATAATAAAACTTGGTTAGATTCAAAAATGAATTTTAATTAATCAACATAATTTTTTGGTTATTTTCCTCGGTCAGTTTATAAGCAAAATAGATTCTACTATAAGAAATTGGGTATCAAACTTGGTGTAGGTTTTGTGTGCCAGTAATAAAAATAATGGATAGTGGTTTCGCCTGATCGCAGATTTACTGTAGCTCTCACAATCGGGCTAGCAAGATAGGAGGAAATGAAAATGGAAAATAATATACAAAGTAAAATAAATAAAATCCTACTCGGTTTGATGCTAGCCATTGCAACGCAAGCCGCGTGGGCCGTTGAAACAATAACTTACTATCGTAACGATGCATTGGGTTCACCGGTTGCGGCAACCGATGCCAATGGCGCAATCTTGTGGAAAGAAGATTACCACCCTTATGGTTCTCGCATACGTGAAGAAAGTACCGACTCCAATCAAGTTTGGTATACGGGTAAGCATCATGAAAAAGATATTGGCTTAACGTACTTTGGTGCGCGTTGGTATGATCCGACCCTTGGGCGGTTTATGGCGATTGATCCGGTTGGGTTTAAGCAAGGGAATATTCATTCGCATAATCGGTATGCTTATGCGAATAATAATCCTTATTTGTTTGTTGATCCGGATGGGAATTCGCCATTACATATCATTAAGTTTGCAGCTGATCTAGGTATTAATCTTACAATTAACAAATTGACGACAGGGCAATTTAGTTCTGCTGCTGCTTTTAAAGAATCTTTAGAAGGGCTTGCAAATCCATTTAAGTCGATAGAAAAAGTTAAGAAACTTAATAAATTATTGAACAAGACCGAAAAAATTTCTGATGGAAAATTAAAGAGTCGGACTAATAAGCTTGGTCCAAATTCTAACGCCGAAGGAGCCCATACACAATTTAAGAGAGATCCAACGACGGGTAAGATTTCAGGCTATACTGAGTTTGACGCGTCTGGCAATCCAGTGAAGCGTTTTCGAGCTAAAGGTAAATCACATGGTGGAACAGAACCACCATTTATCCTTGAGCCAAAGCCGGGAAAGGGGCCGGGGGCAACACCAAAAGTACCACGGAAGCCAAGACCTGATGAGATTCCAAAGGGGTAGTTTATAAATGTGTAATGAAGATTTACTTGCGCACTTTCGAGAGGTGGTATTCAAGGGACAGGATACTAGTGGTTTTAATTATTTTGATTTCTTGCATGCGTATGGATCACCTCTTGATGCGTTATTCTATTCTCAGCTATTTTACCCGGACTTCGTTGAGATTAAGGGAATGATTTTTTTGAAGGAAACTATCGAAGATGATAATGATGAAGCTCGCTTAGATGAGGCATTAATACGTTATGAATATGATAAAAGTAAAATTGAACAATCATTCAATATAGTTGAGGTTCCCTCTCTATTTGGCAAGAATTTAGCTGAAACAACAGACGAAGAAGATCTTGTGCTTACTACAAGATTAGCAAAGATGTGGCAATATAAACTTCAATCTACTTATCCAGAACGAAAGTTTACTGTGCAAATACTTTCGGCAGAAGAAACAGGTGGAGAGGTTGGTTTTAGTTTTTATACGGAAAGATAAGATATTTGGGGGTCAGAGTAAAAATTCTTAGCAGCGCTAAACGTATTATTTAAGATATTAAAAGCTATACAAGGATGTATTTATATAACAATAAGTTGGAGCTTTATCGAGACGATAGGTTTCAGCGTTAATGTAAGAATCTATGCCCAAGAAAATAGCAGAGTTCACTCTGCCCCTGATCTTCTTAGCAATTTGAAAATAAATGTTAACAATAAAATTGAGTAAAGAACCTGATGTAATGTTTGTTGCTCACAATTAAATAATGGATATTAGTATGAAAATAAAGATATTTGGGGGTCAGAGTAAAAATTCTTAGCAGCGCTAAACGTATTATTTATGATATTAAAAACTATACAAGGATGTTTTCATATAACAATAAGTTGGGGCTTTGTCGAGACGACAGGTTTCAGCATTAATCTAAGAATCTATGCCCAAGAAAATAGCAGAGTCCACTCTGCCCCTGATCTTCTTAGCAATTGGAAAACGAATAATAAATATTAACAATAAAATTGAGTAAAGAACCTGATGTAATGTTTTGTTGCTCACAATTAAATTATGGATATTAGCATGAAAATGATACTGCGTTTTACGAGCTTAGCTTTAACTCTTTTGTTACCGGCGATAACTTATGCGGGTTCAGAAACCCGAGATTATTATAGTGAGCCGGGAATTAATCCTTATAAGAGTCTTAGCGAACATCCAAATGAGAGTATTAGTACCTTCAACGGCTCACTGGCTTTATCGTACACCGATATTTTAGTCCCCGGTAACGGTGGATTAGATATTAAAATTAATCGGTTTTATAATGGGCCGATATCTTCAACGCCACTCAATTCACCTTATGGCTTTGGTTGGTCAATGCACTTTGGTCGTATCGTTGTACCTAGCAGTGGCTCACCTGCAGATGTGTTTGCAAAACTTTGCCAGTCTTCTCCCGCATCTGATTTAATCACAAGTGCCGATAATCCTTCCATTGAGTTTGCCGATGGTGCGCGTGAACTATTGTTTCTTGACAACGTTAAATTTTCAACTGTCCCTCAGCTTATTACTAAGTCACGCATTCGAGCCGAGTGTTTTCCTGAAGGAGAACCCAATAAAGGCAGCACCGGTATGATCGTGACAGCTCTTGACGGCACACGTTATACCATGAATGAATTTGAGCAAATATCTAACGATAGTGGAGCATCGTTTTTCAATTTCTTTTATACCACTCGAATTGAAGACACTAATGGCAACTGGATTAATATTCAGTATAGAGCAACTGGAACTCACAAAGTTATTGATAACATAACAACAAATGATGGTCGCGAAGTTCGGTATCAATATAGCAACGAAGGAACAGCTCAATTGGGGTTGTCGAGTATTGAAGTCGTAAATAGTACAGTAGCCAACCAAATATGGAGCTATGAATACGATACCTACTTAAACTTTAATTTACTTGAAAAAGTTACTCGTCCAGATGGTAGTGAATGGGAATATGAGTACGATGACTCTACAGATGTATCATTACTACCTCTTCTGGATGAAATTTCTTATCCCTGGGGCGGTGAAATTAAGTATACCTATAAACTCCATGATTTTAATCCAGGTTTGGGTATTCAAAGAAAACCGGTCGTCGCGACCAAGGAAGTAAAAGACGAAATTATTCGAAATGGTAGTAAGGTGGATATTGAAGGTCTCTGGACATTTGATTATTCGCAAGGACTTGATTCAAATGGAAATGGTATTATTGAAGATGGCGAACATGATAAAACCACCGTGACGACGCCAACAGCGGTTTATACCTATGAGCATATCGGTGTTTATACATCAGCAGCGAGTCTGAATTTATGGGCAGTCGGGTTACCTGTTTATGTTACTGTTGAAGATAAGCAAGGCACCTTCCTTCAACGTACGGCAAACTCATGGGCTTTTCAGACTATATCAAATGAGCAGTATACGCGTGGTATTGGTGTGCGTAATGATCTTCGAACTAATGCGCCAATTTTGACAAGTAAAAGTGTTTTTCGAGATGGAGTTAATTATTTTACAAACTACTCAAACCATAACGCATATGGTAAGCCAGAAACAGTTATTACGACGTCTAATATTGCAAATAATTCTAAACAAATTGATTATTCATACTTCATCGATTCAGAGCGAAACATTGTAAAGCAAGAAGATGAAGCCATTTTAAATGTCGGCACAATCGACAGAACCTATGATGCAAACGGTAACGTGCAATCCATTTCTAAATTTGGTGTCACTACAAATTATACGTATTATCCTACAGGTGATGTTAATACAGAAACAGATGCAAGATTGAATACTACAACATACTCAAACTATTACCGTGGTAGTGCACAACAAATTGATTACCCTGAGAATGTCACTGTTTACAGAACAATAAATGACTCGGGTACGCTTAAAAATGAAACGGATGGCCGAGGCAATACGACACAGTACAGTTACGACGAACTCAATCGTTTATCGGGTATTAATTATCCAATAAATGATTCGGTATCGATCAATTACGAGAACGCAACGCCAGATCTTCCTTGGCGGCCAATGTCACGTACATTATTACGAGGACAATACAAAGAGAAAGTGACTTTTGATGGCTTTGGACGTGTCAACAAAACAATACGAGTGGATAGAAGTACAGGTGAAAGAATTGTAACGCGTAAAGAATATGATGTGCTCGGAAGGACGGTATTTGAATCATACCCTAATTCACAAAAAGGAACGTCAACAAGCTATGACACATTAGATCGTGTTGTAAAAATCGATAATATTAATGATACGTTTTCCAGTTATGCTTATGGCCCAGGTAACACGGCAACAGTAACCGATGAAAACGGTAATACCACTAAACTGTTGTATCGTTCGTATGGCAGTCCTGACTCAGAAAAAGTTGTCAGTCGTATTGATAAACCAGAAGCCAATATATTAACGTCAATGACGCACAACAAACTCGGGCAACTGGTTACCGCTTGGCAAGGTTTTAGCGATGGCACCCAAGGGTATACGAGACAATATGGTTATGATACTCGTAACTACCTAACGACAGTGACAAATCCTGAAACAGGTATTACCACCTATGGACGAGACGCGTTAGGTAATATGAGCTCTAAGCAAGTAGGCAGTTCTGCCCTCACAACGTACACCTATGATAATTTAAATCGACTTAAATTTATCGACTACCCCAATACCACAGAAGATGTCACCTATAGCTATGATGCAAACAGTAATGTTAAATCAATCACTAATGCTACCAGTGCAATAGCCTATCTATACGATTCAAACGACAATATGTATTTTGAACAAGTTGGTATTAAGGGACAAACATATACAACAAGTTATGCGTTTAACGCACTAGATAACCTCGATAATATTACCTATCATTCAGGTCGACTTGTTAGTTACACACCCGATGCATTCGGTCGCGCGACGACGGCAGAACCGTTTATCAATAGTGTTACATACCATCCAAACAGCCAAGTAAAGCAAATGCAATATGCGAATGGTCAGGTTTCGACATCGAAACTCAATCAACGTCGCTGGGTTAAAAGTTTATCGGTAACCGACGGTACAATCAATGTTATGGACTTGCTTTATAAATACGATAAAAAAGGCAACGTAAAGAACATTACAGATAATTTGGATGCAACGTATACCCGAAGACTAAGGTATGACGCCGCCGATCGATTAGAAGTTGCCAATGGCCAATGGGGTCGAACAAAATTTGTTTATGATTCGTTCGGTAACATTCGCAAAAAGAAAGTTAATGGTATTGCAACAAATTTCTTTTATAACAATAACCAATTACTTGGCACATCGGGTGTATTTACAAACGTAATGGGTTATGACGACTACGGCAACATTACCACGAATGGTCGCCATGATTTTATTTATGATGATGCGGGTAACATGCTTTTAAGCAAACAAGTATCAATACCTGGCTCGCCAAGTTTAAACTCAACGTCCTATAAATACGATGGGAATAACATGCGCGTCATTCGTTCGCGTTACCCTAAAGAAAGGCATTACTTGTTTGCAGCCAATGGTAATCAGTTAGGTGAATATGATCCGATTTCAGGTTATTTAAAAGAACACATTTATCTTGGTTCAAATCGTATTGCAAGTGCCGAAGACACACCAGCTCCGCCACCGCCACCCACTGCCCCAGTAGCAAAAGCAGGGGCTGATATTTCAGTGGCGCAAGATGCGAGCGCAACATTAGATGGCACACAATCTACACCCAACACGGGGGTGACGTATGACTGGGTGCAAACCACAGGACCAACAGTGACACTAAACGGTGCCAATACTGCTACCCCCACATTTGTTGCATCAACTGGTTTTTATGCAGCTGTGCTCAAATTTAGTTTAATCGTTACCAACCAAACAAATATTTCTTCAATCGATTCCGTTACAGTTAACGTTACCATTTTAGACACCGATAACGATGGCCTTCCAGACAATTTTGAAGTAGCCAGTTTTGGAGACTTAACTCAAACCGGCACAAGCGACTTTGATAATGATGGCATAACAAACCTTGAAGAGTGGCAAAAAAGGAGTGACCCAACCGTAGTGAATGAACTTGATACTACAGTGGGTTTCTTTGCAAGACCGGGTGACAAGCAAAATACGATTTATTGGGTAAAAGATGCACTCATACAAAACTATGATCTGTATTGGTCAACGAGTCCAGGAGTAACACCGCAAAATAGTACGTTGGTCAATAATGCTAGTAGTCCCTATGTGCATACTGGGTTAACCAATGGCCAAACCTATTATTATATTTTAGTTGCGAAGAGTGCATGTTGTGAGTCTATCGCACCTGAACAAAAAGTAACGACCGGGCAAAGTGGTTGGTCAGATGCAAGTTTATTGGGAGGGGGCGGGTCTTTTATCATGAATAAAGCGGGCCAGGGTATTTTAACTTGGGCTGAACCAACAGCAAATTCAGTACAGTTATTCGCGCGCCGTTTTGATCCTACGCAAGGTTGGCTAGCTGCAGAAAAATACGCTGAGGGAAATTTTGTGCTTAATTCATACCGAACACCGGATGGTGGATATATTGTAGATGGTGTAGATATTGACGAAGATGGTGATGTGGTTATTCTGTATCGTGATATTGCACAGGCATACGATGATCCGACCAATATGTATATTTTAGAAAATAATGTTAACACGGGTTGGTCGACGCCCAATTTAATTGGTTCTAATATAGCTGAATTCAGCAATACACAAATTGATTTTGTTGATAATGATTACGCAGTCATAATTTGGCAGGAAACACGTGACTTAAATACTGAACTCAAATTGGCCGAGTATCGTAAAGGTTTAGGAATATCGGCTATCAGTGTTATCGAATCTGGCGAAAACAGTGGCAACATTAATTTAAATTATGCCTTCAATAGTGACGCAAAAGGTAACGCTTTACTGGTATGGAAGGTATCAAAGAGTGGTATTGGAATTACAATTGAAGATAAAGTTAAAGCTAGAAGGTACAATGCTGCTTTAGGATGGAGCAATACCGAAATTATCTTGGATGATGATTCTGTCAATCAGGTGAATCCACAATGTGGTCGAAGCCTTAGTGGTAATCGTACTGTGTCTGCTACACAGAATGGTTATTCCGTACTGTTCGGTGGGGAGTGTCTAGCAACTTATACTAATAATAAATGGAATAAAGAAGTAATTTCAACCGATGAGTCTGGTATGTTGTTTAATAGCAACTCTGTTCACGCAATATATGGTGGTGCGAATGAGCTTTTCCTGAGTAAGTCAGGAACGGCTTATTTTCATACCGTGTATTTCAATGATTTCACTTTAGGATATTTAACACACAAAACTCGACAAGATATAAGTTGGGCATCGCCTGCTTATACTGAATCTCCATATGTGGAAGGACAATTATGGGAGGGTAGACTTTCAATAAGTGGAGGTAATAATCAAACTATGCAAGAAGATATCAGTGGTAACTTGCTCATGGCCGTGAACCACCATGTGTTTGCTTATAGCGAAACAAATGGTATGCGCATGCCGGTTATCCCTGATATTGATAATGCAAGTACCGCGTCAGTTGTGGACTTGAGCATGGATGATACAGGCAACGGAATTTTGATAAGACGTCTTCTTGATGGGTACGGGCGATTTCCTGTGACGAGAAAAGGCATCTTTGCTAACTATTATACTCATATCGCAGGTTCGCCTACTGCTAATGCCGGGCCAAGCAGAAAAATTACAACGGGCCAAACGGTAACATTAGACGGCACAGGTTCCAGTGATGCAAACGGTACTATAATTTCTTACAACTGGGAACAAGTTGGAAGCCCATTTGGGTTCGTACCGGTTACGATTACCAATGCCAATAGTGCAACTCCCTCGGTGACTCTGCAAGAGTCATCAGCATTTAAATTGACGGTGGTCGATGACCAAGGTCTAATACAGACAGACAGTGTTATCATTTATGTATTCGATCCGTTGGCAGTAGAAAATAACATTGCCAATGCCGGTAGTAACCAAACGGTGAGTGAAGGTGATTTGGTCACATTTGATGCATCTGCATCTACACCTGTATCAGCATATTTTTGGCGACAAGTCAGTGGACCAACCGTTTACTTGGCGAACCCTTATGCGGTAACGACCACCTTCTTCGCACCTCAAGTCAGTGCCGACACCCCTATTTTATTTGAACTGCTTATTAGCAACGGTGACGATTTTGCACCCGGTAGTTTGTCTAAATCACCGGTAACGGTAACGGTACAGGATTATACTCTACCTAATCTGGCTCCGGTGGTTAATGCAGGAGCCGATCAGTTTGCTGCTACCAATACCAATACAGGCAACGTCTTTACACTGGCAGGTAATGTTTCAGATGCCGATGGTACGGTAACACAATATCGCTGGAAACAAATTGAAGGGCCACGTGTTAGGCTGAATAATTCGAACGGTATGACCCCTGATTTTACCGCGTACCCATCTCTAGAATTCGGTAGTTCAATAACATATGTGTTTGAACTAATAGCAACTGATGATCATGCCGTCACGACAAGAGATACCGTTTCGATAACGTATGAAAATAGGGTAACTGCACCCGATCCCACTGGAGCAATAAGTGGATCGGTAACGAATGCTTATATTTTAAACGGCTTTAAGTTTTATGAAGTCACACTGAGTTCGAATACGCCGGGGGCAATAATCAATTTTGGTTTTGATGTGCTATCGCCGCAACTTTCACAGATACCGTTTGGTGTGAACAACCCGCCTTATACGGCTAACTACATGACGGTAGTGAACGGTCTTAATTACGATCAAACGTATTCAATCCCAATCCTCATACAGCTTGGCGAAAACCAGAGCGATAATCTTGTTATTCGTGCCCAATCGATTGCACCCGATGGGGTAACATTAAGTACCCCCATCACGATTTGGCCAACAGGACTGTAGGAGAAAATAAAAATGAAAAATAAAATGAAAAATACAATAAATAAAATCCTATTGGGTTTAATGTTAGCGCTTGCAGTGCAAGCGGCGTGGGCCGTTGAAACCATTACTTACTATCACAACGATGCGTTGGGTTCACCCGTTGCTGCAACCGATGCCAATGGCGCTATTTTATGGAAAGAAGACTACCACCCTTATGGTTCTCGCCTGCGTGAAGAAAGTACCGATTCAAATCAGGCTTGGTATACGGGTAAGCATCATGAAAAAGATGTTGGCTTAACGTACTTTGGTGCGCGTTGGTACGACCCGACTATTGGGCGATTTATGGCGATTGATCCGGTTGGGTTTAAAGCAGGGAATATTCATTCTCATAATCGGTATGCTTATGCTAATAATAATCCTTATTTGTTTGTTGATCCGGATGGGGAGTTTCCCGTCTTTGCGTTGGCATTTCTTGCGGCTGATATATATCTTAATTATCAATCGACGGGCACAGTTGGTGGTGCTTTAAAAGAAACGGCTAAAGGTTTAATCAATCCTCTTAAGAAAATTAAAGTTTTTAGTCGGATTGGTTCTAAGGTTAAAAGTGCGTTTAGTGGGAGAGGAACGAATGGGGCAAGTGGAGAACTAACTACAGCTAGTAATAAGAAGTATCTTGGCAACAGTACCGGTTCTTCTGCCTCAGGAGGAAATTCAAGGGCTCCAATGCACCCAGAGACCCAGAAAGCGTTAGATGGTGTTAAAAAACCTTCACGAACTCACGGACATTGTTGTGAGATTGACGCAATAAACAAAGCTCTGAACAAGGGTGATAAAGTCGGAGGTGCTAAGATGGGACCGGTAAAGTTAAATGAATCAGGAAGAACTTTAGGGCCGTGTTCAACTTGTCGAGAAGTTAAAAAATCACTAGGCGTAGATTAATATAGAAATGAATAGTGGAATTATAGAAAAGCGTTTTAGCTCGTACTTGGATAAGTTTAGGAGTTTGAGTGATATAGTACCGTTTTCTCTTGCGTATATCCGATTACTCCTTTTGTTTAAAAATGAGCTGTCTCCGGTGGAGTTGAATGTCATATTAGAACGACAAAAACAAATGCATGGTGAAGAATTCAATGATGAGAGTTTTGATGAAGTGAGGGACTCAATTCGCAAAGAGTTAGATCTAGAAATCAGAAATAATACCAGCACGAAGAGGGAAGCAATGTTAAACAGGTTGCTCTTTTGTGCGTTGCTTGATACAGAGGAAAAAGATTTTTTTTACCTAACCGAACCAATATTCGAATTTGTGCAGAAGATGGAAGTATCTCCTGAACAGCTACAGCAAATATTGGAATCAGAGTTTGTTGGGTTCGAAATTTAAGATATTTGAAGATATTTGGGGTCAGAGTCTTGAGTAAACTACAAAAAATGGGGTCAGAGTAAAAACTCTCAGATTGGATTTAAACGCGAGATGAAAAAATTAATCATATTATCCGTCGTATTTGTGTTAGGGGCAGCCTTCTATTTTTCACAGACTAATGTCGATAAAAACGTGTTCTCTATTCAGGAAAAATCCAAGTCACCAGTAAAGGTTAAGTCTGATTTTAAATTTTCTTCTCAAGAGCTGGAGCAAATGACACCGGCGATAACGTCGAATGGTCAGGCTGATAATAGTCAATCCAATGAGCAAGTTTTTTCTTCCTCACCTGAGTGACAGATATTTTGATAGAGTAAAAACGCACTGCAACACTAAACTATTTTCAAGGATGAAAATAATGGCACGACTCCCTCGACTTTGTTTACCCAATATTCCTCAACATATTATTCAACGCGGTAATAATCGAGATGTGTGTTTTGCGGCAGAAGAAGACTATGCCGCTTATGCATACTGGCTTAAGAAGTATTCAAAGAAATATGAGGTTGCTATTCATGCATGGGTGTTTATGACAAACCATGTGCATCTTTTAGCAACACCACAAACCGTCGATGGCATTTCAAAATTAATGCAGGCATTGGGGCGGCAGTATGTAAGGTACTTTAATTATACTTACAAACGAACAGGAACCCTTTGGGAGGGGCGCTTTAAATCTTGTATCGTTGACGCGGATAACTATTTGTTAATATGCCAACGGTATATCGAGCTGAATCCGGTAAGGGCGGGTATGGTTGAGGCGCCAAGTGAGTATAAATGGTCGAGCTATAATGCCAATGGGTTAGGGCAAGCGATAACACTTTATCAACCCCATCCTGTTTATTGCGCGCTCGGTAAAACGCCAAGTGAACGTTCTGTGGTATACCGCTCGCTATTTAAAGGGCAGTTGGAAATGGCGTTAGTGAATAAGATACGGTTATCAACCCAAAAGGGTTTTGTGTTGGGTAGCGATAAATTTAAACAACAAGTTGAGGCTTTAACGGGGCGACGGGTTTCATCGTTGAGACCAGGACCAAAGCCCAAGAAAAAAGAATCTGAGTTTTTACTCTGACCCTGATCTTGGACCCTGATCTTGCATGTTAACGGAGTGGCTCATTGTGCTGAGATTTACACTAGGTGAATCAAAATTTAAAAGCATCCCAATCTTTGTCGATATGCTACCCCCTAAAGTCTTTAAGCAACTCAGAGTTGTATTGCCTTATATTCCTCCTACATAGTATCGGTACAATGATTTTTTACAGAAACGGTTACTGGTTTACAGTAACTTAGCTGGCTTAAGAATTTTCCGTGAAAAACATATAAGCTATTGATATTAATGTATTTCCACTCCCCTTTATATTAATTGTGGGTTAACCTATACCAAGATATTGAACAATTATTAACCTGTTCGGGTAATACCGTGTGTCGACTGTGTCATGTATTATCTCGTT
>Ga0316208_1002864_pt1 | contig 13244 bp, 12 predicted proteins | sample 3monopyrite_MG_FD_204944 | JGI IMG/M metagenome (GOLD analysis project Ga0316208, IMG submission 204944) | Microbial mat bacterial communities from mineral coupon in-situ incubated in ocean water Damariscotta River, Maine, United States -... | ecosystem: Environmental > Aquatic > Marine >... | reverse complement strand
TGTTGGGTTACTTGTAATGCTTGAATTAAAAGCGACTCTACTCCCAATTGGTGCCTCAAGTATCTCACCAGTAATACTTAAACTTACTTTATCGTTTATATCTGGGTCATCTGCCCTTATCTGTAGGCGAAGGCTTTTACCAGCTTCCACACAAGTATAAGGATTGACGAGAATGTTTGGTGGGCGGTTATTGCATCCAGGAAATACTTGTATTTGAAGATCTCTCAATACACTTCCTAAGAGCACTCCATTTCTGTATTCTTTAATACGAATTGCAAGGTTATAAAGCCCTACTTCATTGGGCCTATCCCAAATGAGGTCTCCACTAATTGGATCAACAGTGAGACTTATAGAAGCCGAAGGGAAGTTGAATCCTGGCGCTTGAAAACCTCCCGTACCTAAACTAGAAGCCAATTCATAAGCAAGTGAATCTCCGTCAGGGTCGAAAGCCCCAGGGTTATATATGTAAAGCTCTCCAAAACAGGCATCGTCAATAGGATCGTTTCGCAATACAACAGAGTTGTTAATCTGGTTGTCTAGCGGAATTCGAAGCAAGGATTCAACCGTAAAAGGTACATTGATAGAATTGGTAATGTTATCTACTCCTCCATTTCTGTTCCTGTCTTCTACTCGTATTCTAAAGCTTCCTGGACCTGGAAAGGTGTGTCGAGCTATCCAGGTTCGTTTCTTGACATTTGGTCTGTTGAGGATGTCGGGACCAATTATAGGATTTCCAACCGAATCTATCCCTGAGTTGTCTCCCCAATTAATTTCAACTTCATCACGGTTTCTAAATGCAGGACTGTTTGGGTCAGCAAATATTGAAACTGATACCTCATAAGTTAATCCTGAAATATGCTTGTAGGTTATATCTCCTGCCCTATTATGTGTAGCAAACAATGGGACAGACAGTAAAAAAAAACTGACTATTGATATAATCTTTTTCATTCCTTCATATAGACGTCAATAAGTAATAACTTGTTGCTCTATTTCCTCTGGTAAGACTCGATCTTCATATTCTTGAGTTCTTAGCTGAGGTGCAAACCCTGCCTCTATGATGGCTTCTTGTATTTCGTCGGCAGTAAAGCGATGCGGTGCTCCTGCAACTGATACAACGTTTTCTTCAATCATTATTGAACCCATATCATTGGCGCCAGAATGCAAGCATATTTGTGCGACTTCTTTACCAACGGTTAGCCAACTTGCTTGGATGTTTGTTACATTCGGCAACATGATTCTAGACAACGCAATCATACGAATGTATTCATCAGCATTGATATGATTTCGAATACCTTTAATACGTTTCAATAATGTTCCATCGTCTTGGAAAGGCCATGGAATAAATGCTAGAAACCCTTTTGAACTTTCTGGCTTTTCCGACTGCACTTCTCTAAGCCATACTAAATGTTCAAAGCGTTCTTCCAAAGTCTCAATGTGACCAAACATCATGGTAGCAGATGTGGTTATATCAAGCTGATGGGCAACTCTCATTACATCTAACCATTCCTTACCTGTGCATTTGCCACGAGAAATTAATCTGCGAACTCGATCATTTAAAATCTCAGCCCCTGCTCCTGGCAATGAATCAAGCCCCGATTTTTTAAGTTCGGACAAAACTTCTATATGACTCAAACCTTCAAGCTTGCAGATATGAGCAATTTCTGGTGGACCTAAGGCATGTAGCTTCAATGCTGGATATAAACTTTTTAACTTTTCAAAAAGATCTTTATAAAAACTTAATCCCAAGTCAGGATGATGACCACCTTGCAATAACAATTGATTCCCTCCATACCTTAAAAGCTCTTCTATTTTTTCTTTGTACTGTTCAATTGTTGTGGTATAAGCTTCACTGTGGCCAGGAACTCTGAAAAAATTACAAAACTTACAATTGGCAATACATACATTGGTTGTATTGGCATTCCGATCAATGATCCATGTGACTTTTTGATTCCCTTTTTTGGATATTTTCAATTGATTGGCCACAAACGCCAATGAAGCTGTAGAAGCATTCTTAAATAAAAAAAGACCCTCATCTGCTGTTAAGAATTCCTGATGTGTGGCTTTTTCAAGCAGCTCATTTATTCTCATGGTATTCTTCCTCATTTTAAACTCAATTAAGCCTACTAAATTGTATTAGTTTTGTTATGTATAAAATTAATCAATATAGCATGATTCAATTAGCAAACGGACGAGTAAGGCAGTTATTTTAAGATTATCATTAGACATGAAAAATAGGATGGAAAAGAGGATAAATGTTGGCATAACTATAGGCGATGCCAATGGAATTGGGCCTGAGATTATCATTAAAGCGCTGAGTGACAAGAGAATTATTGAACTGTGCAATCCCATTGTGTATGGCAATAGATCTGTCTTGAATCAAAGCATTAAAGATTTGCAATTGGGTGAGTTTAAATTGCAACAAATAGACCATCCAACAAAAGCAAATGGGAAGTCCGCTGCATTGATTTCATTGGACAGTGAATTAAAGAAAGCTGAATATGGAATGGCGACCAAGTCTTCAGCACTTTGTGCTTATGATGCTCTTGAACGCGCATTGCAAGATTTATTGGCGAAGGACATTGATTGTTTGGTTACAGGCCCCATCAACAAGGACAACATCCAACATACAGCATTTGATTTTGCAGGACATACAGAATATTTAGAGAATAAAGATGGCAAGACAGAGAGCCTAATGTTAATGATCAATGAACACTGTCGTATAGGGCTAGTTACCAATCATATCTCAGTAAATGAGGTCAGCAATTTGGTGAAAACAGACTTAATTCTCAAAAAACTAAGTTTGCTTAACAAGACGCTTAGGAATGACTTTAACATCCGAAAGCCAAAAATTGCTGTATTAGGCTTAAATCCTCACAGTGGGGACAATGGCCTCATAGGTCGTGAGGACGAAAAAGAAATATTGCCAGCGATTCAACAATCTAAAACAATAGGAATTATGGCTTTTGGTCCGTATCCGGCTGACGGTTTTTTTGGCTCAGGTAGCTATAAAGAATTTGATGGCATACTTGCTATGTATCATGATCAAGGGTTGATTCCTGCGAAAATGCTTTCTTCTGGTGTTGGAATCAATTATACCGCAGGGTTATCTTTTGTAAGAACATCTCCAGATCATGGCACTGCAATGGACATTGCAGGGAAGGGAATCGCGAATGAATCCTCAATACGCTCAGCAATCTACAAAGCCATTGAAATAAGCCGCACTAGATTAAGGAATGAAGAACTGATTAAAAATAAGCTTGAAACTAGCAAAAACAGGGCTTAACAAAGGATTTAATTATTAAATTTGCCCCCTTCTTTTTTGGAAGGTTGCACCCAAAAAGAATGAAAAACAGAAAGAATCGAATAATCATTCCTTTTTCAAGTTTGAAAAATGGAATTCATGAGTTCAATTACACCTTGGACTCTACGTTCTTTGATCAATTTGATTATTCGATGATTAAAGAGGCAACAGTTGAAATTGTTGTTCAGTTTGAAAAACGAAAAACATTTTTTAAACTAGCATTTGAGATCATGGGATCAGTTGATTCTGCTTGTGATAGATGCAATGACATATTGAAGATAAGCATTGATGGCATCGAGCATTTAATTGTAAAGTTTGGGAATGAAGATGAAGAGCTACCGACAGAAATAAAAATCATCCCTGAAAATGCATATGAATTAGACATTACGGAAGATATTTATGAATTTACACACCTTCAACTGCCTGCTAAAATTGAGCATAAATCGATTGTAGATTGCAACCCCATAATAATTAAGAAGTTAAACTCTCTTCAAAAAAATAAAGAATCAACCGAAGTTGACCCGAGATGGTCAAAACTTCAAGAATTGAACGAAAAACGGAAATAAACCTAAGTCAAATGGCACATCCTAAGAGAAAAATATCAAAAACACGTAGAGACAAAAGAAGAACCCATTACAAGGCAACTGCTCCTACCATAGCAACATGTCCAACCACTGGTATGCCGCATTTATATCACAGAGCGCACTGGTATGAGGGAAAACTCTATTACAGAGGCAAAGTAATTATGGAAAAAGGAGAGGCTTAAGTCTAGAATTTACGCTAACAGCCTTCTTGTTTTTTTATAAATTGTTCCTTTAAGATTTGATTACTTTCACATTCTTGAAAGCCATCTAATTTATTTATTAAGCATAGAATTTATCGAATGGGGAAAATCCATGCAGCATTGACAGGTATAGGGGGATATGTCCCGGAATACAGGTTAACCAACGAGATCCTTGAATCAATGGTTGACACTACAGATGAATGGATCACCAGTAGGACAGGCATCAAAGAAAGACGTATTCTAAAGGGTGAAGGCCTTGGCACATCTGACATGGCAGTTCATGCCGTTAATGAGTTGTTGCAAAAAAGGGGAATTAAAGCGGAAGAAATAGACTTGCTTATTTGTTGCACTGTCACTCCCGACATGGTCTTTCCCGCTACAGCCAATATCATCACAGATAAAGTAGGTGCCAAAAACGCTTTTAGTTTTGATTTAATGGCAGCATGTTCTGGCTTTTTATACGGCCTCACAACGGCCTCCAAATACATAGAAAGCGGGGCATGCAAAAAAGTCGTGGTTGTAGGTGCTGATAAAATGTCTTCTATTATTGATTATGAAGATAGAGCTACTTGTGTCATTTTTGGAGATGGTTGCGGAGCAGCATTACTAGAACCAACCACAGAGGATTATGGCATTATGGATACTATCATGCGAACTGATGGGTCTGGGAGGGTGCACTTGCACCAAAAAGCTGGAGGGTCTGTAAAGCCCGCCAGTCATGCGACTGTTGATGCTAAAGAACATTTTGTTTACCAAGAAGGTCAGGCTGTATTTAAATTTGCTGTCACCAACATGGCTGAAGTTTCTGCAGAAATCATGGAAAAAAACAATTTGACAAGTGAAGACGTTCGATTTCTTGTGCCTCATCAAGCCAATAAGCGAATCATAGATGCTACTGCAAAAAGAATGGGCATTGGAAGCGAGAAAGTTATGCTGAACATAGAAAAATTCGGCAACACTACAAGTGGCACAATTCCTTTGTGTCTTTGGGAATGGGAAAATCAACTAAAAAAGGGCGATAACCTTATCCTTTCCGCATTTGGTGGAGGGTTTACCTGGGGTGCTGTTTACTTAAAATGGGGTTACGATAGCAAATAAATTGCTTTGTACTCATTAATTTCTATTTTTAACCTTTAAAATCATAATACACCAAAATGACTGTTGAGGAAATTCAAGAATTGATCAAGTTCGTTTCAAAATCTGGCGTGAGTGAGGTTGAAATTGAACAAAAGGACTTCAAAATAAACATTAAGACTCCTCCATTCAAGAGAGGTCGGGGATTAAAACAGGGCTATGACGAACAGCAAAACATGCTTGGTCAGGTTATTCCTGCTCAAATGCCCATGCAACAAGTAGGTGCCACCATGTTACACCCTGCTGCTCAAGCGAGCGTTCCTCCTGCACCAGCAGAAACTAAGAGTGAATCGAATGGGAAAGATGCAGGAGAGGCTGAGGCTACTGAAAATTATTTAGAGATCAAATCTCCAATGATTGGTACTTTTTACAGAAAACCATCACCTGACAAAGCAGAGTTTGTTAAAGTTGGGGATGCAGTAAATGAAGGTGACACTGTATGTGTCATAGAAGCCATGAAACTTTTCAATGATATTGAAAGTGAAGTGAGCGGAAAAATTGTGAAGGTATTGGTAGATGATTCTACACCTGTTGAATATGATCAAGTCTTGTTTTTGGTGGATCCCAAAGGCTAAAGACATCTGCAATAATTTAACGAGCGCACTTATATGTTTAAAAAAATATTGATTGCCAATCGAGGAGAGATTGCTTTGCGGGTCATTCGAACTTGCAAAGAAATGGGCATTAAAACAGTTGCTGTATATTCTACTGCAGATGTAAACAGCCTTCATGTAAGATTTGCAGATGAAGCCGTATGCATTGGTCCTCCACCAAGTTCAGCTTCCTATCTTAAGATCTCTAATATAATGGCAGCGGCTGAAATCACCAATGCTGATGCCATTCATCCAGGGTATGGATTTTTATCTGAGAATGCAAAATTTTCAAAGATTTGTGAAGAACATGGAATTAAATTCATAGGTGCTTCTCCAGAAATGATTGATGGCATGGGCGACAAAGCCTCTGCAAAATCAACAATGATTAAGGCAGGTGTTCCTACGGTTCCAGGCTCTGAAGGTCTCTTAGAAGATTTAGAAGATGCAACAAAAACCGCTAAATCCATTGGCTATCCTGTCATGATGAAAGCCACTGCCGGAGGTGGAGGAAAAGGAATGCGGATTATTCGTGAAGAAGCCGAATTAGAAGATGCATGGGACAGTGCAAGAACAGAGGCTGCAGCAGCTTTTGGCAATGACGGTATGTACATGGAAAAATTCATTGAAGAACCACGCCACATTGAAATTCAAATAGCAGGAGATCAATTCGGCAATTATTGCCATTTGTCAGAGCGTGATTGTTCCATTCAAAGAAGGCATCAAAAGCTGGTGGAAGAAACTCCATCCCCCTTTATGACCAAAAAATTAAGGGAACAGATGGGCAAAGCAGGTGTTAAAGCAGCCTCAGCTGTTAAATATGAAGGCGTAGGAACAGTTGAGTTTTTAGTTGACAAAAACAGGAAGTTTTACTTCATGGAGATGAACACTCGGATTCAAGTAGAACATACCATTACAGAAGAAGTGATCAACTTTGACCTAATCAAAGAACAAATTAAAATTGCTGCTGGCGAAAAAATATCTGGTCAAGATTATTACCCCTTAATGCATGCCATTCAATGCAGAATCAATGCAGAAGACCCTTTCAATGATTTTCGTCCTAGTCCTGGTGCTATTACTACATATCACTCACCTGGTGGTCATGGAGTAAGAGTGGATACTCATGTCTACGCAGACTATGTTATACCTCCGCATTATGATTCTATGATTTCGAAACTTATCACGGTGGCACAAACACGAAAGGAAGCCATTGAAAAAATGCAAAGAGCATTGAGTGAATATGTCATTGAAGGGATTAAGACAACCATCCCTTTTCATCAACAACTAATGGAAGATGAAAACTTCCTAAAAGGCAACTGCACGACGAAGTTCATGGACACTTTTGTTCTGAAAAAGCAATAAAAAAAAGGGACTTTGTCCCTTTTTTTCTTCATCTTATCATCTATTAACCAAAGTGCTCTGGCACAAATATTTGTGATGGATTCATCACAATTACTGGAATTTTATACTCATTGGATATTACTTCCAATTCACCGTCTCCTTTAAACAAACCGGGCATAAAGCCACCTTCACCAGAAGTATTTACAATGGCAATCATGTCTGCATCAATGTCGTTTGAATAATCTAGCATTTGCTTCAGAAAGTGTCCGCTTTCAGGAGCTTTTTCAACTTCATACTTTACGTTCCGCTCACTGAAGTAGTTTTTTGCAAACGTAAGTTCTCGATTGACTTTTGTCTTGATAAACTCGTCAGTTTCATTCGCGGTAAAAATATGGACGATGGCACCAAAGTGTTTCGCGATACTTGCAGTGATTGAAAGTTTAGATTTAGTTTCTTGTGAAAATTTTATGGGCAATACCAAATCAACAAGTTTTCCTTTTGACTTTTTATCTTGTGTCACAATAAAAGGAACCTTAGAGTGTCCAATTACTTTGAGCGCGTAACTTCCGGTCAAGTGCTGTATCCCTTTTACACCATGTGTCCCCATCACAATAAGCATTGCGTGAATCTCTTCAGCTACTTCAGGAATGCGATCAAAAATACTGCCCTTTCGAATTTCATAATTTACATCCACAGAATATGTATTTGATGCATCTCCAGAGATGCTTTTCAATTTTTCTTCTGTTTCTTCTCTAGCTTTTTCGCTAGAAATAACATGCAACAACACAACCTCTCCTTGAAAACTTTTTGCCACCATTGCGGCATGTGAAACGGCAGCGTCAGCTTCCTCTGTAAAATCGTGGGGAACAAGAACCTTGTATGTACTATCCATGGTATTTTTTTTGTTAAACTACCCAAATATATAGAATAATCGAAAGATTCAAAGATTAAACGAATAAATGTTGCTATGCACAACGAAAATTCAACCTCAATAATGAACGCCTGATTCTAAAATTTCCTAAAAATGAAGGCTTAATTCTTTCTCCAAGTCAATTCATACACATGCGCTTGCCATTTTGATTCTTGGGGCCTTATGTCATATTTTCCATTAAATTCAACCTCTAACTTTTTCAGAATTTCTTGTGAAAAGTGCTCCTCAATGGGCACATATGACAAATAGATTAGAGGGAAATTCTCTTCCTCAGTAAAAGAAATCCCCTCTGAAGAATATACATTCTGTCCCAATAACCAAATCATGCGAGGATCCAAGTCTTTTTGAAGTGCATAGAATTTCTTGTTCGTCAAATCAATTTTATTTTTTACTTCTGAAAGGCTATTTAATTTCGGACTCCCTTCAAACAACATTTGGCTTTTGGCAAATAAGCTAAAACTAAACAAACCTATGGCTATGAAAGTGCTGGCCAAGGTATATTTAGCCGAATTTTTTAAAACAAGTAGTATGGTTACCGAAGCTAAAGCCTGTAATGTTATACAACTAAATATTTGTATAAAATTATTTGAGTTTTCCTCAGAAAATATAAAATGTATGGAGATTACTATGCTTGCAATGGCTACAAGGATAGGTGCTGAATAAAACAAATAGCGGTCTATGTTCGAATTAGTTCCAGACCTAATTTTATAATATAAAGCATGGATCATTGATGCAATTGCAAGACTACTTGGAATCATTATTGGAAGTAAATAACGTTCCTTTTTGGTTGGGACTAAAGATAGCAAAACAAGTGTGAACAGTATCCACATCAGGATTTGTCGATAGGGTACTTGTTCTTTAATTTTGGCCAGCGCATATCTAGGAAATAGAAAAGCAAGAAAAGGAAATATCCATATCCCCATAAAAATTGGAAGGTGTAAATAAAAGTAAAAAGGTCTTGGATGCCTATTGCCCCATCCAGATAGCTCTTTTTCAAATATTGCTTGGGCGACATTTTGATCCGTCAAATACATCGATAAATACCAAAAGGCTCCTAGCAATAAACCAATGCTTGTTATGAATAAAATTGGTTTCAATTTTGTTGGGTCAAATTTCGATTGTTTTGCAATCAGCATGTATGCCATAAGAAAAGGCAACCATACAGTATATAAACTCACGGGGCCTTTACTCATAAATGACATCGCAAAAAGCAATGCAGCCAAGTAGTGATACCTCCATTTTTTTCGTTCAATCCCTTCTAAAAAAGCCCACAATGTTCCTACCATAAATGCGTGGGTATAAATGTCCCAAGTGTTGATTCGAGCTTGACTCAAAATCATAAAATTGGTGGCCATAACAGCTCCTGCAATGAAAGCTAGATTTCTGCTTTTTGTATAACGAAAACAAAAGCCATAGAAAAACATAACCATAAGTGTACCAATTAAAGCAGACGGGAGTCTAAGTAAATACAGATTATCAAAGCCTCCACCTATACGCATCGTGATTGCGGTGATCCATGTTGGCAATGGAGGTTTTTCGTGCCTTGGTTCTAAATTCATGGTAGTATGCCACCAATTTCCTTCTTGAACCATTTCCCGAGCAGTAACCAAATTTCGCGACTCCATTAAATCAGGAGGAATAACATCCAATTGACCAAAAAACATGAAAAAGCATAGAATGCTCAAGAGTGTAAGGTGATACTTACTTTTCATTGATATCGTATTTTGTTGTCTAATATAAAGACTTATACCACTTAATGAACTTTAATATACCTTCTTTTACATCGGTTTTTGGCGCATATCCAAGTAATTCTTTGGCTCGACTTATATCAGCATTTGTGAAATTTACATCTCCCTCTTGAAAATCTTTGTAATGAATTGTTGGTTCTATGTTTAATCCCTTTGCAATTGTATTTACCAAATCATCCAATCGCAATGGTTTTGAATTTCCAAGATTGATGGTTTCGTAAACATTTTGATGTTTTTTTAAATATGAAATTGCTCTAATGATCCCATCCACAATGTCGTCAATAAAAGTATAATCTCTTGAAGTTCTGCCATCTCCGTAAATTTCAATTGGTTGATCATTCTCTAAAAGGTGAATAAACTTATGAATGGCTAAATCTGGGCGCTGACGAGGTCCATAGACAGTAAAAAAACGTGCATTGATGATGTCTATATTGTAGAGCTCATGGTAATAAAAATTCATCAATTCCGCAGATCTCTTGGTAAAAGCGTATGGAGAAATAGGCTTATCTGAGTTTTCTGATTCCCTAGAAGGTTCTCCGCTGACATTGTTCCCATAGATCGAAGATGAGGAAGCAAAAAAATATTTTTTACAATTACAGGCTTTAGACAATTGCAATAGGTTTAAATTGCCTTTAATGTTCACATCTAAATAAATCTCTTCTTGTTCAATGGATGGTCGAACACCCGCTCTAGATGCCAGGTTTACAATCAGATCAACATCCTTTGGAATTTTATTGAACAGTTCTTCTTTGTCCAAAATGTCCAATTCAAAAAAGGTAAAACTGCTATGATCAAAAAGGTCATTGAGATTGCGTTCCTTAATTTTTCGATCGTAAAAAGGAGAAAAATTATCTAATCCAATTAGTTCGTGATTCTCTTCCAACAAGCGTTCAGACAAATGTGATCCAATAAATCCTGCGCAACCGGCAACCAATATTTTCAAAGCAGTTTTGATTTTTTGTGAATCATAATATTACGACTATACATAATTAGTCCAATGATGTGTCCAAGCAAAATTGGATAATAGCCGAAAGTTAATGCATAAGAGCCAATGATAGCTGATCCCACTATACTGATGATCCAAAAACCCAAAGGTAGATGAGATTCCTTTTCTTTTTCGGAACGATACCACTGAAATACAAAACGTGAAGAAAAAATGAATTGTCCTATAAATCCCCATGTAAAATAGACTAAGTTTTCGTGTCTTGAAGAAAAATCATTCCATTCAAATCCTGCTTTTATAAAGATGAAAACAACGGATAAAACGGGAAGGATAATGATAATTGATCGAACAGCCAATGTCCATTTTGCCCAGCTCTTCTTCAACATTAAATTGCGGATGTAAATGTAATAGCCAATAAACTGCCCTACCAATAGGGTAATGTCCAAAACCAGTACACTGTAAATAACAAGGAAAAGAGAAGCCAAGAGGCTTATTTTCCAAAAGACTGTGGGTGCCATAACAGCCCTTGCGCGCTCAGAAGCTAGCCATTGAACGATAAATCGCGTCGAGAATAATCCTTGAGCCAGATAACCGATGCAATCTACTAGGATTGAATTACTCATTCCTTTTCTTTAGATGATAATTGATGTATCGATTGCGCATCCATATAAATGCAAAGGTATCAATGAAAGGTTTCCGAATCCTGTTCCACAGATTGTATTTTGCTGTGCCAGCATATCGCTCAAAATGACGCACTGGAACTTGTTTTACTTTTCCCTTCTGCAATTGGATCAGGGCTGGTAAAAAGCGGTGCATTCCGTCAAAAAATGGAATGCGTTTGGCAAAATCCGATTTCATGATTTTCAATGGGCAGCAAGTATCTTCAATGCCGTCATTGATCATTAATCTACGATAGCCATTTGCAATTTTAGAAGACAAGCGTTTTACGACAGTGTCCTTTCGCTTTGCACGAATTCCGTTGACCATATCGTACTCTCCAAGAAATGGAATGAATAGATTAAAATCCATTGGATGTGTTTGTACATCCGCATCAATGTAACCAAGATATTCAGTATCTGCAGCATCAATCCCCGCTTTCATGGCTCCGCTTAGGCCTACATTCTGTTCCAGCTCTAGGTATGCATACGCTTTGTTTTTGCTGCATATATCTTCCATGATTTGTTGGCTTGAGTCCGTAGATCCATCATTGACAAACAACACTTTAGAAGGCCACTTTGCCTCTTTAAGAAAGCCGTCCATCTCATTCACAAAATGTTCAAGACTTTCGCACTCATTGTACACAGGAACAATGATGGTTAATTTATAGGAATCCAAAGGCTCAAATTTCTTTCAATGTTAGTAAAATTTTAAATGAAAACAACCAGTCCGCGAGTATGCAGGCGATAAAATTATAAAAACACTTACCTAGCGACAAAAACAACCAAGTGACTTCTATAAAATGATTAACTAATTGAAAGATAGATACACTACACTGTTTATTAAACCCTTGTCCAATGAATAATCATTGGACAACAATTTTTCTTACACTTTCACCGTAGTTTATTAGATAAACTCCTTTCGCATAATCAGAAACATCAATTGATATCTGATTTGAGTTTACCAGAATGGATTTAATTAGAGTTCCTCTAATGTCCACAATGTTAATCTTTTCAAATTCAGTTCTCTTTCTAATTACAATGGTTACTCTGTTATTCGTCGGATTGGGATAAATGGTAAATGTTTTTTCCAAAGATTTAATTTCAGCAATTCCAACATTTAATATAGAAATGCAAGAAGAAGTATCTACACATCCATTTTGGCGAACCTCGACAGCGTAACTTCCATTGGTAGTTACATTAAAAGTATCTGATGTGGCTCCAGCAATCGCCGTATCTCTATTATTACAATCTAACCATTGATAATCGTACATTGTTCCTCTAGTTCCCTTGGCAATTGCAATCAAATCAAAATTATTTTGAGTCACTGTAACCCCGACTGTGTCTATCGTTAAATCTAACGTAATAATAGAGTCACAAGCCGCTGCATTGCTGACCGTGTCATTGTACATCCCACTTATGGTATAGGTCATTCCATTTTGAGACCAAGTGTAAGAATCACAGGAAGTAGCCGTCATAGTTGAGCTAGTTGACTGATTGACCGTTAAATCCAATGTAATAATAGAGTCACAAGCTGCTGCATTGCTGACCGTGTCATTGTACATCCCACTTATGGTATACGTCATTCCATTTTGAGACCAAGTGTAAGAGTCACAGGAAGTAGCCGTCATAGTTGAGCTAGTTGACTGATTGACCGTTAAATCCAATGTAATAATAGAGTCACAAGCCGCTGCATTGCTGACCGTGTCATTGTACATCCCACTTATGGTATACGTCATTCCATTTTGAGACCAAGTGTAAGAATCACAGGAAGTAGCCGTCATAGTTGAGCTAGTTGACTGATTGACCGTTAAAT
>Ga0316208_1002863_pt1 | contig 13248 bp, 9 predicted proteins | sample 3monopyrite_MG_FD_204944 | JGI IMG/M metagenome (GOLD analysis project Ga0316208, IMG submission 204944) | Microbial mat bacterial communities from mineral coupon in-situ incubated in ocean water Damariscotta River, Maine, United States -... | ecosystem: Environmental > Aquatic > Marine > Coastal... | reverse complement strand
TTCGAAGTTGTTCGAGAAGATGGCTGAAAACAGGTGGATCGATCCGGAGAGCGACGCTGATGATCTGATAAGGGCCATCTGCGGATTTACGCCGAACCCTGTCATCGAAAACACTTTCCTGCTCTTTCACAGTTACAGAAAGGTGCAGGAGGGCAATCCGGAAATGGGGATGATGCTGCGCGGCCGAAACCCCAGGCGCCCGCCCGGAGTTGGGCCACGCTATGAACTCCCCATGAGCGCGTTCAAATTGCAGATACTCCGATCCCTTATGGGGCAGGCAAATCTTTTTGAGTTCGACGAGGAAAAGGGATCGAGCGAGACGATAGATGCGCTGAACAAGCTGGTGGAGACCTATGCCGGAGGGACGATCAGCAAGCTGCGCCCGTCGCCGGACAATACGATTGACTTCAGGGTCAATCCGGTCAGCGACGGCAAATCCTTCACGTTCGACGGTCTCAGTTCGGGGCAGAAAGAGATCATCTCGACGCTGTTTCTGATCTGGTATCACACCAGGAACCGCCCATCCGTGGTGTTCATCGATGAGCCCGAGCTGCACCTGAATGCGCAATGGCATCGTGGGTTCGTGAAGAATCTGATCGGCCTTGCGCCGCAGAACCAGTACATCATCGCCACCCATTCGGAAGATGTCATGGATTCCGTCAGCGAGGACCGGCGCGCATTACTGTCGAGTGATCAGGGGGCCGAGGAATGATCAAGGTCACGACCGGTATCCGCGCTGAGGAAGTGCGCCAGCAAGGTCAGCATGTCCTGTTCGTGGAAGGCAGGGATAAGGACTCTGTCGATCCAAAGGTTCTCAATGCGCTCTTCTCCGGCGGGCTTCGCATTGAACCACTGGGGCCGTCCTTCTCGGTAAGGAGTGTTGCCGAGGCTCTGCATCCGCATCACCCGACCTATTATTTCCTGATCGACCGGGATCACTACCAACATGATTTCGTGGACGGTTGCTGGAAGAATTTTCCGGATCCGGGCACCCATAATCTTTTGGTGTGGCGCCGCCGGGAGATCGAGAACTATTTCCTTGAGCCACAGTATCTGGTTCGGTCGAAATATTGTCGGGTCAGTGAAGAAAAGCTCGGCGAAAAAGTTCTTCACTTTGCGAACCAGCGCCTCTTTCTGGATATCGCCAACCACGTTGTCATATCCATAAGGGAAGAGTTGAAAAGGAATTGGATCGAAAAATTCTCAAACCCCTCTGACTTCTCCACGAAGGATGGCGCGCTTCTCAAGTTGAAGAAAGCCAACGAGTTCGATCAACATCGCACCAACGTCCACAGCAAGGTGTCGACCGAGGAAGTGGAGCGCCGCTTCGCGGACTTTCTTGGAGAAATGACGGGCGAACACGAAGGCATCGCTTTTGGTACTGGCAATTGGCTCCATCTGATCCAAGGAAAGAAGGTGCTCGCTCAGGTCGTGAATTCCGAGTGCTTTCAGGTGGCCACGACGGACGGGACCGCATTGATGGGGCGGGAGAAGCTGAACGAGGTTGTGAAGGACTTGTTGCAGAAGGACGCAGCAGTTCAGCCTCAGGACTTCATGGCCCTGAAGGAGCTGATCGACAATAGGGTCAAAGGATAATGCTGAACATGGCGGGACTAGACAAAATCACTAAGACTGGAGAGGACGCTATCCCCGCCATTGTCCTCGAAGAGGATCCGAAACTGCCCACGTGGTACGACCAAGAAGTTACAAGAAGGGAAATTGAATAATGGCAAGAGCGGATTTACTCATTCGCCTTGTCCAGGCTGGCACCCGGAATGACAAGAGCACATTTAGAAAGATCGTCGAGGCGATCATAGCAGAAGAACGCTCTAAGCAGCATAAAGTGTTGGCTGAAAAGCTTGAGGAACTGCTCCATGCTACGCCTATTGAGCGCCCGGGTCCAAATGGAGGCGGATCCATGCTTGATCAGCGCATGGGCAACCTGTTTCATGAGATCATACCCCAACGAAAACTCTCGGAACTAATTTTACCGGATGAGGTGCAACATATCTGCCAAAGCCTGATTCAGGAGCAGCATCGGACCGACATACTCAGGTCATACAATTTAGAGCCACGTAATCGGGTTCTGCTCATCGGTCCTCCGGGCAATGGCAAAACATCACTTGCCGAGGCTATTGCTGAAGCCTTGATGGTTCCGCTGCTTGTGGTGCGTTATGAAAGTGTCGTCGGCACCTACTTGGGTGAAACTGCTGTCCGATTAAAGAAACTCTTTGAGTACGCTTCTACTAGGCAGTGTGTTCTTTTCTTCGACGAATTTGAAACGCTTGGCAAAGAGCGTGGCGATCTGCACGAGACTGGTGAGATCAAGCGTGTTGTGAGTTCGCTTCTGATGCAGATCGACAACCTGCCCAGCCACGTTATGGTCATCGGCGCAACAAATCATGCAGAACTGCTAGATCGGGCTGTATGGCGACGCTTCCAGGTTCGTATGACTCTGCCCGGTCCGACCCGGGCTCGCTTGACGGAATGGTTCGAAAAATTCGAGCGCCGCATCAATATTCCCCTGGGTTACGCACCAGGTACCCTGGCCAAACGCCTTCAAGGATCAAATTTCGCAGAAGCGGAAGAGTTCGGCACAACGGTGTTCCGGCAGTATGTGCTCGAACTACCGAACGCCGACATGAAGGATATCGTATCCAAAACCCTCCAGCACTGGTCCGCCAGATCAGTCACAGTAGCTCAACAGGACGGACCGGAGGTGAAAGATGCCTGAACGCCCTCTGCTGCTCTTCCCGACGCCTGAAACAGCTTCACGTTCGACACTTGGTGGCGGTGGCGGCCGCATTCGGAAACCCGCGCCACAACGACAGTGGAATCGTCTTTCACCGATTTTTAGTCAACTCCAAGCCGCCTTTGATGCTCGACGGGTAGAAGTACAGCAAAGTGCTGCTGGTATAGATCCAGAGCAAGTTCTCGTTATAGAGACGGTAGGTAGTATCGACAACTTTGCCAACGCGGTAAAGCGTATCGATGGGCTCGAATGGATGGGCGAGATTGAAATTGATGAAATCGCCCCGGACGACGAGTTCTACGATGAAACTAAGCCAGAAAAGGAATTGAGTGGGCGACTATATCTCGTCATGACCAACAAACGGGCGCTTGATGAGATGCTTTCGCTTTGGCAGCGTTATCAGGCCAATCCAAACATGCAATTCGAGCGGGGTTTAACGAAGTTCCGTGACGTTTTTCTCCATTTGAAAAACATTCGGCGCTGGGATGTCCAAGACAGACTTCTTGAAACTGGGCTGATCGATATTTGGCGAGAAGACCTGAAATATGATGCTGAGCGCGTCGTCCTATTTGAGGCTGAACTCTGGTTTCGTGGAAATGATGAACTTCGAGCAGCCAGCGCCAATCGCGTTACGAATCTTGTTCAGCAAGCAGGTGGCCGTGTTGTAAGTCAGTCAGTTATCGACGGTATTGCCTATCATGGCCTGTTGGCAGAATTGCCAGCCAATGCCATACGCTCAATCGTGGCAAATCCAACCACCGAACTGGTAAAATGTGAGAACGTCATGTTTTTCCGGCCAGTTGGCCAGATGGTAGTAGGAGATAAAGCGCCAGAGGGCGAAGTAGAAGTTACCCCAATTGAAGATATGCCCTTGCCTACCGGCGAGCCGGTTGTAGCTCTTTTCGATGGGTTTCCTTTGGCCAATCATCGCCTGCTAGACGGACGATTGATTGTTGACGACCCAGATAACTGGGAAGCGGATTATACAGCTTCCGAGCGGATCCATGGCACATCGATGGCATCGCTCATAGTCCATGGCGATCTTAATCAAAGAACAACACCGCTATCACGGCCCGTCTATATACGGCCCATCATGAAACCAATGAACTGGCCTGATGCACCACGGCCAGAAGGCATTCCTGAGAACTGCCTTGCGGTCGATCTTATCCATAGAGCGGTCAAACGAATATTCGATGGCGATCAAGGCGAACGCCCTGTAGCCTCGCAGGTGAAGGTAATCAACCTGTCAATTGGAGATCGAACGCGCCAGTTTACACAATCTATGAGTCCCATTGCCAGATTGCTTGACTGGCTGAGCGTTAAATATGGCGTGCTGTTTGTTGTCAGTGCCGGGAATCATGCAGCGACTATTTCCTTGGGTATCTCGCAGGAAGAATTCGATTCATTTCAGGCTGACGAAGTTGAAGCGGCAACGATCAAGGCGCTGTATCGGGATGCCCGGCACAGGAAGCTCCTTTCTCCTGCAGAAACGATCAATGGGCTAACCGTTGGGGCCACCCATCAAGATAGCTCTCAGGTCGCCTATCAAGGAAACAGGATTGATCCATTTGGACAGCAGTTGCCCAGTCCAGTTTCAGCATTTGGCAGCGGCTATCGCCGTGCAATAAAGCCGGACGTAATTTTCGACGGGGGGAGGCAGTGGTATCGGTTACCCTTGCAGCCGACCGATCCAGTTGCCATCGAACCGGCGATTTTCCGCGCAGCTCCTGGAAACAAAACGGCATCACCCGGAAGTCGTGCTGGTGAGTTGAATGCTACCACATACGGTTGTGGAACGAGTAACGCGACAGCGTTGATTAGTAGGGCGGCTGGAATTTGCTACGACTCATTACAGCAGATTTTCGATGAGCAAGCCAATGAGGTAGATCCGACAAATTTTGAAGTTCCACTTTTGAAGGCAATGCTTGTACATGGTTGTTCCTGGGGTGATATAGGCGCACGTATCTCTGATGTGCTTCGGTCTCCAGAAAACGGCCGTCAACTAAGTGGGCTTATAAGCCGTTGGATGGGTTACGGTGTGCCGATGGTTGACCGTGTTCTGGATTGCACGGAACAGCGAGCAACTGTTTTGGGCTTTGGGCAGCTTTCTGACGGTGAGGCTCATGTCTTCAGTTTGCCATTGCCTCCGTCATTGGGGTCTCGCCCTGAATGGCGACGTTTGACGGTAACATTGGCTTGGTTATCACCCATCTTGGCAAGCACTCAGAAATATCGCACCGCAAGCCTATGGTTTGAATTGAACAACAATGGGTTAGCCCCAAATCGTAGTGATGCGGATTGGCGGGCCGTGAGACGTGGAACGGTTCAACACGAGGTGTTCGAAGGTCAGAGAGCAGAGCCTTTCATCGACGGAGACGTCATCCAAATCAAAGTGAACTGCCGCAATGATGCAGGAAAAATCGAGAGTCCAGTCTCATATGGATTGACTGTTTCTCTGGAGGTGAGTGAAGGCATTGATATTGCGGTGTATAACGAAATCCGCACTCGCATTATGCCGACGATCCAAATCCAGCAGGTAATAGATCAAGGCAGAGTGTGATTTGACAGCGAAACAGACATGGCTCTTCAGCACCACCCACAACTGTGCCTGCTTGTGTCTGGAGGAACAGACCTTGTGGGGGCAATCGGTGTGCCGTGTGTGGCTACCGAACCAGGATGCCGTTGTCCGGATTCCACGCTCTACGTTGCGGCCGTTGGGAGCCGATCTTCGGCCTGACATTGAGGCGCACCGCATCGCCTATGTCGCGGCGGCGGCCAAAGTCGCCGAAGTTCTGGATGGTGGAACCAGCGATGGGGATGGCCCGGTGTTGTTGGCGCCGATGGAATCCAATGTTATTCCGCTGCCGCACCAGCTTCACGCACTCTCCCGCGCCATTTCCGGCGATCGTGTTCGCTACCTCCTGGCTGATGAGGTCGGTCTCGGCAAGACCATCGAGGCCGGTCTGGTCATGCGCGAATTGAAGCTGCGCGGTCTTGTGCGGCGTATATTGGTCGTGGTCCCCAAGGGGCTGGCCACCCAATGGGTGGCGGAGATGCTGAGCCATTTCAACGAGCGGTTCCAGCTTATCCTAGGCGAGGACATCGGGGCGATGCAGCGCCTCTCATCTGGGAACGGTACCGCCATCTCCCCATGGACGACGTTTGATCAGGTGATCGTGTCGCTGGATTCGGTCAAACCACTCGACAGGCGGCGCGGCTGGTCGCCGGCCCGGATCGCCGAATATAACCGCGGCCGCTTCGAGGATCTCATTACGGCGGGCTGGGATCTCGTCGTGGTGGACGAGGCGCACCGTCTGGGCGGCAGCACCGATGCCGTTGCCCGCTACAAGCTGGGCCGGGGTCTCGCCGAGGCCGCGCCCTATGTCCTGCTGCTCACGGCAACACCGCATCAGGGCAAGAGCGATGCCTTTCATCGCCTGATAAATCTGCTCGACAATGACGCCTTCCCGGACGCGGAAAGCGTGACACGGGAGCGGGTCGCGCCCTTCGTCATCCGCACGGAAAAGCGCAAGGCCATCGACGCGGAAGGCAAACCGCTGTTCAAGCCACGACACACGCACATGGCCTGCGTTTCCTGGGAAGAGCGGCACCGTCCGCAACAACAGCTCTATGATGCGGTCACGGACTATGTGCGAGATGGCTATAACCAGGCTTTGCGGGAAAAGAAGCGCCACATCGGCTTTCTGATGATCCTGATGCAACGGCTGGTCACCTCCAGCACCCGCGCAATCCTCACCACGCTGGAGCGCCGGGAAGCTGTTCTCAAGGGCGTTGAGACACGCGACCGGCAATTGAGTCTGCGGCTAGATGCGGCCAATGGCACCGATGCCGAAATCCAAGAGCTTTACGACATGGACGGGCAGGAATTGCTCGACGAGCTTCTATCCCGTGTATCGGCGCATCAGTTCGAACGCAGCCATGTCGGAGCACTGCTGGAAGCCGCCCGCGTCTGTGAGCAGGCTGGCCCCGACGCCAAGACGGAAGCGCTGATCGACTGGATCTACCGGCTTCAGGCCGAGGAGAACGAGTCCGATCTGAAAGTGCTCATCTTCACCGAGTTCGTTCCCACGCAGGAGATGTTGAAGGAGTTTCTGGAAGCGCGGGGCATTTCGGTGGTGACGCTCAACGGCTCGATGGACATGGACGCCCGCAAGCGGGTCCAGGATGCCTTCCGGCATGAAGCCCGCGTGCTCATTTCAACGGATGCCGGCGGCGAGGGCCTGAACCTTCAATTCTGCCACGTCATCATCAACTACGACATTCCTTGGAACCCGATGCGCCTGGAGCAGCGGATCGGCCGGGTAGATCGCATCGGCCAGACTCGAACGGTGCGCGCCATCAACTTCGCGATTGAAGATTCCGTGGAACTCCGGGTTCGCGAAGTGCTGGAACAAAAGCTCGCCGTCATTTTCGAGGAATTCGGCATCGACAAGACCGGCGATGTGCTCGATTCGGCTGAGGCCGGTGAACTGTTCGAGGAAGCCTTTGCCGCTGCAATACTCGATCCCGAAAGCATCGAGCGCACCACCGATCATACGGCTATGCGGATCCGGGATGAAATCCGCATGGCGCGAGAATCCTCCTCGCCGCTTGGCGCTTCCGCGGAGCCGGACACGCAATCCGCCGAGCAGCTTCGCCTGCATCCGCTGCCAACTTGGCTGGAGCGGATGACCGTCAGCTATCTTGGCGGCCATGGGGGCAAAGCGGAAAGAAACCGCTCCGCTTGGGAGTTGACTTGGCCCGATGGCGAGCGGTTAGCGAATTGCGTATTCAGCACGCAGGATGCCGAGGGCATGCCCGATGTGGACCTGCTCACGCTGGAGAACAGCCGGATTCGTGGATTGGCGCTTAACTTGCCCTTGATGGCAAGGGGGCAGCCCATCCCGGTCGTCTCGATCGGTGGCCTTCCACCCGGCATCAATGGCGCATTCGGCTTGTTCGAAATCCGCGTGCAAAGCGGCCTGACGGCAGGCGGCCGGTTCATCCGTATTCCTCTCGTGCGGCGGCGAATGTTGAGCGTGTTCGTGGATGGGCAGGACAGGCTCTTCCTGCCCACTGCGCGCCACATTTGGGATGCGATCCAGACTGCGGAGATCAGGATTGAGAATATCCTGGAACCGGAGATGAGCGAGGCTCTCCATAGCCGGCTAACGGACGCCGCGAGACAGTCAGGAGAAGCGATCTTCACTGCCTTGCATCAGGAGCACCAGGACGCCATTGAAAGGGAAATGGAGCGTGGTGGCACGAGTTTTCGGGCGCGCCGTCGCGCCATAGAACGAGTGGGGCTACCGGAGGTGCGTCAGCACCGCCTGAAGCGATGCGATGCCGATGAAGCGGAATGGCGACTGGAAATGGCCCAAGCACGGGAAATCATGCCCGAAATCCGGCCTCTCCTCCTGATGCAGGTCGCAGATATGAGGGCGCCATGACGAGTTGGCGCAACACGATACTTGCCGCTTTCGTGCCACAGGTCAGTCGTCTGACGCTTGTGGCCGATCCGGACGCGCTCCTTACCGAAGAGCGCTTGAGGCTGGAATTGCGGCAGCGGGGTTTCGACCTGATCGAATTCAGCGATCCGGTCGAGTTCCGCTACGCTTATGAATCGCAGTATCGATCGATTTGGGATCGAGGAGACACTACCTCCCTTGTCGTCGCTCTGCGTCTGCCTGATTCCGCAATTGACACGCTTCCCTATGACCTGTTGCGCGCGGGCAAGCGGCTCTCGTTCAACATGGGAAGCCTGTTTCCCAATTTCAGCTACCCGGTTCTTCAATCGCTCGATAGCAGCCTTCTGGATGCCTTGTTCGATGCCCAGACCAAGCTCTCGCCCGACCGCATGGGGGACAATGCGACCAAGGACTTCGTCCTACGACACATTTTCGGCATTGCCGCCGAGCTGATCACCACCGATGTCGAATTGCTGCGGGTACTTCTGCGTCTGCACTACCGAAACACAAATCTGCCGCCAACACTGAGTACCCGCCTCGTGCAAGTCATCAAGGCGCAGACCGCATTCCGCGACTGGCCACTGGAAGCAATCGTTCCTGATGAAGCCGCTTTCTACGCTTTCCTCCAGGAGCGCTGGCCAACCTATTTGCGAAACCATGACAGTTCCGGTTTCCGAGAGGATGGCACGGAATATGGCCTTATCTATCCCGGCCCTGACCATCTCCCCTTCGGTCACCACGATATTCGCGTCTATATCGACAACCTCTTCGTCGAGGGAAAGTTGACGCCGATCCATCTGCCTTCGAGCGCGGCCGAGCCGCAAGACTGGATGCGCAGTGGCATCGTGACGGAGACAGAGGACAGCAACGTATCGCGGATTGAACGCCTGTTTGAACTGGTAGACGCGGAGCGTCCAAACGAGAGCAGCCGACACACAGACTGGATTGCCTTCGCTCACAGGTGGGCGGAACTGAGTGCGCTAGTGCATTCAACTGAGCGGAATGAGTCCAGGGATCGTTTTTGGCAGGCATGTGCAGAGATAAACGACGCCTTCGCCTGTTGGTTGGACGGACACTATGCGAGCCTGATCAACCTGCCGCCTAATAAGCCCGCGATGGTGCATCATGTCGCAAGGCTCATGGCGCGGGAAATGGAGCAGTCAAAAAACACCCGCACGGCGCTCATCGTCATGGACGGGCTGGCCCTCGATCAGTGGATCACGGTCCGGCATTCCCTCCAGAAGCATGACCGGACGCTTATCATGCGGGAGTCCGCAGTCTTCGCCTGGATTCCGACGCTCACTTCCATATCCCGGCAAGCCATCTTCGCTGGAAAGCCGCCCCTTTATTTTCCATCAACGCTCCATTCTACCCATGCCGAAGGCAATCTCTGGAGAAAATTCTGGGAAGATAGCGGCTTTACGAAAGCCGAGATCGCTTATCAGAAAAGCCTGGGCGACATGCCCGCCAGCGGCGACATCAATGAGACGCTGGACTCCGTTCTGACGTCACCTAAACACAAGATCGTCGGTCTGGTTGTCGATAAGGTCGATAAGATCATGCACGGCATGCAACTAGGCAGCCCGGGCATGCACAATCAGATTGCTCAATGGTGCCAGGGCGGCTTCCTCAGCGCACTGATCGGACGGCTACTTGATCGGGGCTATGACGTATGGCTGACGGCCGATCACGGCAACATCGAATGTCGTGGCAACGGGCGGCCAAGCGAAGGCGTGATCGCGGAGGTGCGCGGAGAACGGGTCCGGATCTACCCGACGCCGGAATTGCGCGACCAGACTGCCGCAGCCTTCGAGTTCGCTCGGCCATGGCATCCGGTCGGTCTGCCGCCTGAGACATTCCCCCTCGTTGCACAAGGCAATGACGCCTTTGGCACGCCAGGCGAAACGCTCGTCGGGCATGGCGGCATCGCTATTGAGGAAGTCATTGTGCCCCTGATCAAGTTCGAACGGCGGGAGGCATAATGGGCAACCGCCACAATTCCATCGGTATCAAGCAGGTCATTCCGTATGAATGGATGCGGAAAGCGGCAAGTCTGGTGCTCGCCGGACTGCCGCCCAAGGAAATTCGCCAGGAATTGCACGCGGCCCTAACTCTAGAGGGGAAACAGGTTCAGTCGGGCGAGCGCAGCGCCTGGACCAGAACGTTTCTCGTCAATAACCTGATGGCGATCTGGTCATCGCCAGATACTGAGTTGTCCTCGTTTCGGGATATAGCGCTGGATCTTCTTCGCGCCTATCCAGACCAGGCAATAGCCATCCACTGGGCGGTGATCTCGGCCGCCTATCCCTTCTGGTTCAACACGGCGAGACAAACAGGGCGTTTGCTCAACCTGCAAACTCAGGTAACCCAAGCGCAGATCGTCAGTCGCCTCAAGGAACAATACGGCGACCGCCAGACCGTCAGCCGCTATGCGCGCTTCGTGGTTCGCTCCTTTGTCGATTGGCGCGCACTCAAGGATGCGACGACAACAGGCTGCTACGAGAAGGCCAATCCTCTCACAGTCGCCGACCACGAAGTCGCCGCCCTGCTACTCCATGCGGCACTGTTGGCGAGCCCGGAAGGCAAAGCGCCACTTGGCGTGCTGCTGGGCAGTCCGGCGTTCTTCCCCTTTCACCTTCCGGCCCTGCGTGGAGAGAAACTTCTCGGACGCGCGGGCTGCCTCAAGATCGTTCGCTATGGCTTGGATGATGAGCTTCTGACGATCACAGGGTGAAGATATGTTTGAGAAAATGTGGGCTGATCTTCTGATTCAGTGTGTGAGCGCATTGCATCGTACATAAAGGATATAAGCGTTTTTCGTGCCTTGCGGCATTCTCGTCCTTGTCAGACGGAAGCTTCTTCCGTGCTTATTCAAGGACTGGACGAGATGAAGAATCGGCGGCGAAATCGAGGTAACAGGACAAACGGCCATGCGGATGCCGTTTCTGTTCTGCCGCCCGGTCGCGCCATCGATGAGGCGTTTCTGGATAAGACCATCGAACTTTTTCAGAAGCGCACGGATCGCAACCTCACCAGAGAAGATGCGCGGGAGATGATCGAGAATGTGACGGGGTTCTTTCGCATTCTCGGTGAATGGAACCGGGCGGAGCAGGAATTGCGGAATTCTGAATCGTCCAGGAAATGAGGCTTTCGTTTTGGCGATAAATATCACGGGCATGGAGGTCATTGTCGGATTTGAAGTTGCCGTTTCCTCTTGAAATAGCGGTAATTTCGCTTATATTTTGGAAATCGGTGAAGTAAACAAACAAAACAGATGATGAGCGACGCAGCCGTGATCCGGGGCACATTCCCCACTCACGTAATATGGCTGTAAAAGGAGCTCATCCATGGCACGACGCCTCAATAATGCCGCGGTCAAGGCCGCGCTGACTTCACCCGAACGTAACCAGACCGTCAAGGCGCTGCTTTATGCGCGGGTATCCTCCAAGGAACAGGAGAGAGAAGGCTTCTCCATTCCGGCGCAATGCAAACTGCTGCGCGATTATGCGGCGCAGAATGGCTTCAGAATCGCCCAAGAATACATCGATATCGAGACCGCCAAGAGCACCGGTCGCACCAATTTCGGTGAGATGGTTCGATATCTGCGCAAGCATCCTGGCGTGCGGGTAATTCTGGTGGAAAAGACCGACAGGCTTTATCGCAATCTCAAGGATTGGGTGACGCTCGACGAGTTGGATATAGAAATCCACCTCGCCAAGGAGGGCGCGGTACTCTCGGGCGATTCGCGCTCGTCGGAAAAGTTCATGCACGGCATCAAGGTGCTGATGGCCAAGAACTATATCGACAACCTCTCCGAGGAAGCGCGCAAGGGGCAGATGGAGAAGGCCGAGCAAGGCATCTGGCCATCGAAGGCACCGATGGGCTATCTCAATGTCACGGCCAAGGACGGCAAGAAAATCATCGAACCGGACACGGCCATGGCGCCCATGGTCACCAAGCTGTTCGAGCGCTATGCGACTGGCCATTATTCGCTGAAATTACTCACCAAAGAGGCCCATGCCGACGGGTTCGTCTACCCCAAGAGCGGCAACCGGGTGCCGGTCAGTACCATCCATGCCATCCTGCGCAACCGGCTCTATTCGGGGCTGTTCGAGTGGAACGGCAAGCTCCACCAGGGCAAGCATGAGCCGTTGGTTTCCATCGAGCTATGGGAGCGGGTGCAGGGTGTGCTGACGGGGCGGAACACAACGCCAATCCATTCCTATGGCCGGGAATTCGCCTTCTCAGGCCTCATGAAATGCGGCGATTGCGGCTGCGCCGTGGTGGCGGAGATCAAGAAGGGCAAATACATCTATTATCACTGCACCGGTCACGCCGATGGCAATCGCGGCAACCCGTCCGACTGCCGGCGCAAATATGTGCGTGAGGAGGCGTTGGAGGCGCAGTTCGCGGCGCTGCTGGATCAGCTCTATTTCGATAAGGAAGTGCTGAAATGGGTGCGTGAGGCGCTCAAATCCAGCCATAGCGACGAGCGGCGCGAACATGAGGAAGCCATCAAGCGCTGCCAAGGCGAATATAAGCGGCTGGAGGACCGGCTGAACGCTATGTATCTCGACAAGCTCGACGGGCGGATCGACGCGGACTTCCATGATCGCACGGCGAAGGCATGGAAGACGGAGCAAATTCGGCTCTTGCGCGAGATCGAGCGGCATACAGATGCCGAACATTCCTATATGGACGATGGAATCAGGCTCTTGGAACTCGCCCAAAATGCCCGTGATCTCTTCGCCAAACAGGAAGCGCACGAGAAAAAACGACTTTTGAATCTGGTGCTATCGAACTCGATCTGGCACCAAGGCGAGGTTGCCGCGACTTTCCGGCAACCCTTTGATTTACTTGTGAAAACAAACGCCGAAATCGCCGCGCAGAATGGTCCCGGTGGAGACTTGTCCACAGGTCATACAGTTTGGCTGGGGAACTAGGATTCGAACCTAGACTACCTGAGTCAGAGTCAGGCGTCCTACCATTAGACGATTCCCCAAAACGCGATCAAAAATCGTTTAAAAT
>Ga0316208_1002861_pt1 | contig 13258 bp, 9 predicted proteins | sample 3monopyrite_MG_FD_204944 | JGI IMG/M metagenome (GOLD analysis project Ga0316208, IMG submission 204944) | Microbial mat bacterial communities from mineral coupon in-situ incubated in ocean water Damariscotta River, Maine, United States -... | ecosystem: Environmental > Aquatic > Marine > Coastal... | reverse complement strand
TGCTGACCGAACGTCTGGAATAAACCATGTCAGAATTGCCGCACAGTCACGAGTTGTTGTCGCGCGACGAAAGCCGCCTCTTGATTGTCGATATGCAGGAGAAGCTGCTGCCCGTCATCAACGACCAGGAAGCCGTGCTGGCTAACTGTCTCAAGTTGATCAAAGCGGCAAAGATTCTGGAGGTGCCAGCGACGGTGACCGAGCAGTATCCCAAAGGTCTCGGACCAACCGTTTCAGCCATCGCCGAACGCCTGCCGCACGGGCCTGAAAAGATTGAATTCAGTTGCCTGAACTGCCTCGACTGGAACTCGACCGCTGCCGATCCGGAAGGTCGATTCAAAGTCGTCGTGGCCGGAATCGAGTCACACGTTTGCGTGCTCCAGACCGTGCTCGATCTGTTGTCTCAAGGATTCCGAGTCTTCGTCGCTGCGGACGCGGTTGGAAGTCGCAAACCGCTGGATCGCGAAATCGCGCTGCAACGCATGGCTTCGTCAGGAGCCGTCATTACGACCACCGAGTCGGTTCTCTTCGAATGGTGCGAGCGTGCTGGAACACCCGAGTTCAAGGAAATCAGCCGGCTGGTCAGAGATTGATCAGACTTCTATGCTCCGCCGCGTTCCACTGTTGCAGCATTCTTCCAGTCTTCTTTTTCGATAATCACTCGCAGCGAGAATCAACGCATGTCGGCATACAACGTTTTCGGAGTAGGTAACGCTCTGGTCGATTTTCAGGCTCAAGTTTCCGATGAGACGTTGGTCGAACTCGACTTCGCCAAAGGCATCATGACGCTCGTCGACGAGCAAACTCAGCAGCGGGTGCTGGCTCGTCTCGAAGGGTCAGACCTCAATCGATGTGCGGGCGGCTCTGCCTCCAACACGATCATCGGCATCGCCGAATTCGGTGGCACGACGGCCTACGCGGGCAAAGTCGCCAAAGATGAAATCGGTGAGTTCTTTCTGAAAGACCTGCGTGATCTCGGCGTCGCGATCGACGTGCCGCAGGGCGAAGGGCAAAGCGGAACCAGCGTTGTTCTCATCACCGAAGATGCTCAGCGAACCTTTGCCACACATCTGGGAGTGTCCGTCACGCTTTCTCCAGACGACATCGACGAAGAGCAGATTCGCAATTCGGAATGGATCTATGTGGAGGGTTACCTGTTTACCGGCGATTCAACGAAGGCCGCCGCGAGAAAAGCCATCGACATCGCGGTCAAGCACGGAGTGAAAGTGTCTTTGACAGTTTCCGATCCGTTCCTCATCGATATTTGCCGGGATGAATTCTGGGAGCTGATTGAAGGTCCGGTTGACTTGCTGTTCTGCAATCTCGAAGAAGTCCGCAGCCTGACGAAGAAGCACGATCCAGCCGACTGCGCTCAGGAAATTCATCAGCACGCCGCCGCCGTTGCCCTGACGCTCGGAGAGGATGGCTCACTCCTGATGTCGAAGGATCGATTGATCCCAATCGAAGGTGTTCCCGTCAAAGCCATCGACACGACGGGAGCCGGTGACATGTACGCTGCCGGAATTCTCTACGGCATCACGAACGGTCTCTCCTGGAAACAGTCAGGGCATCTCGCTTCGCACGCCGCTGCGAGGATTGTCAGCCAGCTCGGTGCACGTCTCGAAAAGCCATTCACGGCTGAGGAAATTCAATCTCTGATTCCGTGATGGCTGCCAGCGGATGACGCAATTTCACACAATCTTGTGCCGCTTCAGTTGTTAAGAATTCGTACTGGCGTTCAAACAGCCACTCGGTGATTGCGGATTGAGCGATACGAGTGTTTTCATGACATGCAAATTCGGCAGTGTCAGACTTGTCAAACGACTTGTATGGCTAGCCGCAATCCCAAAAAGTTTGGGTGAGAGACTGCAACACGGCACGTAATTCAGCAATACTACCGCCGCAGCCGGTCACTTGTGCCGTTTTAAGCGTTGGCCCGCGCGCGAAGTGGCATTGGCCGGCTGCATTATCAAACGACGCAAAAAGCCCGACCTGTAAAGGTCGGGCTTTTTTATTGGCTTAGCGCTGGACGCGTGCATCCTGCCTGGTCGTTAGCTTGTCCAAAGAAACTCATTCGGACTTGAGTTGCCGAACCCGGTGCGTTTCGCTGTCGCCGATGTAAACATTACCGCGACGATCGACGAAGACGCCATGCGGTCTCGCCGTCCGACATTTCTGCGGATCGCCATCCGGACCGTCGCCCCGCTTGCCGTCTCCGACCAGCACGTCGAGCGTGCCGGTTGCTGCTCGGATGACACGGATCGAATGACTCTCCGTGTCCGCCAGAAAGACGTCGCCGTTTGGTCCGATCGCGATCCCTTTCGGTCCGGACAGCTTCGCCAGTTTTGCCGGCCCCCCGTTTCCCGTGAAGCCTTTCTTGCCGGTACCTGCAAGGTGATGGAGTGTCCGGTTTCGAAGATCGATTCGATAGACCGCGTTGCCTTCTCGAAGCGCCAGATACAGGCTGTGTTTTCCATCGAAGTCCAAAGCTCGCGGTCCGTTCAGCGGTGTCCCTTTTAATGGTGCACCATCGGGAGTTGGTTTTCGCGCACCCGTTCCACCAAATGTGTCGATGATACCGGACTCCAGATTCACAACTCGGACGCGATGGTTTCCGATGTCGCAGATGTAGAGATTTCCGTCGTTATCAAGGGTGATCGAATGCGGCCGGTTTAATGTTGCTTTCGTCGCCGCACCTCCGTCGCCCGAGAAACCGATTTCGCCGGTTCCGGCAACGGTCGAGATGATTCCCGACTTTGCATCGACTCTCCGAACGATGTTGTTCTTCATCTCGACGAAGAACATATTCCCTTCCGCATCGAAGCGAACTTCGTAGGGTTCGTTGAGTTCCGCAGCGGTGGCCGGTCCGCCGTCGCCCGAGTAACCCTGCTTGCCGGTTCCAGCGACAACGGAGATCTTTCCAGTCGCTTCGTCCAGTCTCCGCACGACGTGGGTGGCGATTTCGCAGATGTAGAGTGCCCCGTCTGGTCCCTTCGCGATGCCGTAAGGTTCTCCGACGGGCGTTTGTTTGGCGACTTGTTCTCCGGGTTCGAGTCCAGAGACTCCGGTGCCGGCGATCGTGACAACTTCGGCTGCGGACACGCCCGTCGCCATCAGCCCTGCTGAAACAATGGCGGCAAGAATTGGAAGGACAGGAGTGTGGCAACGCATGAACGATTTCCCTGGATAAGGTTATTGTCGATGGCCATGTCTCGAACGACAGACGGTGGCGTTCATCACTCTAGCGGCGACCGATCCGTCGTTGAACCATCGCGACCGCACACGCCGACAAGTCACGAAAAACTTACTCAACAACGTGGACGAGCATGGCATCGTGGCCGCGGGCGCTCCAGTGAGAACTCGCCACAATGACGACTGTATCGCGGACTTTCAGAGCACACTCTTTGAGTCCCCATGCTGTCGCGAATTCTGCCAGATCCTCACCGGACTGAGCGGCCTGCTGCCACACGATTGGCGTGATTCCCCAAAGTAGCGTCATTCGCCTTGCCGTTCGCCATGATTTGCAGACGGCCAGGACTGGTACTTGCCGACGCTCTTTCGAGATCGCCAACGCCGACCGTCCGGAAACCGTCGCGACGGCGATCATTCCCGCATCGAGTTGTTCAGCAGTCGCCACCGCGCCGATGGCGACCGCTTCCGTAATGACTTGAGCCTGTGCTGAGGTTGCCGACAGATCCTCACGAACGACTGGGTGCGTCTCCAGAAGCTGTTCGGCATCGCGAATGATGCGACTCATCATGGCGACAGCTTCGCGAGAGTATTCGCCGATCGCGCTCTCGCCGGAAAGCATGACCGCGTCTGATCCGTCAAGTACCGCATTCGCGACGTCACTGGTTTCCGCACGCGTCGGTAGCTCGTTCTGCTGCATGCTGTCGAGCATTTGGGTGGCCGTGATGACGGGTACTCGCTTCTGGTTGCACAACCGAATAATTCGTTTCTGAATGCCCGGCACGGTGACGATATCAACTTCGACGCCCAGGTCGCCGCGAGCCACCATTACGGCATCGGACTCGTCGATGATCGCTTCCAACTGTGCGACCGCTTCGCCCTTCTCGATTTTGGAGACGATCATCGGAGGTGTCTGGGTGCCCGACGCTTCGATGCAGGATCGCAACAGACGAACGTCGTCAACGCTTCGAACAAAGCTCAAGCCGACAAAGTCGATCTCGTTTTCGATGGCCCATTGAAGATCATCGCGATCTTTTTCGGTCAGTGACGGAGTGCTTAACGCGACTCCGGGCAGGTTGACGCCCTGTCGACTTCGGATGATTCCGCCGGCCTCGACAACGCATCGAACCCAACCGGCAGAAGAATCAGTTTCTTCGACGCGCATTCCGACCGTTCCGTCGGCGAGCAGAATTCTGTCGCCCGCCTTGACGTCATCGATCAGCGGCCCGTAGGTGCAGGTCAGCTCGCTGCTGTTGGCAGGTTTTCGCCCACGGACAAAGGTAAAGGTTGCTCCGTCCGGGCAGGAGACGCTGTCGCCCGGCAGTTTGCCCAGACGAATCTTCGGCCCCGACAGGTCGCCCAGCAGCCCGACCGGTTTATCGAGTTCTTCACTGAGCGATCGTACGTCTGCAACAATTCCCGAGAGCCACTCGTGTGAACCGTGCGCAAAGTTGAGTCGAAAAATATCGACGCCGCGCAGGATGAGATCGCGCAAGGCTTCGCGGCTTTCGCAGGCCGGGCCGACTGTCGCGATGATCTTTGTCCTGGCGAGCGGGTTTTCGCGATAGTCGTTGCCTGAATTCATCAGCTGTCTCCCGCGTTTGAAGAATGCTTATCGCAACGAGCTTGCTCGCGGTCGGAGTTCGTGATAATCCCTGACTTCCGCAGCAGCGAAACCAGGAATCAGCTGAAACACCGATCATGGCCACTCGCGGATGGCAACCTGCGAACGCTGCCTGCCGGAGTCTATCGAACAAATGGAAGAGACGAATCGCAATCCTCTAATTGATCGTCTTTCGGTCGCGCTGGGAACCGGATTCGGGATCGGCTTCGCGCCGTTTGCGCCTGGAACCTTCGGAAGTTTGCTGGGTCCTCCGCTCGTTTGGGGAGTCCTTCAGGCGGGACTGCCCGTCACAGTCGTGCTGGGAATCGCGGCTGTGTTTATCGCCGTTGGAATCTCGATCTGCACGGCAGCGGCGGCGGCGCTCGGGAAACACGATCCTGGGCAGGTCGTTTACGACGAGATCGCCGCTTTCTGGATCGTCTTCCTTCCGCACATCGTTTTCGGAAAGCCGATTGGCTGGCTGGCCGCGATTGGTGGCTTCGCTTTTTTTCGCGTCTTCGACATCGCGAAGCCGTGGCCTGTTTGTCGGTTCGAGAAGTTGCCAGACGGTCTGGGGATTATGGCGGACGATCTGGCAGCCGGCGTGTACGCCGCAGCTTGCCTGTTTGCCCTCGAAGAAGTCGTCGCTCGGTACCTTTGACAGATTTTTCAGTCCGATCGAGTCGTCAGTCGCGGTACGATGCCGGCTAGTGATTTTCGAATAACGATCGGAGTGCGACCGACCAGGAGGCTCACAACGATGAACAGCGGAATGACAAATCAAGTTTCAGCGACGGTCACGATGACGGCGTTTATCGCTTCGTGTGTCGTACTTTTCTCGTTTCACGCAGCGAACTCGGACATCGTCTATCTAAAAACCGGCGGCGTGATGCGCGGAGTCATCGACCCGTCTGAGGATGACGCAGACTCGGTAACGATGAAGCTGCTCTCTGGAGCGGAGATCGAATTACTGGCCGAGCATATCTCGAGCCAGCAAGTACGCCCGCTGAAGTTCGAACAGTACGAAGTTCGTGCTGAGTCGCTGCCGGACACGTTGGATGCTCATTGGAAACTCGCAGAATGGTGCCGCGAGCAGAAGCTGGACGAGCAGCGAGAGATTCACCTGGAGATCGTCCTCGCCATTGATCCCGAGCATCGTCAGGCACACTACGGGTTGCGACACACGTTTTATCGTGATCAATGGATGACTCGGGACGAGTACGACCAGACGCGAATCGACGACGGTTTCGTTAAGTACAAAGGCAAATGGGTTCCGGTCGACAAGCTGGAGTCGGTCAAAAGCGACGATGCAGCCTCGAAAGCCGAACGAGAGTGGTATGCCAAAGTTCGAGTCTGGTTGAACTGGGCAACCGGCAATCACTCCGAACGGGCCGCCGACGGCCTCAACAACCTGCGCGGCATCGACAGTCCGGACGCCCTTTCCGCACTCGTGCAGTTTCTCGGAAAAAGCCAGCGAGTTGATGTTCGGCGCTTGTTCATCGAGATTGCCGGCAAGATCGACGGGCCGGGCTCCGTTGTTCCGCTGGCGACGTTGTCGGTTCGCGAGGATGTCCGCGAACTTCGAGAACTCGCTTTATCGATGATCGACGAACAGCATTACGACCAGGCTCGCCAGCTCGTGATTGGCGACCTTCGTAATCGGAACAACGTCATCGTTCGTCGCGCGGGAACAGTTCTGGCAAAGATCGGCGATGAAACTTCGGTGCCGGCGTTGATTCGCGCGCTCGTCACCACGCACAGCTACAAAGTGCGAGTCCCCGTGCAGGGTTATAGTTTTGGCGCCGACGGTTCGATTCCCAGCGGTTCGGGATTGCCGCCGGAAGTTGAAATTGGACTTCGAACAGGAGTTTACGACAGCGTGCAAGTCGTTCCGCTGCTTGGTGCCGCGAGAGCAACCAAACTGATTTCCGTAGCGGTCAATCGCGAAAACTCGGAAGTCCTGATGGCTCTGCGGCAAATCACCGAGAACAATCTGGGATTCAACGAGACCGCCTGGCAACGCTGGTGGAACGTCGACCGCAATCAGACAACACTGGCCCCGGACCTCCCATGACGCATCGAGAATTTGGGTAGGGGATGACAAGCGCAGCGCCGGCGTACCATTGAGTAATCGAGGCGTGATCTGGGGATGATGGTACGCCGGCGCTGCGCTTGTCATACCCTACAGTTCGTACAATCGATCAACTGTCGGTGACGACCTGGCACTCGGGCAGGCTGGCGAGAAACAGCCGGCCGTACGGTTTGGTGCGGACTCGAGGGTCAAGGATTACGACCTGCCCAGTGTCCTGGCTGGAGCGGATCAACCGGCCGAAGCCTTGCTTCAGCTTGATGATCGCTTCGGGAACCTGGTACTCCATAAACGGGTTGCCACCGCGGGCACGGATTGACTCGACGCGAGCTTCCAGCAGCGGCTGATCAGGAACGCTGAACGGTAGTTTTGTGATGATGACGTTCTGCAGCGCGTCGCCGGGAACATCCACTCCCTGCCAGAAACTATCGGCTCCGAACAGGACCGCGGCGGGTTCGTTTCTGAACTTGTCCAGCATCTGCGAACGCGGGAGTCCGTCGCCCTGACAATACAGCGCGATGTTCTGGTCGCTGAACCACGAGCCAAGTCTGGCGGAACAGTTTTTGAGTGTGCGGTAACTTGTGAATAGGACGAATGCCCGACCAGCCGTTTCCAGAACGTGCTTCTGGATCGCTTCGCACAGTGCCGATTCAAAATCCGCCGGTTTCGCCGTGGGGTCAGGCATGCGGTCGCGAACGATCAGTTTCACTTGTCGTTGATAGTCGAACGGACTGCCAAGTTTCTTTTCGATGGCTTTTGTGAGGCCAAGGCGGCTCTTAAAGAAGTCAAAGTTCTCTTCGCCGATCGCCAGCGTGGCGCTGGCCAGTACGACTGTCTTTTTAACGTTGAATAATTCGTCTCGCAGAACGGGGCCGACTTCGATCGGGCACGAAACCAGCCGAGTTGATTCTCGTCGACCGGATGTTGCTTCGATCCAGAAGACGGAATCGTCTTCGGTCTGCGAAATCCACGAGTCGACCGACATGGCCAGCATGCTGCAGCGTTCTGAGGCGGCTTTCAGTTCGACTCGCTTTTCCTCTGCTTCGATTTCTTCTGACTCCTGCGCGAGTCGGAGGCCAAGTTTGCGCAGTGCGGGTGTCAGTTCATTGGGGATTTCGACCGGCCCGCGGACTCGGCCATTCGTCGGGCATTTCGTCTGACGCCAGTTACGCATGGCGACGAAGAAGTCCGAGTAGTACTCGCGCAGCCGGATGACCGCCTTCTGGCAATCCGTCAGGTTGTGCGCGACGAGCAGACCTTTGTTGGTGCGGTCATTGTAAAGTCGGTTCAGCAGATACTCGACCTGCCCGCTGGATGCGGAAATTCCGAGGTGGTCACCGGCAACGCCCTCGATCGTGTGCGCTTCGTCGAGGATCGCGATGTCATAGTCCGGCAGAATCGCTGCGCCGTCCCGCCTTAGCGCGAGGTCAGAAAAGAACAGCGCGTGATTGACGACGAGGATGTCCGCGTTCCAGATTCGCCGCCGGGCCTGGAAGTAGTAACAGTCTTCGTAGAAGTCGCAGTGCTTACCGAGACAGTTGCCGTGTTCGCTTTGCACCTCTTCCCACACCGAAGGCATCGGTCGAAAGTCGAGGTCAGAGCGGCTTCCATCTTTCGTCGACTTTGACCACTCGACGACGTCTTCCAGTTGCCGTACTTCTTCCGGCCGAGCGTACAGCGAATCCGACCGTTCAATAGCGCCGAACATTCTTCGAAGGCTGATGTAATTCGATCGGCCTTTGACGAGCACTGACGAGAATTCGACGGGCAGTACGGAATTCAGAAATGGCAGATCACGATGAAACAGTTGCTCCTGCAGGCTGATCGTGTGAGTCGAAATCACAATCCGCTTTTTGGGTTGTTTGTCGTCCTTTTTCTCACCCTGGTCGCGAGTCGCGTGCAGAATGGCGGGAACCAGATAGGCGAAGCTCTTGCCGACTCCGGTTCCGGCCTCGACGATCAGGTGGGATTCTTCGGCGATCGCCTGCTCAACGGCCGCAGCCATTTCCAACTGCTGAGGGCGGCTTTCGTAGCGTTCCAGCCGTTGCGCAATGCGGCCCTCGTCGCCAAGAATCGATTGCGAGTCGAGTTCCATTTTTAGGGAACTCGCTGAAAAGCGACGATGCACAGGTCGTCGCTTTGGGCGTGGCCGTCAGCGAACTTGTTGACGTCGTCGACCGTCGCTTTGACAAGGGCGTCAACTTCCAGCGGGCCACTCTTGATGAAGGCCAGCAGCCGCTTGCTGCCGTAGATTTCGCGGTTCAGTTTCATGGCCTCTGTCACGCCATCGGTGTAGAGCACCCACGTGTCGCCCTTTTTGAGCGGATGCACCGACTGTTCGAAGGTCTGATCGGGGATAATTCCGAGCGGAAGACCTGTGTCGTCGCCATCGATCTGCTCAACGTTGCCGTCCAGGTCACGAGCCATTGGCGGCAAATGTCCGGCACTGACGAGAACGATCTCGTGCTTGTTGGGCTCAAGGACTGCCATCGCGCAGGTGATAAAGCGATGGCCCAGGCCGCTGGTCGCGATTTCGGAATTCAGCCCGGACATCGCCTCGGCCGGAGTCTTCTTGGTCAGCAGATGGTATCTCGCCGCGGAGTAAAGACGTGCCATCAGCAACGCTGCCGGAACGCCTTTGCCGGCAACATCGGCAACGGTAACAGCGATGCGCCCGTCAGGCAGCTCGATGTAATCGTAATAGTCGCCGCCGACGTGCTGAGCTGCTTCGTAAAAGTCAGCAAAGTCGTAGTCTTCGACGTCGGGTGGCTTGTTGGGCAGGAACCCGATCTGCACCTGCATGGCGATTTCGAGATCGCGCTCCAGGTTCTGTCGATTGAGCAGCGTCTCGTGCATGTTCGCATTTTCGATGGCGAGCGTGCATTGCGTCGCGATATTCACGAGCAGGTCGAGGTCGTCTTCGGTGAACTTTGATCTTAGATCAAAAGTCGTGATCTGGATAACGCCGAGTCGTTGTCCGGCCTGAGTGATCAGCGGAGCGCACATCATCGAGCGAATCTGCAGTCCGGCGAGACTTTCGCTGCTGACAAACCGGCTGTCTTCGCTGGCGTCGGCACTGAGGATTGCCTCACCAGTCCGCATGGCTCGATTAACGATCGTCCGGCTGACGGACATCGAGTCATCGTCTTTTCGGCGGTTTCGACAGGCACGAACCTGAGGTTCGTCCTCCAGTTCTTCCTTCAAAAGAACAAACGCCTGGTCGGCCTGCGGAAAAATTTGAAACAGAGCATCAAGAATCGATGGCAGCACGTCGTCGATGTTCAGGACGTTGCTGAGGTGTTTGCCGATTTCGAGGATCGCTCGAAGTTTGACTTCCGGCTTGACGCTCAGCCGAACGCCCGAGCCCGAGCGAGCGTCGATTCGCGAGATAATCGACGAACGATCGTCGTCGCTGTCGCCGTCAGGGTCGCGGCCGTCGATTGGCACGTCGATGTTGGCCGTTGCTCGAATGTCGTCGTTGCCGGCGGCAGATTTCTTCGGCTTAACGTAGGCGGTATCTTCGCTGAGGTCGCCGTTGCTGCTGTCGCTGTGAAACGAGTAGGTGTACTCGCACACTCGGACGATGTCGCTTTCATTCAGCAGTCTCGGCTCATTCACGTCCGCTTCGTTGACCTGGGTACCGTTTCGGCTGCGAAGATCTTTGACGTAATAGCTGCCGTGAGACTGAACGATCTGAGCGTGCTGCCGGCTGACGGCGCCGTCTTCCAGGATCACCGCGCAGCTGGGATGTCGACCGAATACGATTCGGTCGCCTTCTAACGGGATGACTTTCCCCGCGTCTTCGCCAGTGAGAACCTTGAGGTGTGCCACAGTGGCCCCAGCATTGAGCATAAAGATCGTCGCGCAATCCACGCGATAAAACACCGAATAGTCTAGTCAGGTGGCGACAGTCCGGCAACGAGTCAGGCAAGTTGTAAACATTGTCCAGGACGAATGTTCTGATAGGGGCCGTTTGAGAATTCCGGCAAAAACCAACAAACCAGCTGATGATTGAGGCCTTTTATTTTGCCGGTTGAGCCTTGCGTGGAACCCTCATCTCAAACGTCAATAGTTGGTCTTCTCGACGAACGACCAGCCGCAGCGTATCGCCGGCTTCCAGACGCCCGAAAGCGGTCGCCAACTCTTTGACCGACTGCACAAGGTCGTCATTCACGAACAGAACGAGGTCGTCCGGCTGAAGATTCGCCTCTTGAGCGGTCGAGCCGTCGACCAGAGCATTGACGTACGCCGGAGTCCGAAACAGCACGTCCGGGATCATGACGATGCCGAAATCGACCGGTGAATACCGTAATTCGGCCGTCGGTTCGTCGAGAGGTTGCCGTTGCGATCGAAAATTGCCTGAGATGATTTCTTCGATGGCCGTCGTCAGTTCGGAAATCGGGATCGAGTAATTCAGCCATGTATTCGTCTCGGCGTTTCGAACTTCGCGACCGATCATGCCGAGCAGTTTGCCCTCGCGAGTTGCCAGCAGGCCGCCGGCTGCTCCCGAGTTATTCGTGATCGCGTCGACGACGTACACCGCGCCGTCGTAGGGGAGCTCAAACGTGCCGCGGCGAGTTTTGAGTTTCGTTTTCGCGGCGATGACTCCGTGCAGTACAGAAACGGCTTCGTCGCCCGTCGCCACTTTGAACATATTGCTGAACCCGAGAATCCGCGTGCCTTCACTCGCCGAACCGATACCGGAACTCAGGTCGAAGTGGGGCAGATTCAGTTCCTGATCGAATGCTTCGATTTTGAGGACCGCCAGTTCAAGCTGAGGCTCGGCACCCAATACCGTTGCGGTGAACCTCCGCCCGTCGTTCAGCACGACGATCACTTCGTCGGCATCGAGCACGTGACTCCAGACCGTGACGATGTGGCCTTCTTTTGAAACCAGAAACCCGCTTCCGAAAGCGGCAAGTCCCTGTAGACCGCCGGCTCCGAAAATCTTCACCATGCGAGGAAGAACGAAGCCAATCGTCTGAGAACTTGATCGACTTCCTGCGGCGCGTGCCGATTCTGGAATCAGACCGGCAACGGCAGCGGCCAGAGTGATCATCAAGGCGAACTTACTGACTCGAAACATGGCGGTCACTTTAGAGAATTCGGAATTCCGTTCACGGCAGCTGACAATCGGAACGGTTTCGAACCCGCGCGTCAACTGCTGATCGGCATGCCGGCCCGCAGTCGAATTCTCGCCGCCGCCCGTGCTGCCCCAAACTGAATCGAACTTGCCTTGGGAGCGTTCGCGAGTTCGTCGAGTGCTTTAAGACTTTCCGGAGTCCCGACACCCGTCAGCAAGTCAACGATCGCTTTCTGAAGTTTTGGATCAGCCTTTGGGAGTTCAGCGACAAGGTGCTGTTCCCCGTCCGCGCCAAGGCCGATTTTCTGCAGCGTTTGGGCAGCCATGAACTGAAGTTTGGAGGTGGGATCGGCAAAGAGCTTCAGCAGCCGAGGAATGCTGCGTTCGGTCGCCCGTTTCTGCAGAGCCATCATGCCCTGGTGCTGAACCGCGAAGTTCGGATCGTCGAGAGTTGTCAGCAACGCATCTTCCAGCTCGTCGCGTTTGTAGCCAGTGGGCGTTCCCAGGCTCATTAGAGCTTTCGTTCTCGTGTAGCCACTCTTGTCGGGCGGTGCGGCCATCGCTTTCAAAACGGCTTCGACTTTCAATGCCGAGGGATCCGTTGCCGCTGCGTCGCCATTCGCTGCGTCGCCACTAGCTGCGGCCGTCTTTGCAGCGGCGATTCGGGCCTTGACGCTGTTGAGTGACAGCGTCGCGAATCCTTTGCGAGAGAAATCTTTTCCATTCGCGATTGGTTCGAGTGCCTCGACGGAATCTTCTCCGCCGACTTCCTTCAGAATTTCGCACGCCGCATTGAAGACCTGAGGATCTTTCTCGAAGAGCAGCGCGATGGCCGATCCTTCGACAGTCGTTCCAAACTTGATGAGCGCTCCTTTGGCGTCGTGTCTCGCGAGTCGATTTTTTTGAAGAGTCTCAAGCAACGGAGCAATGGCTTGCTCGTCGCGAAGAGTGCCCAGTGTCTTGACTGCTGATTGAACCACCGGAAACTTGGAATGTTTCAGCTGAGCAATGACCGCCGGTACGCAGTTCGGTGTTCCCCACGTGGAGAGCGCGTCAAGCGCGCCTCGGACCGTTAAATACTGCTTTGATTCAAGCAGGTCGACCAGCTGCGCCTCGACTTCCGATTGCCGTTCGGGCAGCACGGCGAACTTTGCCAGTGAACCCAGTTGTGTTGCCAGGAACCCGTTCCTGGCGTGTTCTTCCTTGATCTTTTTGAGCAAAGCGTCGACTTGTTCACCTTTGGGGACAACCGCTTTGCTTGCCGCCTTGTTCGCGTTGTCGTGTTCAAGTTTCG
>Ga0316208_1002860_pt1 | contig 13260 bp, 14 predicted proteins | sample 3monopyrite_MG_FD_204944 | JGI IMG/M metagenome (GOLD analysis project Ga0316208, IMG submission 204944) | Microbial mat bacterial communities from mineral coupon in-situ incubated in ocean water Damariscotta River, Maine, United States -... | ecosystem: Environmental > Aquatic > Marine >... | reverse complement strand
ACCATGGCAATAAAATCCCATTGTGTAAACCGGCTTAAAGCCGACTTAACAAAATGATGATTATGTGAGATGTAGTTTTCACTTCTGATATCGTAGTTGGTAAAGTTACAACGGCCACCACCAGACATGAGAATTTTTTTACCCGCTTTATTTGCATGGTCGAGTACCAGCACATGGCGGCCTCGTTTGGCTGCTTCAATTGCGCACATTAATCCAGACGCGCTTGCGCCAATAATAATGACATCGGTATTTTTCATAGAATGGTGGTCATTGATGCTATTTTTATATCAAAGAGTTCATTTTGGCAGAAGAACAGTGGATTTTTACCGATATATGGTAACAGATTGAACAATCTTGGGCGGTGATAAATGGCGGACTAGGCTATAATAAGCACTAAATTAATAGTGATAAAATAATAATATGAGTTATCTCAAGTAGTTATGGGACATAAATTGTATGGCTGAAGCCTTTTCTAATGTAGGTTTATTGAAATTTTTATTGGGGTTACCGGATCTTGATGAGCTGGGTAGCGTTGCCTTGCTTGATTTAGCAAAGGATGCGCATGCTGAATTTCTTAAGACGGGCGAAATACTTTATGCCGATGAACACATGGATCGACACCTTTATCTGGTTGAAGGTGAGATAGAACTGGTAGCCGGTGATCAGATTTTACAGGTGATTAAGGGCGGTTCTGAACGTGCCAAACAGTCTTTATTCAGGGTTCATACTCACGGTCTCGAAGCACGTTGTCTTAGAAAAGCCAGTCTGTTGTCATTAAATGAAGCAACCTTTGAGAAGTACATCGCAACAATTAAACCAAAAGAAAATACCAGTGGTATTAATTTTGGAAGTTATCAGGATGCTGACAGTGATGCAGGTGTCATCAATGAGATACACCGGGAATTTAATCATAATGAAGTTGATTTGCCGAGCATGCCGGAAATTGCCTTAAAAATTAATCAGGCAGTGCAGGATGAATCACTCGACATTCAGAAAATTGCCGATATTATTCAAATTGATCCCATGATTTCTGCCCGTGCGGTGCAAGTTGCAAACAGTGCAATGTATGCAGGTAGTCAGCCGGTGCAAACAATCAAGCGTGCCGTGCAACGCATTGGCTTACGTGCCATGCGCGCAATTGTTATGAGTGTGGCTATTAGGAATTTATATACACCGAAGTCGCCTCTGATTAAAAAAAGAATGAAGTCTTATTATCATCACAGTATTCGTGTTGGTGTTATTAGTCATGTGTTAACAAAAAAAATAAAAGGCTTTGATCCGGATCAGGCTTTTCTTGCTGGTTTAATTCATGACATTGGCATTGTGCCCATTTTAATTCGTGCAGATAATCATGACGACATTAAAAATAATGCTGAATTACTGGATAAATTAATTCACAGTCTGAAAACAAAAGTCGGTGCAACTTTATTAAGGCAATGGTCATTTGAAGATGAATTGATCACCGTGGCTCAGGATGCTGAAAACTGGCACCGTGATGTGATAAAGGCAGATTACTGTGATGTAGTTCAGGTCGCACAATTACACTGTGAAATGATCGGCGGACGTAAGCTTGATGCGCCACCTTTAGTGGAATTACCGGCATTTGAACGTCTCGATCTTAACGATATTAATCCAATGTTAATTATTGCGCAGGCAAAACAGGAAATGAGTGAAGTTATCCATTTACTGGATTAATTTAAATTATTATGTCCAATCAAGCCAATGAAGATCAGCGCATTATTGCACAAACAAAAGAGTGGGTTAATTCTGTTATTGTTGCCCATAATTATTGTCCCTTTGCCAAACGTGAAATTGATAAGGGAAGCGTTAGATATCAGATTATTCACGATACGGAATTTAATAGCCTGCTTAAATCTGTTATTCAGGAATGCGTCTGGCTTGATCAAAACGCCGATACAGAAACAACCCTGATTATTTTCCCATCCAACCTCGAAAATTTTAATGCTTTCTTAGATTGCCTGGTTTTAGCAGAAGAGCTATTAATATCACAAGGTTATGAAGGGATTTATCAAATAGCGAGCTTTCATCCGAATTACTGTTTTCAGGGTGCAGAAGAAAATGATGCGGCGAATTATACGAATCGTTCACCTTATCCCATGTTCCATCTTATCCGTGAAGCCAGCGTTCAACGCGCAATAGAAAATTATCCTGATGCAGAATCAATTCCGGAGCGTAACGTTGAATATGCGCGGGAACAAGGCCTGGATAAAATGAAAAGCTTATTAAAGCATTGCATCGATTTGGATAAACCGAATGACTAACATCGTTGTTAGCGCATTATCCATTTACCCTGTTAAATCATGTCGTGGTATCAGTCTAAGCTCTGCGCAACTTGAACGGTTTGGTCTGAAGCATGATCGCCGCTGGATGGTGGTTGATGAAAAAAGTGTGATGTTAACACAACGTAAAATCACTAAAATGTGTTTAATTCAACCTGAACTAAATTCCCGTGGTTTAACTTTAAAAACAGCAGCAATGGATGCTCTTGATGTTGAAATGCCATTAACGAATAATAAAGTTAGCGTTAAAGTCTGGGACGATCACTGTCAGGCCTTTGATGCAGGTGATGAAGCTGCAAACTGGCTGAGTCAGGTTTTATCAACAAACTGCCGACTGGTTTATTTCCCTGATGATGAATTTAGACAAGTTGATTTAAACTATGCAAAGGAAGGAGATAAAATCGCCTTTAGTGATGGCTTTCCCTTGTTACTTATTTCACAGGCTTCACTGGAAGATTTAAATCAGCGTCTGGTTGCGCCAGTTTCTATGAATCGTTTCAGACCGAATATAGTTGTAACAGGTTGCGAACCCTTTGCAGAAGATACGTGGAAAGAAATACGACTTGCTGATACGACTTTTCGTATTGTGAAACCCTGTAGTCGTTGTGTTATTCCCGCTATTAATATTGAAACTGCAGAAAGAGAAGAAGAACCACTTAAAACATTAGTCAGTTATCGTAAACGTGATAAAAAAATATTTTTTGGACAAAATGTCATTGCAAATACGACGGCTAAGATTGATGTTGGTATAGCTGTAGAAGTTATTGAGTATAATTAAGCTGTATTGCCATTAACTTGCCATTTATCCTGATTTATCCAGTCTGAAAATTCAGCTGCGCTTAATGGTTTGCTGATGTAATGCCCCTGTGCAATATCACAATGCAGAGTTTTAAGTCGATCCCAGGTTTGTTTATTGTGTACACCTTCAGCAACAATTGTTAAACCAATGTTATGAGCAAGCTCAATGGTTGATTTAACAATAATGTCATCATCATTATCTTCCGTCATTTCTAAAACAAAAGAACGATCCATTTTAATTTCATCGACAGGTAATTTATTAAGGTAACTTAATGAAGAATAACCTGTTCCAAAATCATCGATAGATAATTTAATCCCGGATTTTTTAAATCTCTCCAGAGTATGTCTGGCTCTGATTGGTTCACTCATAATATCACCTTCTGAAATTTCCAGTGTTAAATGTTCAGGTGATAAATTATGTTTTAGCATCATATCTCGGATATGGTGGATAAGTTTTGAGTCATGCAAGTTTTGTGCGGCGATATTTACTGAAACATCTACGTTTATATTTTTACTTTTCCATTTAGCGCATTGTGTTATTGACTTTTCTATAACCCATTGTGTTAATGGTTTAATTAACCCAGTTTGTTCAGCCAGAGGAATAAATTCACCCGGTTTAATAAAACCTCGTTGCGGGTGATCCCAGCGCAGTAGTGCTTCTGCACTAACTACCTTATTTGTTGCAATATCAATTTTTGGTTGAAAATATAATTCCAGAGACTCTGTTTCAATTGCTTCGCGAAGCTCACTCATTAGTGCAAGTCGGCCTATACTGTGAGTATCTTTGTTTGGATCATATACCGAGTAGCCAATGTTATTTTGTTTGGCAATATACATCGCAACATCTGCACGCTGAGTCAGAATATTGACATCATTACCATGTGTTGGAAACTCTGCCATGCCCAGACTAATACCAACATTCAAATTGTGATCGCCGATAACGAAAGGCTGATTAAAATTATCTAATACTTTATGTGTAAGCAATTTTGCCTGTTGCAGATTTGTTTCCGGAAGGAGAATAGCAAATTCATCTCCACCAAGACGAGCAACGGTATCCGTTTTACGGAATATATTAAAAAGACGTTCCGCTGCCTGTTGTAAAACTAAATCGCCAATATGGTGACCAAGTGTATCGTTTATTTCTTTAAAGCGGTTAAGGTCACTGATAATAAGAACAAACTGTTTGGATGCACGTTCTCCGCGTAAAATTTCCTGTTGTAAGCGGTTATGTAAAAGTTTTCGGTTGGGTAAATCTGTTAATGGATCATGTAATGCCTGATGTTCAAGATTTTGCGTTTCATTTTTAACCGCTTCTGCCAGGCGATTAAAGTTTTCCTCAAGAATAGTGATCTCATCACCGGAGTTTTTGGAAACAATTTCTTTTAAATTCATTCGCCCGGAAAACTCAACTACATAGTTAGTGAATTTTTGTAAACGTCGGGTAATTATAAAAATGATGATAAAAAAAGATAAAATATAAATGAGTGCAGTAAGCGCGCGCAACGGGCGTTCATCTTTTAAAACATCGTGAGTCAGTTGATGAGCTTCCTGTGTTGAAATAAATGAAACCAACTCAATGATAATGTCAGTGGCACCATAATCAAAAAATCCCTGACCAATTTTCAAATAACGATCTTTCAAACTATCAATTTTTGTACCCGGGGGAATTAACGACGTGTTGCTGCTCACTAAAATTGTCGGCTGCTCTTCTGAAAGCAAAGCAATAATATTTGAATCAGGTAATGTAGATGATTGTGAAGCAATCAGAAATTCTTCATCAAGTGGAGATGCCAGCATGAGGGTCGCCAGTATATTACCTCTTTTATCAGTTATTTTTTCTGATGCCAGTAAATAAGGCTTATCATTCAAACGAGTTAAAAACCCCTGGCCATGACTTAAAGTCAATAACATTTTTTTAGGATGTCTTAGGGCTGCTGGTGCCGGATCTGTGCTTGCTTTATAGAGTTCTCGGGATACTCCTTTTGCATCAAGCAATAACATATATCGTGGTTGCAGGATATTACGTATTACCGAGAGACTTGGCAGCCATGGCGGTGGGCTTGTATATGTTTTGTTTTTATTACTGTGTTGCCATGCAGGTGAATCAATATATTCTTTTAGCTTTTGTGAACCGATAAAAAGTTTAACTGCATGATGGTGATTTTTTACATAACGATCAAACATAATGCGCTGATTTTCTGCCTGCAGGCTAAAACGTTCGGCTAATTTTTTATTAAATATCTGTTTGAGTGAATAGTTTTGAATACTATCCGTGATGGCCCAGACAACAAGGCCGATCACTGCTGTTGAGATCAGCATTTTAAGCATTAAAGAATGTCTACTGAGTTTAATCATTTAAAGTTGGTTACTTTGATACTTATTTTGTATCAGGCTCTCCAATCAACTCATCACCCCGAAACTTCCAGCCTGCGCGACGAAGTTGAGATGGCGGTATGAAAGTAATTTCACTGTGTATTTTTTCAATGTGTTGTCGCAGGTAGTGAACCAGTTCTTTTGCCTGAGTTTTCGTTTTTATATTTTTGTTACCTGATTTATTTTCCCATGTCGTCAGGCTGTAGCTTCGGTAAAGTGGATACTTGCCGGATAAAACATAATTTAAATCGGTTGCTTCATAGCCATCTATTTTAAGCATTTTCACCCGACCTTTATTCTGATGAAATGAAACCATCATGGGGACTTCCCAGCCAATTGCGCCGGTATTTTTAGAAACCTGTGAAATCATGTCAGGAATAACACCGACTTCAAATAAGCGTGGTGAGAACTGATTTTCATTATTTAATAGACCACGCCAGTGGCCAGGACGAACTTTACAATGTAAACGGGCAATGGGTTTAATTAACTGTTGAAAGTTATTCGTTTGTTGTTGATCAACTTGAGACCATTGAGTCGATGTTCCCTGAAAAACAGCACGAGCCTGTTCACTGGTTATGTTAGTTAATGGATTATCCGGATGAACAATCAGAGCAATCGGAGAAATGCCTAAAGAATGAAATTTTAATCCGGGCAGGCGATCCGATTTTGCCGGTGGGCAGCAATACGCACCAATCTCAACGGACTTTTTACGTAGTCGTCCGGCGGTAATACCACAGGTTCCGGGTTTCACCACAATATTAAGTTGCTTCTTTTTAGCATAGTCACGAATGAGCTCATGAAAAATCGGGTAGCTTTGCTGACTTAGTGCCACAACCAAATCTGCAGCGGTATGAGATTTATCATGTTTGAAGGGTTTATTTTTCCAGTCTTTATCGACGATAGCCAGACTGTCAGGATCACTAAATGTGGGAGCAGCTGAATGTGGTTGATTGTGGTCTGCCCAGACACTGCCACTCACAAGTAAAAGAGTCAAAAGTTGAGGTTTTTTTGAAAAAATGACCGAATACATCATACGCATAGAGATACCCCAATTTATAAATGACAAAAACCGTTTAGAACAAAAAAACACAGCTTCTTAAAGTGCTGTTTTTGAGTACACTTTTTTGGGGGATGAAGCTAACCATATGATTTTTATTGTTATTTTAAGTTTTTATGTGCTCTATTAAATAACGGACAAATAATGTTGTTATAGAAATAATATAGAGCATATTAAGATGAAAATCATTAGATGTCAGGTTTATTTTAGCTTAAATTGAGTAGAGATGGACGTGATTAACCAACAAAAGGTCTCGGTATACGTTTACTTACAATTTACCTTTAAGTTTGCTTACCCAGCGTTTATCAAATAACTGGATAATCTTTCCCAGACTGCTTCCCAGGTAATAGTCTGCGGCTGTTTTACTGAGTCGTTTGGGTGGAAGCGGTTTAGCATGACCAAGATGGTTTAGCCGTCTTGATAAGGAGGGTTCTGGAGCCGGATGATTAATCCCGAGCTTTAAAGCCGCCTGAATAATTTCTGAGATTTCGCTATCGGTAATGCCTGCTTTAATCACCTTGGTCATCTGTGAATAAGGCATAAATTCAGGTGTTTTAGAGCGTTTCGCCATATGATAAATTTTCGGCCAGAATTTATTTTTTAGAAACTGAGTAACCACTTCTTCATAAACTAAACATTCCACCATATCGCGGTCATTAATTAAATCCATGCCATAGCTATCTGCTTCGAGTTCTTCTTCTTGTAGTAAAGGCATGGTGATGCTTTGATATAATGGGCTGTAGAGCTGAAAGAAATAACTGAGCACTTTAGTAAAACCATTTTTTGCATGTTTACAGCTGGTATTAAATTGCGCCCAAATGTCGTTCAAAAAATAAAGGCGGGTTGTCACGGGGGTATGTTGGGTAGAGAGTTGTCCAATTCGACGCGCCAGTAACGCACGAAAATAAAGTGGTGACATCGTCAATAAAACAGGTAAACCAATAATAAGGGTGCGGGTGTTAAGAAAAGGCATGTGAGTACGGGGTGTTTTAATTATCCGTATTTCATATTTATCACGCAATATAATGCGGTCAATTTGAGGTTTGCCAAAGTCGTTACGTAATTCTTCGATGAGTTTTAATAAGTGAGGAAATTTTTCTTCAGTAATGTCCAGGCCAGTGGGTAGTGAAAATTTAATGTTATAAATTGCCCAACTAAAGGCGACGCCTAATCCAATTAATACAAGTTGAATAGCCGCATCTATCCAGTCTTTGAGTTCATTTGCTTTAATCACTGTTTCATAAAGTTCAAAAGGCAGTGTTAAAACAAGAAAAGGGAACACTAATACAATTAATATACCGAACATGGCAATAAAAATACTTAAACCAAAACTCAGACGAGGTGCTTTTTCTTTTAGTTTAAAAAAATAGGCATTTTGTAATGGGTTAACCCATTTATTTACAAAAGGCAGGTAACGAGATAATTCCATTTTGTTATCACTTTAATGGTTGAATAACGGGTATTTTTATATAGCGTGGCATCTACACAGTATTTTTGTAACTATCCTAGACTAATATTTAAGATAAAACAGGGTGCAGAGCACACTTCAAAAATGACAAAGATAAATCCAGCTATCTATATAAGTTAATTATAAAATATTGATATATTAGCGGTACTATAAAATTTCTGTAAAAAAGTAGAATTTAGGTTGATTATCGGGTTAAACTTAACGTGTTATATTGCATATTCTTAGGTTATTTCAGTAGTCCATCTTGGTTATCTTCTGTTATTTACTAATGAAAGATTGCAATTAAATCTTTTAACAATAAAATAAAAAGGTAATTTACATGGCAACTGGTACTGTAAAATGGTTTAACGACTCTAAAGGCTTCGGTTTTATTTCTCCTTCTGATGGTAGTGCGGACGTATTCGTACATTTCTCTGCTGTTCAGGGTGATGGATTCCGTTCTTTAGCTGAAGGTCAAACAGTAAGTTATGAAGTAGAAAATGGTCCTAAAGGGCCACAAGCTTCAGCGGTTACACCGCAATAAATTAGATTTTTATGAAATCTTCTTTATAACGAAACCCGCTTTATGCGGGTTTTGTTTTTTATACATATTTATTTCCTATTCCTTAATTTAACCGACTAAGAGTGAGTTGAAGATGGAAGATAATAATAAACCTACTCTTTGGTATTTTGCTGATCCTATGTGCTCCTGGTGCTGGGGCTTTTCGCCGGTTATTGCTGAAGTTAAAAAAAATTACGCGGAACAAATTAATATTGCTTTGGTGATGGGCGGCTTACAGGCCGGTGAGACCAATGTGTTATCTGAGTCGTCCAGAGAAGAAATTTTTCATCACTGGCATCAGGTTGAAAAAATGACCGGTCAAAGTTTTTTGTTCGATAATGCGTTGGCGGATGGTTTTATCTATAACACCGAGCCCGCCTGTCGAGCTGTGATTACGGTAAGTTTGATTGATCCAACGAATAAATTCGCTTACCTCAACGCAGTTCAAACGGCTTTTTATACAAAAAATGAGGATGTCACCCAAACGGATTGTTTGCAGCAACTTGCTGTTGACTGCGGTATTGAAGCAGAGGAATTTAAAGCACTGTTTCTTGATGAAAAGCAGCGTGAAACCGCAGTAAAAAATTTTCAATTCAGCCAAAAAGCCGGTGTAACGGGCTTTCCTACCTTAATTCTTAATCTGGATGAGCAATTACATGACATCACTCGGGGTTATCAGAATTATGAAAAAATAGCCGCATCTCTGGACAAATTTTTAGCTGTATAGACGTTTTCTTGGCTGCCCTTAAGGTTATTGATTGGTGTGTTACGTGCTGAAAAGGCAAAATACCGCTTAAAATTTTTGAACATTATTGAAACACATTTAAACAAGGAACAACTTATGAAACTTATTCTTTTAGGCGCACCCGGTGCAGGTAAAGGTACTGTTGCAAAATTATTAACGAAAATGGACGGTTCTGTACAAATCTCAACGGGTGATATTTTACGTGCAGCCGTTGCAGCCGGAACAGAGTTGGGTAAACAAGCACAAGCAGCAATGAAAGCAGGTGATTTGGTATCTGATGATTTAATCATGGGCATCATGGGCGAACGTTTGAAAGAAGACGATTGTAAATCAGGGTATTTATTAGACGGATTCCCTCGTACTATTCCTCAAGCTGAAGCGCTCAAAGTTTTGTTAGCTGATATGGGTGAAGAGCTCGATATGGTCGTTGATATCCAGGTTGCTAAAGACGTTATTTTAGACCGTTTAACAACGCGTCGTACTTGTGAAGGTTGTGGTGAAATTTATAACGTTAAATCAAACCCGCCTAAAGAAGAAGGCAAGTGTGATAAATGTGGTGGCGCTGTTACTCAACGTGAAGACGAAACTGAAGAAGCTATCAGTAACCGTTTAGATGTTTACAATGAAATGACAGCACCATTAGCCAGCTTCTATGAAAAAGAAGGTAACCTGGTTTCTGTGAATGCAACATCAAGTGATGCGGTTATTGATGCAATTAAAGCGAAACTTGCTTCGTAATATATTAAGAAGGCAGTTTTAATAAAAAGGGAAACCATTTACTGGTTTCCCTTTTTTATTTGAACTTGTAGGCCGACCTACAACAATCTATTCCATTTCTAAATCTTCACTTACTGCCGCTAATCCGGCCTTGGCACATTTCTCATCGGTTAAACCAGAAGGCGCACCACTCACACCAATGCCACCTAAAATAGAACCGCCAATGTTAATAGGAATACCGCCTGCAGCAACAATCAAACCCTCCAGCTTTCCAACCTGAAAAGGTTTAGTAAAGCGATCTTCCATCTTTGATAAGTCTGAATTAAATGCCATTGCAGTATGTGCTTTTTGTTTACTGATAGGTAAAGTAATATCCATGGCTAACACATCACGCAACACAACTTGTGCATGGCCGCTGCGATCAACAACCGTCACTGCTATTTGCACACCTTCTTTACGACACTGTTTTATTGCTGCCTGAGCAATGCGTAATGCTGTTTCCATCTTCAATCGCTTGACTGAAAGAGTAGGTGCATCATCTGCAGAGTAAACATTACTGGTTAAAGAAAACAATAAGGGTAAAATTAATACTATTTTTAAATATTTCATAATTAACGCTCCAATATTATTGAATGTTTAATTTTCCTAACTCTTCAAGTAACTGCATAACAAGTTGTTTGCCGTTAGTCGTCATCTTTATAGTTAATACATCGGGATCACGCTCACCATCAATCAATTTTTTCATAATACCACCAAGCTGACGCATATCACCCTGAGTACTGGTCATTTGATCGGCCATAAATGAAGCAGCTTGCAATGCCTGCGCGTCACCACGACAAGCGGCATTGATCATACTTGCCAGACCAGGAGCAGCCATCGTGGGATCGGCTTGTTGATTAACATCCGGTAACGTTGCCGGATTTTGTAATCCAAGTAAAATACTTTTTACAATAATGGTGTCTTCGTCATCTAAACCATTTAACACACTTTCATTGCGTTGGCCGGCAACAATTTTATTGATTGCAGCAACCAGTTCATGCCAACTTTGTTGAGTAGCCATATCTAGCATCGGTTTAAGTTGTTGCTTTGCGGTTTCATTTTGACAGGCATGGACGACCTGATGGATAAGCACCGCATGAGAGAGTCTGATCTGTTCTTCTTGTTCAGGGATTGTTGCCATAATGATTTCTCATGATAGTTGAACTTTGAGTATAAAACAAAATCAGTTAAAGAAAACAGTGGTCATAAAAAAGAACTTCATTCCCCCTGATAGAGCAACTAGCCATTCTATCAGGGGGTTAGGGGGAGGGAAACAATTACAAACAGGCATAAAAAAAGGAACGATAAACGTTCCTTTTTTTTAGATATTGCCAGTAAAAGTGCGGCTTAACTACACCCTTTTGGACGCGGCAAACCAGCAACTTTATTAGCACATTTAATTAAACCCGTTGGGAATAAAGAGTAAATGTATTTTTGGCTAGAATGATCTTTGTCATATTTCTTTTGCATAAGCTTAGAAAACTTACGAGGCTCACAAACAGTACCGTTATCAACAAAGTATTCACGAGCAAGATTAATAATATTCCAGTGCTCTTCAGTCAGGTCACCAATATTTTCATTTACAGCAATCTGCTTAGCTAGCTCTTCGCTCCAGTCATCCAAATTCAATAACCAACCTGCTTCTGAGAGCTCAATTGTTTTACCGTCTATTACTGCTTCCATAGTAAATCACCTAAATTGTTAAAAAAGTGTCTATCGTGCTTCTAAAAGTAGAGTGATTTTATCAGGTATTATTTAGAAAGACCATATCAGAATGCGCTTATGTACCAGTATTTTTTATGTTATTACTTAAGTTATTGATAATAAAGTGTAAAATTGAAACAATAGCACTATTATAAAATTTGTTGGTAATAAAGTATGGCCATGTTATGGCAAAAAACAATAAAAAATACCCGTTATGAAGTGCGAACAGCCGGCAAAACATTGCGTCTATATACAGATGGCGTTTTTCATAGCCAATATAATCCCGAGCATGAGGTAACCGGTGGTGTTTGGGATATTTTGATGTTGCCGGCCTTTTTTTATCCAGCAGAGTCCATTCAACGTGTTTTGGTACTGGGCGTCGGTGGTGGCGCGGTGATTCATCAATTACAGCGGTATATTAAGCCGACTGAAATAATTGGCATTGAGCTGAATCAGGTTCATATTATGCTGGCAAAACGTTACTTTGGGATAACGAATAAACTTGCACAATTGGTACAAGCTGATGCGCTTAAATGGCTGGATGATTACGCTGGGCCGCCTTTTGATATGATTATTGAAGATTTATTTGCTGAGCAGGATGGTGAGCCTGTTCGTGTTGCGAAAGCGAATAAGGCCTGGTTTGAAAAGTTAAATTCTCATTTAAGCCCTGATGGTGTTTTGGTGATGAACTTTATCAGCACAAAAGATTTAAAAAATAGTGCGGCGGTTTCGTATAAAAAAATAGCCGCATTATTTAAATCATCATTTCAGTTCACCTTAACCCATTATGTTAATGCAGTAGGGGCTTTTTTAAAGAAGCCTGCAACCAGTCAAATGCTACGGCAACAAATTAATAATATTAATGAACTTAAAAAAAGTAAAAAACTGGATTATCATGTTCGTAAAATAAAATAAGGAGAGTCTGTTGTGCGTTACCGGGATACGGGTGATTATCATAATTTAGGGTGTTTTTAAAGATGGCTTTGTACACGTGTATTTTTAGTCAGGCTTGTTATGATGCAAATAATATAATTTTAGAAAAGTTCGAACAGTTGACAGATGATGACTTTAAAGAAAAAACACATTTGTTTAATGGTCGCTATGAAAATTTATACCTTACAGTTAACAAACTTCCTGAGCTTGAAATGATTGTTAATACTGCGCGTGAAAATGCGGCTAATATATTAAATGTTCAACCAGAAAAATTAGTATCAGGATTTTGGTTGAACTTAATGAAGGCGGGGGATGTAACAACCGCACACACGCATGATGACGATGAGGAATTGCTATCGGGTGTTTATTATATTCGTGTGCCGGAAAATTCAGGTGATTTAATGATTACTGAAAATAAAGAAAAAACGGTTATTAAAGCAGAAGAGGGGATGTTTGTTTTTTTCTCGCCAAAGACATTACATGAAGTATCGGAAAATAAAAGTAGCCAGTCACGGTTGTCGATTGCTTTTAATTTTGGATTAAAGAATACGTGAGCTTTTATTTTATAAAATTAATGCATTAACT
>Ga0316208_1002856_pt1 | contig 13294 bp, 13 predicted proteins | sample 3monopyrite_MG_FD_204944 | JGI IMG/M metagenome (GOLD analysis project Ga0316208, IMG submission 204944) | Microbial mat bacterial communities from mineral coupon in-situ incubated in ocean water Damariscotta River, Maine, United States -... | ecosystem: Environmental > Aquatic > Marine >... | reverse complement strand
CGACCAGCTGCGAAGTCGAGAGCACTAGCTGCGGGAACATGCCTTCCGTGCCCGCGCGCAACAATTCGCGGTAGCGGTCCAAATCCATGATGTGGCCGTCGGCGGTGGCGACGCCAAGCTCATGCAGGCGGGCATCGACATCGGCAGGACTCGCGCCCTCCTTGTACCAGCCGCCGCGAGCCTCGGCATCGAAGCGGAACATTTCGACCACAAAACGCAGTGCGGCATAGCCCATCATGAGGAGCAGCGACACCTGACCGTGGAAACGCTTGTTGCGCAACATCCATAGACCAAAGAAGAACAAGGCCAGGGCCTTGGCGCTCATATAGAACTGGGTCGGGTGCACCGGCACGCCAGCGAGCTCGGGCGGGAAGGCGGAGCCATCGCGGAGAGGCTCGGGGAAGGTAATCGCCCAGCCCACGGTGGTGGGGGCGCCATAGTCATCGCCGACCAGGAAGCAGCCGATGCGGCCGATGGCCTGGCCCAAAAAGCCAGCCGTCAGGCCGTAATCCAGGGATTGCCACGCCGGCATGCCCAGGCGCTTCGCCTTCCAGACTCCCAGAAGCACGGCTAGAATCAGCCCGCCGTACATCACCAGTCCGCCTTCCCAGATTTTCAGGATGTCGCCCGGGTGATCGAGGTAATGGCCGAGGTTCACGAGAACGAAAGCCAATCGGGCGCCAAGGATGACGCCAATCAGCACCCACCAACTCACCTCAGCGAATCGTTCTGGGTCCTTTTCGCGGTCAGCGCCGAAACGCCCCGCAAGCTTCGAACCCATCGCCACTCCGATGATGAATCCTAGAGCGACAAGCAGTCCAAAGGAGCGCAAAGGCGCATCAAGGAATGGAATGGTAAACAGTTCCGGCCACACGCCAGCATCTTAGCCTCGCCATGACGACGCCTGGAAATCCCGAATCGCCCGATCCCTCAGAAGAGGTGGTCGACACTCCACGTCGTTCTGCGCCGCCTGGGACCGAAGTGCCCCTATCGGCCCCAGTGAAGGTCCTTTTCGAGGGCCGTTACCGCAAGCTGGTGCGCGACCTTCCGCAGACCATCTTTTACTGCCCTCAGTGCAAGGGCAAGGGCTGCGAGAAGTGCGAAGGCTTTGGCAAGCTCACCCGCGATTCGGTGCAGGAGCTGATTGCCCGCGTGGCTATGCCGCGCTTCAAGGCACGCCGGAATAAATTCCATGGCGCTGGTCGCGAAGACTTAGACGTGCGCATGCTTGGCAGCGGCCGTCCCTTTGTCTTCGAAATGCTCAAGGCACGGCGCCCGACCATTTCGCTGCAGGAGGTCGAAGATGAAATCAATCGCCGTTGGGAAGGGCGGATTGAAGTGCTTGGCCTCAAGATCTGTAACCGCGATCGCGTGGTCGAGATCAAGGAAACCCGCTGTCCTAAGGACTATCGCGCGCAAATCGTGTTCGAGCAAGAACTCGAAGAGGCCGACCGCGCAGAAGTCGCCAAACGCCTAGATGCGATCATGGCCCAAGGGCCCCTGACCCTGCTACAGCAAACCCCGCAGCGTGTGGCCCATCGGCGCACGGACATGGCGCGCGAACGCTGGGTGCGTCTGTTGGAGCACGAAGCAACGGCAGATGGCTGGTCGGTGAGCATTCGCTCGGAACATGGCACCTACATCAAGGAAGCCATTTCTTCCGATGGCGAACGCACGCAACCGAGCTTGTCTTCTTTGCTCGACCGAGCCTGCCGTTGCGTGGAGCTCGATGTCCTGGGGATTTTGCCCGCCGACGTCGGCCCAGAGCTAGAGCTGGACGCCAGTGATGATCGACTGGCTGACTAAGCGGCCGTCTGAAAACAGAATTTGCCCCTGCCAACGGAAGTAGGGCCGACGCTTGTTCGCCTTCATGATCGAACCGGCAATCCAGAGGTCGGTGCCGGGCGCAACTTCCTCGCGGAAGCGGACGTCATCGACCGCGCCAAAGCCCATGAACACGTTTTCGGCAAGTTCGAGCTTGGCGTGGGCGTGAATCGAAGCCACTTGCGCCATGGTTTCGACTTGAAGCACGCCTGGGAACAGGGGGCGGCCTGGTAGGTGACCGCGGACCCAGAATTCGTCTTCGCGTAGGCGCCGGTGCCCAACAATGAGATTCTCCTCGAGGGAGAGATGCAGGATGGAATCCAGCTGCAAGAACTCATGGCGCTGCGGATTGCGGCGCATGCATTCCTCCATCGTCATCTGGATGCGGTCCAGAGGGTAGTCAGCGGGATCAATGAGGGTGGGGAGGCGGCTCACGACGGTGCAGTGAGGTTCTGACGCAGGGCTTCTGCCTTGGGGGCGAAGAGGTTGAGGCGTCGGAAGAGCCAGAATATAGCGCCGAGCTTGAGGAAGTTGGAGAGATTCAGGGCCCACCACACCCCAGCGGCGCCAAAACCGAGGCCGACGGAGAGCCACAGCGCGAGCGGGATGCGGAAGAGATAGCCGCTGGTGTTGAAAATCGACATCACCATGGTGCGGCCAGCGCCGGCCATCATCTGCTGCAGGGTGGAGTCGGTGGCCGTCACCACTTGGGTCCAGGCCACAATGCTCAAATACAGAGCTGCTTGGCGGCGGACCTCGAGGTCGTCGGCGTAGAAGGCGGCTAGCGATTCGCCGGCGAATAGGAACACCAGGCTGGTCATGAGTGCGAAGCCTGCCGACATCCATAGGCAGGCGACGCCTCCAGCGCGTGCCGCTTGGGGATTGTTGGCGCCCAAGCCGCGGCCAACCAAGGAGGCGGCAGCCATCGCCGGGCCCATGAGGCCGCAATAGCTCAGCGACTCAATCCCGTTGAAGGCGACGCCGAGACCCGCCTGCACATTGGAGCCCAAGGGTTCGATGCTGGTTTTGAGCACGCCGATGAAGCACAGCGCATAGGCGGCAGTGGAGAAGGCCACCGGCGCGCCAATCCGCACCACCCGCTTGAGCTCGGTCCAAGCGAAGGGCATGCGCAGGGCACCGCGGAAGGGATAGAAGCGGCCAAGAGCAATCAAACCGGCCACCCCAGCGGCAAGGCGCGAGATTCCGGTGGCCCAGGCGGCGCCTTCGAGACCCATGGCCGGGAATCCCCACCAGCCGTAAATCAGGGCGGGGTTGAGCACGGCGTTGAGCAGCACGGCACCGGAGCCCAAGAGCATGGGCAGCACGGTGTTGCCGAGGCCGAGAAAGATGCTGTCGACCAGCGGCTTAAACCCCACCAAAGGCAGCACTAAATAAATCGTGCCGAGGTACTCCGTGGCCAGTCGCGCTGTTTCGCCACTGCCCCCGGAAAGGCGCACCCAAAACGGCGTGGTGAGATGGCCAATCGCTCCGATCACGATGTACCACACCAAGGCCGCGCGCAATCCTGTGCCGACTACTTGGCGTCGCGCTTGGTGATCGCCGGCACCGGTGTAGCGCGCCACCCGCGCCAAGACTCCGGTGCTAATCAGGCTGACGAAGGCGAAGTTGAAGATCAGCATGAAGCTGGTAATCCCCAACGCCGCCTGCGCATCGGGGCCGAGGTCACGAATCCAATACTGATCGTTGACTCGATAGCCTGCATTCAGGAGCAGAGACAGCGTAATCGGCCAAGACAGCCGAAAGGCTTCGCCAAAACTGCCGCTAACGTGACCCTGGGGCTTCAACGCTTCCCGCCCGTGGCGAGGGCGCGAACCGGGATCTGCACAGACACCTCTTGCCCGGCGACCACGGCGCCGCGGCGCATGGTGCGGCGATAGGGTCCGCCATAGGCGGTGAAGGCGTAATCACCTGGGGGCAGGGCGGGGAAGTGCACGGTGCCATCTTCTTGCAGGGGCAGACTCAAGCTGAAGCCGCGACCATCGCCGGCCGTGGCATCGGCCTGGACGCGCAGCATTTTCCAGTCTCGTTCCAACGCCTTGTCGCCATCCTTGAACTCCAAGGTGATGGCGGCGCGGCCCAATGGCGGCACTTCGAGGGTGACCCAAGCTTCACTAGCTTGGGTCGCGAGATGGGCCACATGAACTTCGCCGAGGGGGCGCAGTTGGTTGCCCGCCATGACGTCGTAGGTGCCGGGCTGAAGGCCATCCACGCGGAAGTCGCCGTTGGCTTCGCTGAGACCAGTGTGGGGGACACTGCGATGGCCAGGTTTGTCTGGCCGACGAATCGCCACCACAGGCAGGCCACCGACGGGCTCGCCAAGAGCGCTTTGGGTGCGGCCGACGATGCGCCCCGACGGAATCAGCGGCACCGCCATGTGGTGGTCGGTGCTTTCCGCGGACAAGGTCAGTAGGAAAGCTTGGTCGAGGCAGTCATCGGCCTGTAAACGCAGGCGGTAGCTGCCGAAAGGAACCGGGTCGAACTCGAAGTTTGGATCTTCGGGGTTAGCCCCGCGCTCTTGGACCACTTCGCGACTTTCTTGCTTTTCCAGGGTCAGGCGAATGGCATGAGGCCAAACCACCCAATTCTCAGCAACCACGCGGCCGCGGATGGTGCCGTTGGAGGCGCCATGGCTGACGAAAACCCGATCCGGAGGGCCTTGGTAGACCACTTCCTCGTCTGGGCCGAGAAGAGGAGCCACGGGGCCGTCGAACTCGCCGCTGGCAGGGTCCTGCCAGTCGGCTTCGGCGCCGTGAAGCTGGTCCTGATTGGGGAGCTTTTGCGGGCCGGGAGTTCCCATGACTAGCCACGCGGTAAGGCCCAGCAATACCAGTCCCAAACCGAGCAGCACCACACTGCTGATGCCGGCTTGCGCCCTTCCGCAGCGAATGCGGTAGGGGGTGGTTCTCGTAGGAGTCCTCACTTTGATAATCTAAGGCCTTCGCGGTCCTTGCCCAACCCTGAGCCCCACATGTCTCTCTCTTTGCGTACGCGCCTCGCCGTCTTGGTGATGGCCATTCCTTTTGCCGGATTCCTTGCTACCCCAGCCCACGCCCAAGGCGCAGGCTCTGATGGCCGCACCATCGTGCTTGGCATGGATGGTGCCGATGCGGAAATGGCCAGCGATTGGATGGATGAAGGCAAACTGCCCAACTTTTCGCGCCTGCGCGACATGGGCACCTTCGCTCCGTTGAACCCGGCGAACCCTGCGCAGTCTCCTGTGTCCTGGGCAACCTTGAACACCGGCGTGAACCCAGGCAAGCACGGCATCTTTGACTTTGTCGGGGTGCGCTTGAATGCAGACCGCAGTCGCCCGGTGCTCCCTGACCTTGGCTTCCAGGAACCGACGCAACGTTCGGCGGAAGACCTTGGTTTGCCTTTCGCCAGTAGCAATGCACCCTTCGTCATCATGGGTGGCGCTGCCGTCATGGCCATGGTGGTGTTCTTCGTGTTCTGGAGGAAGAAAGTTCTCGGTGCTATTGTTGCCGCCGCCATTCTCGGCTTTGGTGTTTGGTACGGCATGAGCTGGATGAACGTTTACCCAGAAGGTGGCTTCAAAGATTACGTCGGCGGCAATAAGGCCCAAGACTATTGGGAAGCTCTCGATGAAGCGGGCATTCCTTTCCGCGGGCAGGGCACGATTGTGTCTTACCCCGTGCAAGAACTGGAGCATGGCAAGTTGGTGGCTGGCTTGGGCGCACCCGATGCGACCGGAAACCTCAACTCTTCCGCGATTTACACCACCGCCGATAAGCGTCGTGGTCCAAAGAAGGAATACAGCACGGCTCCGGCCTACACCCTAGACGACGCCCCCGATGCCGGCGTGTCCTTTTCCAAGGCAGGCACCGTGGGCTTGTACAAGTTGGTCGATGCCGGTGGCGGCAACTATCAGAGCAAGCTTTATGGCCCGCTGAATCAGGTCAAGTACGACGGCCTGCGCGATGAGCTCACCGCTTTGCAGCAAGGCGGCGACCGCAACCGCATCAATGAACTCAACAAGACCTTGCGCAACACGACCTTGCTCAACACTTGGGTTCCTCTGGAAGTCACTTGGAAGCCTGGCGCGACTTCAGTGGACCTCACGGTAGACGGCACCACCCAGTCGGTGGCGATCGGCAGCTGGAGCGAGTTCTTCTTCGTCAAGTTCCCTTGGAACCAGCGCTTCTCGACCAACGCCATGGTGCGGATTTGGGCTGAAGAACGCGATGGCGCTTTGGAGATGTTCGCCTCGCCGCTGCAAATCGACCCCGATGTACCTTTGCCCGGTTCGCGTTCCTCGTGGCCGCCGGAGTTTGCGGCTGAGTTGAAGGGCCGCATCGGCGCCTTCGAAACTTTGGGTTGGGCATGCCAAACCCACGCTGTGAAAGACGCCGAGCTTTCCGATGACGCCTTCGTGGCCGACATTGAGTACACCCTCAGCTGGCGCACGAAGATGCTCAAAGACGCCATGGCTGGCGACGATTGGAAGGTCCTGTTCCACTTCTTTGGAACCCCGGACCGCATCTGCCACATGCTGATGCGCCACATGGATCCGCTGCACCCGCAGTACGATGAAGCTCTGGCCTCGCGTGAAATCACCGCTTTTGGTCGCACCTTCCCGCTCAAGGATTCGGGCTTGGTCATCTATCAAGAGATGGACAAGTTAGTCGGCTACATGCTCGACGAAGCGATGCAAGAGGGCGATACCCTCATGATCGTTTCGGACCACGGTTTCGATAGCTTCCGCTATCAGGTCGACCTCAACGCCTGGTTGGCGAAAGAAGGCTTCTTGACCATCGATAACCTTTCTCGTTTGGGCACCCCGAAACTGTCTTCGGAAATCAAGCGCGATACCCTCGGCTTTGTGGATTGGGAGCAGACCCAGGCCTACTCGATTGCCATCGGCAAGATCTACCTGAACTTGGTCGGTCGTGAGCACAACGGCATCGTGACCAAGGAAGAAGCCGATGCGCTACTCGCCAAGATCAGCGAGCGTCTTTACGCCATGACCAATCCCAACACCGGCGAAAAGATGGTGCGCAAGGTTTACCTGCGCGACGAGCTTTACTCCGGTCCGCACATGGATCCATGGACCAGTGAGAACTCCGGCACCACTTGGAATGGCGCAGCGGAAATCACCATCGACTTTGCTCCGGGTTACCGCGCCTCTTGGGGCGTGACCGGTGGTGGCATCAACTTGCAAGATGTCGAAGGCGAAGATGGCGAAGCGATTGCCGGACCTGGCGACTTCGTGTTCGACAACACCTCGCCGTGGTCGGGTGACCACTGTGGAGTCGACATTCACTCGGTACAAGGCATCTTCTTTAGTAACCGCAAGATGGCTCTGCCCGAAGGCGACACCCAATACGACGCCACGCACCTGGCGCCAACCGTGTTGTCCCTGAATGGCGTGGCTGCTCCCGCGGACTACGACAAGAAGTCGCTGGTGATTCAGTGAATCGAGGATAGGTCAGGAAACGGTCCTTCCATTTCCAGACGGTGAATCGCTTTTTGGGCCATCTCCCAGTGGGGGTCTGACATCTTTCCTTCTTGGAGGGCGATGTCAAAAATGGTTTGCGCAGGCCCAGGTTGTCTGGAGTTAATCGCTAGATCGGTGAACTCTTTGAGCTGCGCCTCTTCTAAGGGAGAAAGTTCGCAGAGTGCGGTGAATGCGGCCATCGCGGCCTCGCTTTGCTTGGCCATAAATTCGAGCTTGACTAGGCCGATGTATGCCTCTTTCTTGGCCGCTTGGTTGCCTGATTCCAGGCAAAAGGCGATCGCTGACCTTGCATCGTCGAAGAGCATTTCTAACCGCGCATATTCGGCATAGTCCATGGCCTCGGCCGGAGTAGCGTAGGGCGCCGATTCTCCTGAGCATGCGGTAGCCGTAAGGAGTAGCGCGAACCAAAGCTTGGATGCCCTATTCAAAAGGGCAACGGTGCTTGTTGTAGATGGCTGCACCTGTTTCATTTTCCTTGCACCAGGCGCGCCAGCGCTTGCGACGGTCCTTGTAGTCGCCGCGGTATTCCGGAAGGATTCTCTCGAGCTGGTCTAAGAGGCGGTGCGCGACACCGGGGTATTCCTTAGCCATGGCAAAGTCAGCCATGGCCAAAAGGGTGGCTTGATTGAGGCGGTAGTCCACCATCATGCGTTGCGCCTGTTCACCTGCTTTGCGCAGATGGCCCTGGGTTAACTCCAGATAAAACAACTGCTCATCGGCCAAGCGCCGAACCTCATAGTCCATCGAGGTTTTGCCATAAGCAATGGCTTTGCGCGCGAGAGCAAACTCTCCTTCTTCCAGTGCCACGGCGGCAGTGCGCCGCGCTTTTTCGACACGGGTCTGTTCGAGGTCCCATACCCAGTAAAGCCCAAAGCAGAGAACCACGACGATAACGGCGACCGCAAGTTTAATCATGGCCGTAACCAGTCTCCTTGAGTTTGCCGGGAAGCGGAGGTTGCTTCAAAGCCTCGATTTCGTTTTCTGCTCCGCGGAGAGCTTCCGCCAAGGAGGAATCTTGTGCCATCGCCGCATCGACAATGGTCTCCGCAACGCTCGCCATTTTGGCGCGGTTGGCGGCAAGGTTGGCGTAGTGCACCAAATCCTCATTCGAGATTTCGCCGAAGGCTTGCAGTTTGGCAAAGGCTTCCTCGGCAAGTTGCTCTTGGCCGCCAGGAAGCAGGGCCAAGTCTAAGAGTAGTTCCAGGGCCTCTTTTTGCTCGGCAGGAGTCCCGGAGGAGGCCGCAAATTCATAGGCGGTCCTGGCGTCATCTTCGTTGCCTGCGGCGAAGGATTTCTGGCCTTGATCCAGAGCTTGGGCAGCATCGGCAAAGTGCAGTTCTTTGGAGCCACAGGCCGGTATGGCCACAGCAAAAAATGCCAAAAGGGCCAGTCGGGTGAAATAGGGCATAAACCAACATACCCGAAGTCGCGCACCTGCCAAGAAAAGAGCCCCAGGAGCCGCGGGGCGCCTGGGGCTTGGTGGGGGGAGAGTGCTTGGTTAGTCGCCGGTGTAGCCGAGCGAGCTGAGGTCGGCGCCAGGGCCTTCCTTCTCGAGCAATTCAGCGGCGGCAATGGGGCGCGAAAAGGCATCTGCGACGCCTTCATTATTGGAGGTGGCATAGTCAATCACCGCATTTGCGGGGTCAACCAAGCGCGCCTTCACGCATTCGTTGGCGATGTCTAGGAGCTCTTCCGTGGTCAGGCTGCCACCCTTGGTCAGGTTCTGGAAGGCCTGCACCGCAGCATCGGACTCTCCAATATCAAGCTGGACGGACAAAAGGCCACTGAGGGCCTCTTTGCGCTGGCCCTCGTCGCCATTCTGCGAGGCATACTCGTAGGCGGCAATGGCGGTGGGAATATCCTTGGCGGCCAGAGCGGCGTCGCCCTTGTCGAGGGCGGCAATCGGGTCGCTGAAGGTGGGGGTGGACTCGCCAGAGCAGGCAACAAGCGGGCTGAGGCAGAGCAGGAGCGGGAGAAGGCGGGTGGCTTTCATGGCTTCGGACATAGTGTACCCGCCGAATCGATAAGTGTTTACGCAGATTCTCACTCAACCTTTCTAGGGCAAAACCCGATAAGGCTCTCATCGGAGTACTAAAAACACTCCAGTAACACTCCAATCAGTCACCTGGTGAGGGTATCATGGGCGGCTTCATTTCACTCCCCATGACCAAAGAAACACGCGTAACCGTCAAAATCCCGCGTCCGCTCTACCGGCGGATTCAGCAGGTGATTGAAACCTCCGGCTTTTCTTCGCCGACGGATTTCATCGTTTTCGTGCTGCGCGACCTAGTCAGCGAAGTGGAGCAAAAGGAAGATCGAGAGTACACCTCAGAGGAACTCCAGGTCATCCGCCAAAAACTCAAGAACTTGGGCTACCTCTAAGGCCCATCCCGAACCCCATCTCCTGTAGATAGCATCATGATCACTCCACACGGTGGAAACCTGGTTAACCGCTTGGTCGAAGGCGACGCGCGCGAAGCGCTCATCGCCAAGGCAGCGGGCCTCCCCAAAGTCACCCTCAACTCGCGTGAGGCCTCCGATTTGGAGATGATCGCAGTTGGCGCCATGAGCCCGCTTGAGGGCTTCATGAACGAAGCCGATTACAACGGCGTCGTCGACAACATGCACTTGGCAAGCGGTGTCGCTTGGCCTCTGCCGGTTGTCCTCAGCCCTAAGGCTGGCGAAAACGTGAGCGCTGGCGATGAAATCGCCCTGGTCGCCGAAGATGGCGCCGTTTACGGCACCATGACGGTCGACAGCGTCTACACACCGGACAAGAAGAAGGAACTCGAGAAGTGCTACCTCGGCGACGAAGAGCATCCAGCTTGGGGCTACCTCGCTTCGATTGGTGACAGCTACATCGGCGGCACCATCCAGGTCGCCAACTTGCCTGTCTACGGCAAGCACAACGAGTACCGCATGACCCCGGCCGACACCCGCGCCGCCTTCGCCGAGAAGGGTTGGGACACCATCGTGGCCTTCCAGACTCGTAACCCGATTCACCGCGCCCACGAGTACCTGACCAAGGTGGCGCTGGAGCAGACCGATGGTCTCTTGGTGCACCCGCTGGTCGGCGACACCAAGGCCGATGACATCCCTTCCGATGTCCGTATGGAGTGCTACAAGGTTCTGCTGAACAAGTACTACCCACTCGACCGCACCATGCTTGGCGTGTACCCACAGGCCATGCGCTACGGCGGTCCTCGCGAAGCCATCCTGCACGCACTTTGCCGTCAGAACTACGGCTGCACGCACATCATCATCGGTCGTGACCACGCCGGTGTTGGTTCCTACTACGGCACCTTCGATGCGCAGCAAATCTTTGATCAGTTCGCCGAGGGCGAAATCCTGATCAACACCCTTCTGTTCGAGCATGCGTTCTACTGCAAGCTCACTGGCGGCATGGCCTCGACCAAGTCGAGCCCTGCTTCCAACGACCAGAAGATCTTCCTGTCCGGCACCAAGGTGCGCGAAATGCTCGTCAACGGCGAACGTCCGCCCGAAGAGTTCTCCCGCCCAGAAGTCGCCGACATCTTGATTTCCGCCTACGCCCAACCGGCCAAGGCTTAATCCCAAGACCTGTTTAGAGCAATGTTCGGCATCTTCGGTAAGAAGCGCGAGAACAACCACCTGTTCATCATCACCCTCGACTCGTGCCGCTTTGATTCGTTCATGGCGGCCGAGCCGGAGAACATCGCCAAGTTGTGTGGTGGTTTGCACAACGTGGAAAAGCGATTCTCCTACGCCGGTTGGACGGCTCCTTCTCACTACAACCTCTTGACCGGCCTAGTGCCGCACTCGAGCCCGACCGAGGTCTACGCTTCCGAGTACTACAAAGAGGACCTGTACAAGTTTAAGGATCGTTTGGGCGTGGAAGATGCTGGCTTCGAAGCCATGATTCCACACCTGTGGCTTCCGGCTTACATGAAGAAGAAGGGTTACGAAACCCACGCTTTGGTGTCTTTGCCGGTATTGAATCCGGCGACCGGCATCAACCGTGACTTCGACACCTTCAAGCTCATGCCGAAGCACAACGACATGCTCGCCATGCTCGATGACATGGAAGCGCACAAGTCGCGCGAATCCAAAGGTCTGAAGGGCAACGTGCCGCAGTTCTACTTGATGAACGTTGGCGAGACCCACTACCCCTACGGTCTCCCAGACGAAGACAAGAACGACCTGCCCCACATCTCTGGTGTCAATGGCATCTTCCGCAAGCTCGACAAGCAAATCGACGATGAAGGTGTGCTTGTGTCCGATCAGGAGTCTGGCGACTTCATGGACATCGACATGATCGAGAAGTGCCGCGAGCGCCAGATCAACACGGTGAAGTACCTCGATCAAGTGGTCTTCCCGCGTTTCTACGACATGCTTCCGAAGGATAGCTGGGTCATCGTTACCGCTGACCACGGCGAACTCTTCGGTGAGGCCGGCTACTTTGGCCACGGCCCCATCATGCACGAAAAATGCTTCGAGGTTCCCTTCCTCGAAGGCAAGCTCAAGTAATCCCCCAGCTACCTAGACCAACTACACAATGACCGATCACAAAGGTTTTGTCCTCTGGTTCACCGGCCTCTCCGGTTCCGGCAAGTCCACCCTGTCCCGCATGATTGAGGGCGAGCTGCGCAAGCGTGGCTGCAAGGTGGAAGTTCTTGACGGCGACGAAGTTCGCGAGAATCTCTCCAAAGGTCTCGGCTTCTCCAAGGAGGACCGTGACACCAACGTCCGTCGTATCGGCTATGTCGCCAAGTTGCTGAGCCGCAACGGCGCGATTGCCATTACTGCCGCGATTTCGCCCTACAAGGACGTTCGTGACCAGTGCCGTGCGATGAACCGTAACTTCGTCGAAGTCTACGCCGAGTGCTCTATCGAAGAGCTCACGCGCCGCGACGTGAAGGGCCTTTATGAGAAGGCGCTTTCTGGCGAGATCAAGAACTTCACCGGTATCTCGGATCCTTATGAGGCTCCAGAGACCCCAGAAGTCACGATTAACTCCGAGAGTCAGTCCGAAGATGAGTCGCTCAAGGCCATCATGGACTATCTCGAGGGTCAAGGCTACGTGCCTGCTGGCGCCGCCGCCCAGGCCTAGTTCTGCCATCTCCGCGAGGTACAGGGCGCTAACGCTTCCCTGTGCCTCGCTGCTTTCCTATCATTTCGCCGTGCCATGAAGCGCACCCGCCGTCCGCTACTCCCACTGGCCGTCCTCATTGCTTGGTTGGCCGCCCCCGATCCAGCCATGGCCTATATTGGCCCTGGTGCTGGCTTTGCCTTCTTGAGTGGTGGACTGGTCCTACTAGGTTCCGTCTTCATCGCCCTGGGCGTCATGCTCATCTTCCCTTTGAAGATGGCATTGCGCTTTCTCACTGGCGCTGGTCGCGTCAAAGGAGAGACCAAGCGCCTGATCATCGTCGGCTTCGACGGCATGGATCCGCGCCTGGCTCAACGCTTTATGGACGAAGGGCGCATGCCCAACATGGCGAAGATTGCCGAGCAAGGTAGCTTCCGCCCGCTGTCTTCGAGTTACCCGAGTATGTCTCCGGTGGCTTGGTCGAGTTTCTCGACTGGCGTCGATGCCTCGCGCCACAACATCTTTGACTTCATCACTCGCGACCCCTGCACCTACTTGCCGGTGTTGTCGAGTACCGAAATCACCCAGGGCGAGAAGGCTCTGCTGAAGATTGGCAAGAAGGAGTTCTTCAAGCGGCCTACTTCGGGCATTCGTTTGCTGCGCAAAGGCACGCCTTGGTGGAAGACGCTTGGCGACAAGAAGATCTTCTCCAACATCATTCGCGTACCCATCACCTTCCCGCCGGAGAAGTTCCACGGGGTTGGTTTGAGCGGCATGTGCGTACCTGACCTCAAGGGTACTCAGGGTAGTTTTACCTTCTGGACTAGCGATAGCGCGTTGACTGGCCCCGAGGCTGGTGGCGATGTGCTTTTGGTGGGGCGCAGCGGAGATACCTTCCGTTGCCC
>Ga0316208_1002853_pt1 | contig 13304 bp, 6 predicted proteins | sample 3monopyrite_MG_FD_204944 | JGI IMG/M metagenome (GOLD analysis project Ga0316208, IMG submission 204944) | Microbial mat bacterial communities from mineral coupon in-situ incubated in ocean water Damariscotta River, Maine, United States -... | ecosystem: Environmental > Aquatic > Marine > Coastal... | reverse complement strand
AATTAGTAGAACTTACATAGAAATATGTTGAATCTATTGAATAGTTATTTTGCAAGTCCCAAGCTCTTATTTTTACAGTATGGCGACCTACAGGAAGTTCATTAAGTTGTTTTCTAAGGAAACCAGCTTTATTATTAGCTTTATCAATTGCATAAGTATTTGTAAGATCTACTACCACTTCGCCATCATTAATAAAAGCTTCTATTTTTCTACCAATGCCGTAACCTGCGGAGTTTACACCGATATTATCTTCTACTTTCACTATAAGCAGCGGATTGCTTGATACTGCATCGCCTTTTTCAAACCTTTCTGAATCTAAATATATATTAATAGTTGGTTTTATGTCATCTTTTTCTGCATTTCCATCTATACCATTTACTTTAAATGAATTAATAATGCCTTTTGCATAAAGACCTTTGCCATTTTGTGCGAATGCAAAAAGTTTGCCATTATTTTCACTATAACTAATATCTCTTGGCAATTGGAATTCTACTTGAAATTCTCCGTTTACAACTTCAGCATTATTAATATTAAGAACACCACCATTTTCTTTAAAATAAAATGTTACTCCATCAGCTTCAGTTTGAACATCTTCAGTGCCATCATTAAAAACAAATTTAATTTCGCCATTAAAGTCATTGGCAATAGCAGTGTTATTAGCTTCTATATGTCCTTTTATACGTATAATTGATAATCCTTTGACATCAAATGCAGAAGCTGAATCAACGACTTCACCATTAAAGCTATCTATTTTAACTGTATAGTTTGGAATATTAAGTCTCATACTTGGATCACCCAATATGAAGTACTTTTTGTCATTTTCGCTAAATTGAGTTTGCTTGACATTATTAAATGCCTCGCCAACTGTTAAATAATTATTATTTTCGTCTCTGGTAAATATATTCTTATAGAATAGATCATTAATAATTTCATTCTCGCCAGCATACACTATCCGAGTAGCTCCAAAAACACCAATGGCACCGCCTCTTTGACTTAATAATAATTCATCGGCACCAGTTCTGCCTGTTGCTTGGTCAAATCTACTAAAATCGCAAGTAGCTGCCGTAACAAAAAATAATTTATCATAATTTGTAAATTCTTTTACCGATTTTTCCCTTGAAAATACAACTTCATGAGCCCAAACGGCTGGATTACCATGACCAATCCAATTTAGAATTACTGCGCCTTCATTTTTTGCGTTTTCTGCCATTTCTAAGTTTAAATCAGGTTTTCTTCTGCCTTCATTAGTAATTATAGTTTTATATTCTGGTAAATAAAGTTTAGTTATTTGCATATCTTTACTTATAATCGTGTTTGCAAGGTATTCTGAAGCACTTACATGACTAGTTCCATCTCTTGTCTCAAACCTTGGGTTACTTGCTTTCGCCCACGCGTCATCGGCAACTAAAGTAATTCTTGTTCTCCATGAATCTGTTGAAGAGTTTTCTTCATAATCAATTAATTTATCTAAAAACCTCTCTGCAGTTTCTGGCGAGTCAACTGTTACACGCCCAATTGCTATGTCAGTTCTTTGATCATCATTTAACACATAAGTAAAAAAGTCATCACTTGCAAAATTACTGTCTTCATCATAAGTTACATCGTCGTCATCATACTCAAAAGGAGGAACATAATTTATAGCTTTATACTCCAATTTCTTATAATCTGAATGCCCATCTCCCCAAAGCAATACATATTTTGGAGGTTTGTCCCAATTTACTGTTGCATAAGCATTAAAATCACGTATTGCAAGCGGATCAGTCATTCCAGAAGCGAAATTCATATATACATCTTCCATTGTAACTACTAATACACTAATCTCGCCTTTTGACTCTCTATATGCCTTATATCTGTTTGCTGATTCTAATAAGTCTTTATGTGTATAAAGAATCATATCTGCACTCAAATCCGTTGACCTCAAATCATTATACTTAACCTTACTCATTGTAGGAGTTTTTAGTTTTGAACTTGCAAAATATTTTCTTTTTTCACCAAAAATTAGATTTTCTCTAATACTAATTTCATCACTTTTTGTAGAATAATTTTTTACTAACTTTGGATCATTATCTTCTGTTATGTCAAACACATATTTAGTATTGGGGCTAAACCCTGATATAGTAAATTCTGTACCGCCATTTAATTCACCGTTTGTAAAAAATGAAAGCTCATCTTCTATCGCTCTAAAATATCTGTCATAATGAATTTCAAAATAATCCAAATAGCCATAAGCAGAAACTGAATTATTATTTATATAATCTATACCTATTTTACTTACTCCATCTGAAGAAATTTGGTTGGCATTTATGGATATTTCTTTGAATTTTCTTTTTGTAGGGGTATATGTAGTAATTTTGGCAATGCTAATATCACTTTTAATTACATTCCCATTTTCTCTTATATCAAAATAAGATGTGTAGTTGCTTTTATGTGCTAATGAAAAATAATATCTTACAGCTCCGTCCCTGTATAAATCTTCGAGTTTTGTTGAATATGTTATATTGTTTACAATATTACCTATGTATTGTCTACTCGCCCCAAATGAGAATGGACTATTTACTTCTTCCTCGAAGAAATAATTATGAGTGTATGTTTGAGGTTTGTTTGTAATTTCAGAATTGAATTCTTTTGCATTTGCCCTTTTCCCGTTTTCTCCTCCCCAAGTAAGAAGGTAAGAAGATGATTTTGTATAGGGGTTATTGTATCTTACTATATCGCCGTTCTCATTTTTAAATCCCCTTGCTGCTGATGCATAAAATATAATCTCTTTCAACGAACCGTCTGAATTTTTATTAACAATTATATCTTGTTCATTTAAACTATTAAACTGATTTTCATCTACATTTTCTGGCAATATTTGACCGCCATTACCAAAAAGTCTTATAGTTTCAATATCATTTTTGTTAATTGAGTAATTCAAATTAGATAGATTACCACTACTAATCCTATAAATCCCTTCACTATCAATTTTTAATTTAATCCAATTTTGTGAATTATAATCATTACCGAGGAATGTACTTTTTGTTTTATTGACTTTTTTAGGTGTTATTGAGGATACTCTGAATGATTTTGTTTGATTATGATTAATGCTAATATTAGGGTCGTAATCAGATAATGATTGATTAGAGCTATAATTAGGATTAAATTTGATTTCTACTTCATAAGAGCTTGCTAATTTTGTTTTTTTTGTTTCTGAATTATAATATGCAGCAACAAAACTTAACTCAATTAAATGTCTTTCACCTGATTTACCTACATATTTATATGAAAAGAATTCTGGCTCGGTGGATTTTTGATTGTCTGAGTTATAATTATATACCAAACCATTTTCTGAGTAATAAGGTACTGGTGCCATTTGGTGGTCAGTTTCTGTAAATTTTCCAGTTTTAATATATTTTATCAAAAATGATTCTGAACCAGGCACTGTAATATATTCTTTTCTTGCAATTACGCTATAATTACCCTGACTTTTTTCAATATTATAAGCATTTTTTATTTTGGGAATATATGTGCTTATTGTTCGATTCTCAGGTAGATTAACTGTTTGATTTGTTAACTGACTTTCTTCAATTAGGATTTCTTCAATTAAGACTTCTTTAAAAGAAACAACTTTTGGTGTATATTTTATTTTTAATAATTGCTCTGAAGATTCTATAACTTTTAAGTCGTTTGCCATCAAATTATTGAGGCAAATAAAAAATAGCAATAAAAATACTCTTGGTAACGTGATCATACCTAATCCTTTTTTATAAATATGTTTGTGTTATTCAATCTATTGACTGATTTATCGCAAAAAACAAGAGTATATATATTATATAGGCTATCCTTAATGTAATTTTCAAAATAATAATTAATATATTAACATATTTAATGCGAAAAAGTTACAACTTAATTATTAATTAATCAAATAAATATTTTAGTTATTTCTAATTATTGAAATGTGCTGAACGAATAAAAGAATAAATTATTATAAATCTTTTTAGAATATTATAAATTATCTTAATGAAAAGGTATATATTTGCACTAAAATTATTGTTGAGTTCAATAATGTTACTATTTAGATAGGGTTTATATTTAATGACGATTATATTAATCTTGCTCGCCATCATTGTTGGTATTGCAATGGGGCTTATCGGTGGTGGTGGTTCAATTTTAACATTACCAATTATGACTTATGTAAAAGGTGTTAATCCTATATTAGCAACGTCTTATTCACTTTTTGTGGTTGGCACCACAGCACTTATTGGTATGGCGATAAACATTCGAAAGAAAAATCTTCATTTTAAAACAGTTTTTATATTTGGATTACCTTCAATATTGTCCTTATATCTAACTCGATTATTAATTATACCAGAAATTCCAGATACTTTATTTAGTTTAAATGGTTTTATTATAACAAAAGATATTGGGATTATGCTCCTATTTGCTATTTTAATGTTTATGTCTGCCATTTCAATGATAAGGAGCAAAGTTAATTACGAAAGTACTTCGCTTCAAGATATACATTATAATTATTTTATAATTGCTGCCGAAGGAATTCTTGTAGGATTTACAACAGGGTTAGTAGGTACAGGAGGCGGTTTTTTAATTATTCCTGTATTGGTTTTGTCGGTAAAATTACCAATGAAAATTGCTATAGGTACATCGCTAACTATAGTTGCTATAAAATCATTGCTTGGGTTTGTTGGCGATTTACAAACTGGTATGGTGATAGAATGGAGTTTCTTACTGTTATTTAGCTTTTTTTCGATTATAGGTATTTTTATTGGTTTATATTTGTCTAATTTTATCAGTGGTGCTTTGCTTAAAAAAAGTTTTGGCTACTTTGTTCTTATTATGTCATTATATATAATTATTAGAGAGCTTTTGTAAGCTATAAGCTGTCAAGTTTCATAAATTAATTTGTAAATAAGATTGTTATAAAATTCTACCATTCTCTCCAGTCTTTAGTAATGTCTTCATCAGTTCCGTTAAATTGTTTTAATATACAAGCTCTATTTATCAGTTCAATAATTTCTTTTCTTTCCATTACATCTATCAAACTCCCAGCTACACTGTTATTTAATTTATTCAACTGCAGAATAGTGTCTTTTGCAATATCAAAAAATAAATTTTTAATTGAAATATCTTTTATAGATTCAATAAAAGACTCCAAGATAAGACCGCACCTCATTACATGAGACTTAGAAAAATCATCTATATTATGCTCTAAGATAGTGTTCATACTATCAATTACATTGTTTTTTATAAGATTTAACTCCGTTACTTGTTCATCATTCATTTTAATTCTACTTATTTATCAAAATTCTATATTATAAACATAAGTAATTAAAAATTAAAATAAAAGGGATTTCAATATACTTTTATATTGGTTTCCTAGTTCAAAATATAGCTAAACAAAATATCAAAATTATTTCTCAAATAAATAATTGAATAACAAAATAAATCAGAAGTAATCCTAAAAATACAAGTATAATGTTTAAAGTTTTCTCTATTTTTTCAAAATTAATAATACCCTCTATAATATTATATTAATACGTACAATAATTTATCAGCAATATAACATTATTTATATTACAAGTCAATACTCACCTATGGAGTAGTTTTAGGAGTAGTTTTAGGAGTAGCTTCATAGCAACCTACTAATATAAAACGAGATAGCAGGCTTTCAATAATTAAATATTAATTATAATTTATTACAGTTTCTATAAAATATCACGAGAATTAATTAAATGAACATTATAAAAATAATTTTTTATATATTGTAGAAATAATTATACATGATTAAAAAAATATGAAAAGAGTAATAAATAAAAAAATTTCATTATTAGTATCATTAATATTTTTATACTTCTTAGTTTCATGTGGCGAAACGGATAATTCAGTTTTTGACAATACTCCCCTATTTAATAATTGTTTTATTATCAATGATGATTTAGCCAGTAATAGAAAAGTAAAAAAAACATATATTAGAAATAATTATGGTAGATTAGAAAGCCAGCACGAAATTTCGAAAACTACTGACACTATAATAAATAGTAACTCTTACTTTTATAATGAAAACGATATTTTGAAAAATGAATATATTATAAAAGGACAAGACACTGTTGTAGCAGATTATATCTATCAGATTGATCGATTAGATAAGTCTTTCTACCAATTTGTTGATGGAATAAAATCTTCGAAACATAAAAAAATAACAATTCATTTTACTGCTGAAAAATTTATAACACTTATAAAGTTTTATAATGTAGTTGATGATGTATTATATAATTATAATGAGATAAGGTTTTTATATGATGCGGATAATTTTTTAAGTTCAAAAGCGTTCTACTCTAATAATAATCTTGATTCTACATTTTATTATTCCGATTATGATACAAATAACTATTTCTTAGACAATATGTTTAATGACTATTATAGATTACGCACATTTACTTCCAATCCAAAAACATTAATACGAGAATATACCAATAAAACAAATGATACACTTATTTATTATTATAAATACGATGATAATTTTAATTTAATCAATAGAGCATTAGATTCAAATAATTTGAATAATAAATACTTATATAGTTATATATGTTACTAAAAAAGATATATATTTTATTTTCTTATATTAAATATATTTCATATTTTGTGTTTATGCAAATTATTAAATAATTTATAAATTATTTAGGTCGTTCCAACTTAAATATTAAGTATATTAAAGTATGAATTACAGTGATAAAAATATGAATAAATTAGATCCTAAAGAATTAGATCTTAATGAGTCTAATTCTTTGGATGTTACTGATTTGAATACTGTTTTTCTTTTTGAAAATTCTCGAGATGCTATAGGAGTTTCATTAAATGGAATTCAAGAATTAGTTAATCCTATGTTTTTAGAAATGTTTGGTTATGATGACCCCAATGAATTAATTGGAACTTCGGTACTGAAATATATCGCTCCAAGTGAACATTTCAAAATTAAACAGAATATAGAAGCCAGAGCGAAAGGAGAGTTTGTTCCACTCTATTATGAATCGGTTGGGGTAAAAAAAGATGGGACAGAGTTTAATATTGATTTTGAAATATCGATTATACACAAAAACGGCAAAAATTATACTTATTCTCTGATTAGAGATATTTCAGAAAGCAAGCAAAACAAGGATACCCTGAGTAATATTGCAGTAAGGTTTTCATCGATAACTGGCGTGGAATACTTCAATAAGGTATGTGAATATTTAACAATAACACTTGATATGAATTATGCTTTTATTGGTGATATTCAAAACAATACCACTGTAAAAGTAATTAGTGGATTTAGCAATGGGAAGGTATTAGAGCCATTTTCCTATGAGCTACAAGATACGCCATGCTCTAATGTAGAGGCAAAAGGGTTTTGTTATTATTCTAATGGGGTTCAGGCACTATTTCCTAAAGACCAATTATTAGTAGATATGGAGATTGAAGGGTACTTAGGGATTTCCTTATTTGATAACGAGGCTAATTCAATTGGAATAATTGTATTGCTAAGCACCAAACCAATTTTAAATGAGTCAATAGCTTCTTCAACTCTGCAAATTTTCGCTGATCGAGTCACTGCTGAGTTTCTTAGGATTAAAGCAGAAGAAACTCTTAAAGAAAGTGAAGAAAATCTGCGGAATGCTCAAATTATTTCAGGGATAGGTCACTATAATTTGGATATCAAGTCTGGGGTTTGGACAGGTTCTGCTGGCATTAATAAAATATTTGGTATTGATGACAAATATGTAAAAGATATAGCTGGTTTTTTGAACTTTTTAACTCCAGACAACAAAGATAGAATATTGGACTATTTACAAAATCACGTAATTAAAAATAAGAATCGGTTTGATTTGGAGTATAAGGTAATTCATTATACAACTAAGGAAGAAAAATGGGTGCACGGCTTGGGGCAGTTAAAAATTGATAACGATGGTAATGCAATCGAAATGTTTGGAACTATTCAAGACATAACAAAACGAAAAGAAGCTGAAATTGGGCTCAATTTATTAAGTTCAGCAATTGAACAAAGCCCCACATCAGTTTTTATCACAGATACTATTGGAAATTTTGAATACGTTAATAATAAATTTTGTGAACTTACTGGTTATTCAAAGCAAGAAATATATGGTAAAAATACTAGAATTTTAAATAGTGGATTTACTAAAGTTGGAGAATTTAAAAATTTATGGGATACAATAAACTCTGGTAATAAATGGCAAGGAAATCTTCAAAATAAAAAGAAAAATGGTAATTTGTATTGGGAAAAGATTGTTATTTCTCCAATTTTAGATGAAAATAACAATATAATACAATTTATATCATTAAGTGAAGATATTACAGAAAAGAGAAAAAGTGAGGAAGAAAAAATTGAATTAGAAAGACAATTAAGACATAATCAGAAGTTGGAAACAATTGGCACTCTCGCTGGCGGAATCGCACACGACTTTAACAATATGTTGACTCCAATAATTGGCTATTCGGATCTGGGAAAAACTATGTTAAACCCAGAAGATAAAATGTACAGATATTTTGATAATATATTAAAGGCTTCTTCAAGAGCAAAAGGCTTAGTTGAACAAATATTATTATTTAGTAAACAAAAGGAAAAAGACAAACAGCCTCTTGCCCTACATTTAGTTATTAATGAAGCTCTTACTCTATTAAGGCAGTCTATACCCACAACTGTTATATTTGAAAAAGTTATTAATCCCTATTGTAATTTAATTATGGCCGACTCTACTCAAATGCATCAAGTAATTATAAATTTATGCACAAATGCTTGGCAATCAATGGAGGAAACAGGTGGAACTCTTACTGTTAAAATGGAGCAAATGGAACTTAATAATAGTTTAAAAAAATCAAACTCAAAATTATCCGAACCTGAATATATATGTTTAACTGTTTCAGACACAGGCTGTGGAATATCAGATGATCTTATAGGGCATATATTTGAACCATTTTACTCAACTAAGTCAGTTGACAAGGGAACTGGATTGGGTCTATCAGTTGTATACGGTATTATTCAAAATCACAATGGTGAAATTATTGTTGAAAGTAAAATTGATATTGGAACTACATTTAAAGTTTATTTACCAACTATTTCTGAAAAAATTGAACAACCAGTACCAAATAAAGATGAAGAATTAAGTGGAGATGAATCAATAATAATTATTGATGATGACCAAGTTGTCGCTGATATGACAAAAGAAATTTTAGAAAATTATGGATATAATGCTACGGTATTTTATGAGGCTCAAGATGTAATAAATGAAATAAGTAAGAATTTTTATAATTATGACTTGCTCATTTCTGATATGTCAATGCCAAATATGACTGGAACAGAGCTGGCTGAACAAATCCAAAAGCTAAAACCAGGAATGCCTGTAATTATAATGACTGGTTATAATAACAAACTCTTGTTTGAGGCTCCATTGGATAAATTAAATATAAAATCTATTGTGCAAAAACCTGTAACTGGAAAAGAGCTTTCTACTATTATTAAACATGTATTAAAAAAATAGACTTAATGAAAAAAATATCGAATTCATTAAAATTTAATAAATTTTAATGAAAGAAGTTGCAGTAAAAAACTGATTATTTAAAGGAAGGAATTTGAATTAATTTACATAATTATTAATATTCATTCGTCTCTGTGCAATTGTAAAATTAAAATCTTATTATATGGATGCAATATACGAAATAATCAAAATGTTTGTCGAGATGGGGCCATACATTCTGCTCGGACTTCTTTTTGTAGGGATTATGAATGTTTGGATTTCAAAAGAAATAATCCAAAAGCAAATAGGAAAAGATAATTATTGGTCGATATTTAAGGCAGCACTTCTTGGCGTACCTTTGCCTTTGTGTTCTTGTGGTGTTATCCCAACAGCTGTATATATGGCAAACAATAAAGCTTCGAAACCAGCTGTAATTTCGTTTTTAATATCTACTCCACAAACTGGAATTGACTCAATTACAGCAACTTATGGAATGATGGGTCCTGTTTTTGCTATATTTAGACCATTTGCAGCATTAATAATGGGAGTTGCTGGCGGTATTGTTTCCAAATATTCGAATAATGGAGCTAAAAAAGAAATCACGAATAGTAATACCAAAAAGAAGTTTAATTTGAAATTAAATGTTATTGAGCCATCAATGGCTTTGGAATCAAAAAAAGATTCTTTTTATAAGAAATTTTTATATTACCCTTATGTCGAATTCTTAGATGACATAGCTCCTCAGTTTATATTCGGAGTAGTAGTAGCTGGGTTAATATCATATTTTATTCCAGATAATTATTTCGGAGATTTGAACTTAAATTCTGGATTTTTAGGTATGTTATTGATGATAGTGATTGGTGTACCCATGTATATTTGTGCGACAGCATCAATTCCCATTGCACTTGCTTTAATATTGAAAGGGTTTAGCCCAGGTGTTGCGTTCGTTTTCCTTGCGGTTGGACCTGCTACAAATGTTGCGAGTTTGTCTATATTGATAAAAACACTTGGTAAAAAAGTTGTTACAATTTATCTTATTACTATTATATTGTTCTCAATTGCTTTGGGTTATTTATTAGACTTTATATTCTATTATTTAGATATCGATCCAATAAGTCAAATACCCTCTGAATATCAGCATAGCCATAATATATTTGATAATACTTTTTATATTATTTTAAGTGTGGTATTGCTATTATTATTAATGGGTTCAATCTGGAGACTTTATTTTAAGAAATATTTTAACCAAAGTAAAGCAGATTCCGATAAAAGTACCACAGAAATTAGCGTAAACGGAATGACATGCAACCACTGCGAGAGAACTGTGGAAAGTGCAATTAACAAAATACCTGGGACAGAAAATATAATAGTTGACCATACTATCAATTCGGTTAGCCTAATGGGAATATTCGATATTGATAAGGTAAAAAAAGCGATTAAAGATTCTGGTTATGAGCTGGGTTAAATTTTGCACTAATAATATATAGTCATAGTAATAATCAATAAAAAATATAATAATATGTATGCTGTATTTAATTCATAATCTATTCTTTTATAATATCACTCTAAAAATACTTTTAATTTGGTTTTAACTTCTCTTTCACTTCGTTTGCTAATAAATTGAATGTATCTTCGTTTTCTTTTATAAGTTTCTTAAGAGCATCTTTCCCTTGCACTCGATCTTCTTTATATGTATACCAAGAGCCACCTTTGGAAATAATACCATGCTGTACTCCGATATCAATCAGATCACCAATTTTTGAGATACCTTCGTTATATAATATCTCAAACTCTACTTCTTTAAATGGTGGTGCAACTTTATTTTTAACAATTTTTGCCCTTACTCTGTTACCTATAATTTCTTGACCACTTTTCAATACCTCTTTTCTTCTTATATCAATTCTCACTGAAGCATAGAATTTAAGTGCATTCCCGCCAGTAGTCGTTTCAGGGTTTCCATATACAACACCAATCTTGGAACGCAATTGGTTAGTAAACATAACTGTTGTTCTTGATTTACCAATGGCTGCATTAAGTTTTCTCATTGCCTGCGACATAAGTCTTGCCTGGCTTCCCATTTGTGCATCACCCATATCTCCTTCGATTTCGACCCGAGGAGTTAGAGCCGCAACCGAATCGACAACGATAATATCTAAACCACCTGATCTGACTAAAGTTTCGACGATGTCTAAGGCTTGTTCGCCAAATTCAGGTTGGGATAAGAGTAAATTGTTTAGGTCGAGTCCAAGTCTTTGTGCATAATTAACATCTAAGGCATGCTCCGTATCTATGAAAGCAGCTAAGCCACCATTTTTTTGAGCTTCGGCTATTACATGGAGGCAAACTGTAGTTTTTCCAGATGACTCTGGTCCATATATTTCAATAATTCTGCCACGTGGAATACCACCTACACCGATTGCTGCATCAAGTGACATACAGCCAGTTGGAATTGCCTCAATACTAACAACTTTTTTGTCGTTTAATCGCATAATCGAACCTTTGCCATGCTCTTTTTCTATTTGATCAATTGCAAAGTTAACTGCTTTTAGTTTTTCTTCGGGAACGGTTATTGTTGCCGTTTCTTTTTTATTTTCTTTAGCCATGAATTCAAATTTTCTTAAATATTTAAAGTTAAAATTCTATTGTGATAAATCAAAATTAATAATTATTTAATCAATTTAATTAATAAATTTGATATGTTGATAAGTAAAAACATTATATAGAATGATAAGTTTGTTATTATCTTCAAAACAGTGTTTTAAAATTTCTTATAATGAGTTTTTCTGAATTCTCATGAGCTTCAAGCTCAAGAGTTGTTAAAAATAAACATGTTGAAAATTAAGAAATCAAAAAAATGAAGATAAAAAACCTTCATATTAATAATCTACAATAATATTATAAAACTGAGATTTGATAAGTTCATCTAATTTACTTATATCTCGACCGCCAGCAGTCGCCAAATGAGGTTTGCCACCACCACCACCACCAAGTATTTTTGCCGCAGCACCGACTAATTTGCCTGCTGGATAACGTCCTTTAATATCATCAGTTACCACACATATTAACTGCACTTTGTCATTAGAAGTAGTTGCTAATAGCCCTATCCCTTTGAATTTTAATGAGTTTCTAAGATTTTCACCGAGGTCTCGAAGCTGATCCATATCATCAGTCTCAACTTGCCCAACTGCAACGTTGACACCATTTATAGACTTTGAATTTCCAATTAAATCACCAAAACTATCGCTAGTTTGATCAGTTTTTAAGGTTGATATTTCTTTTTCTAATTGCTTGATTTTGTCTGCGAGAAGTGATTTTTCATCCTCCGTATTTTTTATCTTTTTATCGAGATTAGATATATATTTTTTTAAATCTAATCCCGTTATAGCTTCAACCCGCCTAATTCCAGAAGCAATTGATGACTCAGAAGTAATTTTGAAATAACCAATTTCTGAAGTATTTGATACGTGAGTACCTCCGCATAACTCAATTGAATATTCCGAATCAATTGTAACAGCCCTCACTTTTGAGCCATATTTATCACCAAAAAACATTCTTATTTTTGGATTGTCTTGAGCGTCTTCAATACTTATTTCTTCAGTATTTATATTGATATAATTATATATTTTATTATTAACTAAGTCCTCAATTTCTTGAATTTGTTTATTTGATAATTTTTCAAAATGATTAAAATCAAATCGGAGATAATTTGCAGTAACAAGTGAGCCTTGCTGTTGGATATGATCACCTAAAATTCTTCTCAAAGCCTCGTGCATAAGGTGTGTGGCAGAATGATTACGC
>Ga0316208_1002852_pt1 | contig 13305 bp, 5 predicted proteins | sample 3monopyrite_MG_FD_204944 | JGI IMG/M metagenome (GOLD analysis project Ga0316208, IMG submission 204944) | Microbial mat bacterial communities from mineral coupon in-situ incubated in ocean water Damariscotta River, Maine, United States -... | ecosystem: Environmental > Aquatic > Marine > Coastal... | reverse complement strand
CCAGCGCGCGGATTTCCACACCGCCCGCATCAGACGCCCCCGCAGCTCGGGCTCGGCCTCGATCCAGTCGCTGCGCACGGCCAGCACCTTCTCGGGTGCAAAGGCCCAGATGGATTTGCCCGGCAGCAACAGCGCGCCGGCGCCGGCATCGACCGAAACCGACCCCCAGGGCTCGCCGACGCAAAACGCGTCGATCTCGCCGGCGGCCAGCGCCCGGGCCATCAGCGGCGGGGGCACGGTGCGCGTTTCGACACCGGCATCGCCAAGCGGCGTGGCCGCGAACCAGTAGTGCAGCAGCTCGGCATGCATCGAAAACGGAAAGGGAACGCCGAAGCGGATTCCGCCATCGGCCACCGATGCCAGCGCCGCCCCCGCCCGCGCCGCGTCGCTGAAATCGAACCCGTATCCGGCCGCGCGCAGCCGCGTCTCCAGCGCCCGCCCGACGCCGATCACATTGCCGTTCACCGAAAGAACCGACAGCGCCGACAGCGCGGTGGTCACACCCCCCAGTCCAAGCGCCATGGCAACCGGAATCGGGGCCAGCAGATGCGCGGCATCGACCTGGCCAAGCGCCAGCATGTCGCGAACCGACGACCAGGACGGGGCCGCGATCAGATCCAGTTCCAGGCCCTCGGCCTCGGCGAATCCCAGCTCTCGGGCGACGATCAGCGGCGCCGCATCGACAAGCGGCACATAGGCCACGGGAAGCCGCGCGAATTTCATGACAGAAGATCCGCGGCGGTGACCAGCGCCTCGGCCATCTCGGCCACGCGCCGGCCCTGGTCCATCGCCGCGCGGCGCAGGATCGAATAGGCCGCGCCCTCGTCGATGTTGCGGGCCTTCATCAACAGCCCCTTGGCCCGGTCGATGACCTTGCGTTCCTCCAGCGCGCGGCGCGTTTCGGCCAGTTCGGTGCGCATCTGGCGCATCATCTGGAACCGCGCGATCGCCGTGTCCAGCACGGGTTGCAGCCGCTCGGGTTGCAGCCCGTCCACGACATAGGCCGATACGCCCGCCTCGACAGCGGCCCGCGCCAGCGACCCGGCGGCCGCCGAGACGAACATGGCAACCGGCCGTTCCAGCGGGCCGGATGCCAGCGTCAGTTCCTCCAGCATGTCGCGGGTGGGATTGTCGACATCGATCAGCACCACATCGGGCAGATGCGCCGCGATCTTTCGCGCCAGACCCGTGACATCGCCGAAAACATGAATGTCGTGATCGCCCGAATCCCGCAGCGCATCGACGACCGCGACCGCGCGGTCGCGGTCCGCCTCGACGACAACGATGGTCAGCGGTTGGGCCATGGCGCTGGCTTGGGTCCTTCATCGCGGCGCCGCAAGCGCAAACGCCGCCCCGCCGGCGGCGCGCCCCGCAATTGGCGCAACTTTTCGCACGATGCCCACGGACTGGGCGCGTTGAGAATCCGCCATTGTTTGGGGGGCATCGTTTGGGCGCAGCGTTGCAGGCGGCGTTGCAGGCGGCGTTGCAGGCTGGGGGCTGACAGGCGGCAATGACCTGCCGCTGAACTTTCATCCAGCCGCGACCAGAGCCCGGTTGGTGCCCGTCAGCACCACACCAAGCTGCACAGCACCAACCCGATCAAAGCTTTCTAACGGTCATCTCCCCATCGCCAACCGAACGATCCCGGTGAGCAAGACTTTTCCCGGCGGCCGATATTGGTATCGCGTCGGTCATCAAATCCGGATTCGCGAAAAAGTGACCTCACCAAAAATGGCACTGATTTCCCGAGTCATATTAGCGCTAACATCACTGATTCAAATAGAAACCGGGCAGACCAACGCAGGGATTCGCCGGTGAAATCGGGAAAATTTGCAACAATATTGCAAAAATGTGATGGAAGCGGTTAAGGGTTTATCAGTACTAATGTGAGACACCTTTAGGTTGCGCGTTGTCTCGCCTACCCTCTTGAACTAGTGCGGTTTTAACCAATGACATTCGACAGCTTTCGGCCAGAAAAACCCAAATTCACCGCCCTTTCTCAGCCATGCTCATGGCGCATATCGGCCATGTTTGGCCGTCCTGCTGATCCTCCGGTGTTTTCGTGCTGTCAATCAGCGGCGTTGCCATGCTAAAATCCGCTCCAAAAGCCGCAGGCTTGCGAAATCCGGGTATTACCCGTCTACCGCCTGCATTTGGATATCGGCCTTGATACGGAGCTCAGACTTGTCAATCGATGCCGATTCCCTTAAACCTCAAACCTTGGCCCGAGTCCGCCGAAGTCTCGAGCAGATGTACGCAGCGCCAGCTATCTGGCGCTGCCTCTCGTTTGTTCGAGCCTGGCTCAGCGGTGCGCCTGGAGTGACGTATTGATGCCGACCGATGATTCAGTGGAAAAACAAACCGAGGCTCTTTTCCGGCTCATAGAAGAGCGCTTCGACGAAAGCGCCGCCAAGACGCGCAAAATGATCAATGAAACCTTGGATCGTAGACTTACGAAACTTTCTGAAAATGTCGAAGTCTTGAGCACAAACTTCAAGAAACTCTCGGAAAAAATCGACGATCTGGAATATGGTCAGAAACGCGCAAAGCGGCAGATGGAAGAGCTCCAGGCCGATTTCGAATTTGATCGTCGCTCCCATGCGGTTATGCGTGGCGGGGCTGTGGAAGCACCACGGCAACCGATGATAACCACCGTGCAGGACAGTGCTTTGCACAGCGAAGTGTCAAACCGCAGCGTCATGCGGGCGCGCGGCCGCTTGAGTTGACATCCATCTTCGCCCAAGAGCAGGCTTCTGATATTGTGACTTAGAGCAACCCAAAACGGCAGCTGGGCGGCGGAAAATGTGTCTGTAATTCGTAAATTGATGCTCCCCAGTGCTCACCGGGCATATTGGGCGCTGAATTCGAACCGCTGTTTGGCGTCCTGTCGACGGGCGCATGGCGCGCGAAACGCCGCTACGCTGTTCTTTCTGCCATCGCGGCAGGTGATGCCGGCGCATCTGATCACCATCTCGCTGTGTGCGATCGTGTTGTATTCGGGTCTGCCAGCAACCACCTTATCGCTTCAGGCGTTGACGCTTGTATTGCTGGTGGTCGCCATTCTGGCGCCGCTGCTGACCGCGTATCTTGAACACAATCTGAGCCTCTGGCTATTTCGCAATATCCTGTCGCCGGCCTGGTTCTCGCCTGAGCGGACAAAAAGCACCATCATCTTGATGCTGTTCATTATCGGCCCCGGTCTTTGGATCGGGACGCAATGGCACAGCGGCGCGCTGGACAATGCCGGGCTCATCCAGGGGATAGCTATCACGCTTGCCGGGCTTTTGGTCGCAGATCAACTGTCGCTGAGGTCGTGCCTGCACTTGCCACATTGGTTCGGCGCGTGTCCCGCCAGCCGGATTGCCGAAACGCGCCGCAAGAATGCGCTCCGTTGGCGGCTGACGCAATGGCTGTCAAACTACAGCACGCTGGTGACACTGATAGCGCTTTACGTAGCGGGTTGGGTCAACGGCGAGGGGGGGTGGGGTCCGGCTGCCCAGTTGAGCCTGCTCTACCTGTTCAGCCTGTTCATCGTGATGTGGGTGTTCACAGCCCTGCCGCGCGTGCGTTTTCTTGTGCATCCCGATTCCCCGGTTGAGCCCGTCGCCTCGTTTGACGCGTTCCTGGACAAATCCTGCGCTCTACACACGCTGAACTCCCGCTATCGCACCAATTTCATCGCAATCTTCGCCCCTTCGGCCTATGCGCGCGCGTTGACCGCGTCTCAGGGCTCGCGCGAAAACCGTCAATCGGTCCTGGGCACGATTCTGTTTGACCAACGGTTCAATGTCAAAAAGCAGGGGATGTTGGCGCGCACTCAGCTAATTTGCGCCAATTACACGCCGATCATCGCCGGATTCACAGTCATCTTGATTGTCATGTTGTCCGGCATGGTCACAATGCGCGTCGCGCATTTGCTTATTGTTGTCTGGGTAGCACTTAGCATCGGATATGTTGCGCTGGACATTTGGACGTCCAACAGGATGTTTTCTGATCGCCGTGTTCATGGGCGGTTTTTTCTGCCGTCCGTGGTTGTCAATGCGTTTCCGGAATGGATTGAAAGCCTGGAACACATTCGCAGCTTTTACGATAATGCAAGCTCGAAAGTGGCGACAATCATTCTGGGTGGTGCGGTCGCATTTTTGCTTCAGATTTCAACAAGTTTGTAAGCACTACCTCTAGATTTTGCAGAGCAAATTTACCGAGCTGGAGCCGAGTTGCCGCGAGCAATTTCAGCTTCTAGGAAGATGTCATGCCGAAAACCACCCGTCCACCCGCCATCCTGACCCCAGCGATTGGCGGGAAAGACCGCGGCCCCAAGCATGTCATGATGATGCAGCTTTTTGCCGATGGCATCGAGCGGATCGACACCATTTTGCTTGAGATCAGGCATTTGCAAAGCAATCTGATCTATTCGATGCGATTTCCCGCACTTCAACGCATCCTGCGTCACGAAGAGGGTTTTTTGTTTGGCGCATTTCAGGAACGCGATGAAACCGGCCACGAACCCGGCGAGCAAACGCGATCAGCGAGCCGCGCGTGGACGGAAATGTTTGACCGCATTCCTCCCCGCCTGAACCGGGCAGGGGTTCTGGCTGACCTTGCAGACCTGTTTGTGCCCGAACTGGCCCGGCCGAATGCGTCCGCCGTTTGGGACATCGCCGCCCGTTTACAGCGCAAACTTCAAAACAGCATCCCCACGACAAGTTGGCTTAATTTCGACGTCCGCTCATTGATGTCGGACGTTATCAGCCCCATCGCTCGCGAATTGAGACGCCGGTATTTGCAGGGCGAATGGGACGACATGTTTCAATCGAATTACGAGCTGTTCCTGGCGCTGCAATTGCTCAAGCGCGAGGCGGTTTTGAACAAACTGCATCTGGCGGATGTAGCGAACAGTGCGTTCTCACGACGGGAATTATGGAGCGCAACCAAGGCGGCGGACCGGCTAAAAAAGGACGACCCGTTTGCATTCGAAAAGTTCCTTTTTGTGCGTTCCATCTGCCTGGTGAATGCAAGTCTGATCGTTGAACGACTGGCCGATGTTCATGCGCAGTTTGAAAAGACCCTCGATATCGGATCCCAGGAAAACCACCGCCCAATTACCAGCCGCCGCCGCGAGCAGGGGATCTATAACCACGTCTTGTCTGAGCGCGCGCATGAATCTGTCGTGCAAACCTCGCGTTTGTTGGTCGATCTGTTCGAACTGAGCGACGCACAATCCCAAGAGTATTTTCGGGATGTGCCGCTAATCATTCATCGCTGGCAGCATTCCTATACGTCTTCGAACGCAGAAACCCTGTCATCCACACGTTGGGAATTGATCAAACAGCATCGGCGCCGGCGCCGCGAGCACGAGGGGCTGCCTGACGACGCAACTGGAACGTCGGACTCCTCTGCGGATATTGGCTGCAGCCCCTATTTTGGCGCCTTTTCGATGAACACCCAGTTCTACATGCCGGACCGGGCCGATATCCAGCCAGTGATGATGCATGAAGCCTCGCATCTGATCATCCTGGAGCTGCTGAACAATTTGTCCGCTCCCGAGGATCTGACAAAATTCTCCGGCCCGATGGCGCAATGGCTGGGAGAAATGCTGCGAATAGAAGACATCATATCTGATCCAAGCGTCGGCGGTTTCGTTTTACGCAACCCAGGCATGGATGACGGGGCGCTGTCCTATGTTCGCGAAATTCTGGCTGATGTGATTTCGGTCTCGGTGGCCGGACCCAGTTATCTGTTCGCAATGTTTGAAGAGTTGTTTTGCATTGGCATTGACCAGATCGCCAATGTCGATGGCCTACGGTTTTGGCGCGACCTGGAGCGCGCGCGTGAAAGCGCAGAATCGGGGTGGGGGTATGTTGATTTCCGGGTGTCCTGGTTCACCCGGCTTATGATCTGTTGCGAGGTGCTCAAATACAGCTTGCGCCCCAGCGAGGACACCGCGCTGACGCACATGCTGATCCAGGGCGTTCGCCAGAATTGTGAAGACATGTTGATTTATCTGAAATCGATGGAGCCGGGCGGAAAATCGCAGACCATCGATCAAGAGCGCCGGCGTTTTGTCCACTATCGGACGGCCCTGCGCAACTCTGGTCTGACCGAAATATTGCAGGCAGTCCGCTGCAAGAACCAGCCCGAAGCCAAGGACATTGCCGACCCAGGGAATCCCCAGGCACCCGCGCAAAAGGGCTATGCGCCGTTTTCGCTGCCTGTCTCACGCCGGTTGAAGGAAAGCTTTGTCGAAAAGAAGATCTGCAAATCAAACCGGGTTCTGAGCCGTGTGCTGGTTGGCCCTTCCGGCAGCCCGTTGGTGGATGATGTTCGAGAGTCCCTGAATCTGTTTGGATACGAGTCACCGGCGCTGTTCACTATGCCTGGCAATGCGTCCAATCTCTATGAAATGGTGCGCACTCGGCCCCATGTCGCCGCACAGGCGCTGGGGATGTTTCAAGCCCTGCATATCGGCGATACGAATGACGCGTTCAAGGCCGCGAAACGTGCAGAATGCCAGGGTCTTGATGACCAATTCACGGCCTTGACGCCGGGACTGTCGGAGCCAGAATACGAGGGTCAGGCCAAGCCAATCCGCCGCGAGATGCGCGCGCTGCTGGATCAGGTGGCCGATGACATCCCGATTTTCGAGAACCTGGGGGATATCGCCTGGCAAGCAAGTTTGATCCGCACATCGGAACTGGCCGTGTTGACCGCCAATCTTGCCGCGGGCAAGACTTCCGGAACAAATGGCTTTTGCCTGATCCAACAGGTGTCCGAAGATTTCGCGCCCGGACGCGAGACGCTGCAATTGGCCATCGAATTATGGGCCCATGACCGCCGTCAGCGGGCCACCGACCTGTCCGAAGCCGTGCGCCAGGCGCGCAACATTATCGGACTGCCGGACATGTCGCTGGGGGCGATTCTGAATGCGACAAATGCAGCAAAAATGAAACCGGCCGTCGGGGGCCACCTGAACTCCCTGCTGAACGATCTGATTGACGATCTGGACGGATTGAAGGGGGTTGATCGGGCCGATATCAGCCGCGATCCGCACTTGCCGCAATACCTGACGGACCTGGAGGAGTTATCCGACAACCTGAAGTCTTGGCTGGGCCGCGATGTGGACGCCGATTTCAATGACCCGGATTTCGCGCATTTGCTGGCCGAGTTGCGAAACTCTCAGGTAGCGCGGGCTGTCGCCCCCCTGATAGGCGCCGGCCCGACGTATGACACTGCGCTCAGGGAGCACGAGGACGCTTGGCTCAGGTTGCTGCAAGATGTCGGTGTCAGTCGTTTGAACGATCATCTGACCGTGGCAATGCGCCTGTTCGAACTGGCCAATATGCGTAAACTTTGGCGCGACTTTTCCGACCAGGTCAAAACGGGGAAAGACTCGCGCCCCGACCTCGCAGACACTCATGGCGCGCTGCAAATCCTGAAATTGTCCAGCCAATACCCGTGGTTCAATTTCGACTATGAACCCCAGAACGTCTTGCCGCTTTGCCTGGAATCGGCACTGCACCCCAAAAAGAAAAAGCAATACGAGCGATATGCGGGCGAGGTCGGCCTGACAGCCGCGCAGAAGCAGGCGCGGTCGCTGATATTCGTCACCGATACCCAGATCAGCGATGTCGCGCATTGGCAATCGCTGGCGAAGGCGCCGTTTTCTGACGACGGCAAGATCGTCACGCCCTTCCGCCCGATCCTGCGTTTCCTGCGCCGGACTCCGGTCAAGGCAGACGGCACCTTGGCGGCGGCGGATGTCGTATTTGACACGGCGACCTATTCCGACCCGCATGGCGCGCGCGTTTTGCAGATCGCGCAGGCGGCGCATGACTATCTGACCAAACGCCTTCAGAAAATCACCGATGACCCGGCAAACCATGCGTTTGACGACTTGCACGATCTTTTGACGAAACCCCAGAAAACCGGTTTGTTTGCGCCGACCGTGCCGCCGCATCCCCGGCACCCCGGCTATGAACGCTGGCACACCAGTCTAGAGGCGCTGTGCCAGTCAAAGATGGAAGGCCTCGACGCGATCCTGAAATCTTCGCCGATCGCCGTGCGATTTGCGCCACTGAAATCCCTGCTGGGCCAGGCAATTGGCCGCGGCGGCGACGAGACGACGCACGAAGTTCTGAAATCCCTCAGCAGTCCCCAGAACGGCCTGCGCGTGTTCCGCTGTTTTGCCATGTCACGTCAATCGTTGATCAATTCGGCCTGGTGGCGTGAAACCATCGGCCCCGTGCGCACACACTGGGAAAAACCTGATGACATCCCAAGTCAGGATTTCTTCAAGGGCCTGAAATCGGCATGGGCGCGCGAGCGCGAAGATCACGCGGCGTTTTACAAGGAACTGCCGCATAATGAGCCGCGCGACCGTCCTGATCTGGCACCGCCGGGCATTCGGCGGTTCGCCACGCTGGGCCGGTATGACTATTTCAAGATCGGCACCGACAGCGGCGTGTTCCAGATCCGCCAACCAATGATGGACTCAACCCATCCCGAACTGAACACCGAATCCTACCATTCGCCCACCCAGTCCTTCAGCGCGGTCAAGGACGAACATTGGTTCGAAACCTATTTCGAGCGCAAGGAAAAGGCCGTTCAATTGGCCATTTCCGGCTGGCCCCTGGACCTGACCTTGCCGGTTTTGACCACCGCAGATAAATACGCGGAAAATGTGCGAAAAGGCGACCTGAACGGCCACAGTTCGCGCGATGTGCTATGTTTCATGTCCGTCCGTCTGAGCCGCCGCGCCAACCGGTTGGGCTTTGTGCGCCGCGTGCGCGAAGCCGCACAGCGATGGGAGCAATTCAACAAACTGTCCGGCGACGCACTGCGCCTGACAGCCGTGGATGTTGACGCGTGGCGCAAACCCCCGGGCGAGAATCCTGGAACGCTTTTTGAAAATCCGGTTACGGCGGCGCAGATCGCCTGGCGTCTGCGCAAGGCCCTGGAGGTGAATCTGGGCGACGAAGCCGCGCGATTCACCCCGTATTTTGACCCCAAGGTGTCCGCCGAGGAAGCGCAGCAGAAGATTCAACAGGTGCAACTCGAATATCCGGCGCTTCCGACCGCGCCAATGGGCGCCCAACGCAAGGATCTGGCCCATCTGTTTGACTGCGTGCGCACTTACGGCGACTTGCCTGACCTTCCGCTGGAAGCCGCCGGGCGGTTCCTTGCCAACGGCGACAGCGTGTTTCTGGGCGAGGGTTGGGCAGACTTGATCCTGGTGCTGACCTGCGACATGCCAGACCGGGACGCCGAATACAATCTGGACGGCCACCGCCGCGTCTATGACGTGTTCGCGCTTCAGCATATCCTGTTCCAGGACCCCGAGGTGCACAGGACGGAAATGTTCCTGCGCCCCGTCGCCGTGCCCCTGGCGGCAGAACCGGGCCCTGATACCGGGCTGGTCTTCAAGCCCAGTGCGCGGTTTCAGATTACGCAGGCAATCCGCACGCGCGAAGACCGCGAGCTGGGCGGCATGATCCAGCGGATGACAAACGCCATCCGTGAGCGGTATGCGAATTATAGCGGTGACCCGGCGCATCTGCCGATCCTGGGCCATATTCCCGGCCGCAATGATCTGGAGCTTACGATCGCAGATCTGTCAAAGCTGGAAATTCCCAATGGCGGAACGAGTCCTGATCTGTTGCATAAGATGACGCCCTCTGTTGCCCTCGGCGCGCTTCACGGCCTGGCCGGCGCCGACAAATCCGCCGCAGGTGGCAGTTCGGAAGAGTTGATCACGCGGCTGGGGTTTCGGCATTTCTTGCGGACATGGGAACCATAGCGCCGATTTCCATTTACTATTTAACATAATTTCCCTTATCAGCCTGAACGCCCGGACCAATTCAGCACGCCCTGGACTGTGCCAGATACCGAAAGCCCGGGAATCGCTCTCAGCGTGTCAATCGCGGTGCCCTCAATGGCATGCAGAGTATCCATCAGCCCCCCACCGCCGATATCGATTTGCACCTCGGCCTCGGCTGGAAAATCTTTGGCGGGGTCGCCGGATTCCAGAACAACAGTGATCCGCGCTTGCGGGTCTGACAAAAACATTCCGAACCCAGCCGCGGCAGCCAAGGCATTGGACATACAGATCTGGGCATGGTGGGTCTTGGCATCCACGCCCCGATTTGCGTCAATCTGAAGGCCATGCCCGTCACGAAACAGATAAATCTGTTCCTGTTCAGTGGATTCGGGCACAAGCAGATGTAGAACGACGGCCCCGTCAAACGCGTCATCAAGCAGGGACAATCGCATCGGAAACGGGCGGTTCAAGCTGCTCAGCGCTTCAGCAACGCTGTCAAAGAAACCGGACACGCCGGATCTGGTGTCTGATATGGGCGCGTTGTCTTCGTCAGCAGGCGCCATCCAGGTCTCCAGCCTTCGCCAGGTTGCGCGCGTGTCTGCCGCTCTGGCCGGCTTCGGCTTGTAGCGCGTATAAATGTAGGGCAACGCGCTTTTGGAGATCTGAGAATGCGCCGAAATCAATGCGCGCGATCCTTCATTGAACCATTCACAACCGGCTGTCAGCGCCGCGACAACCAGAAAGTCCTCGTGTTCAACGGCCCGACTCCAGACGTTTTTCTTGAATGAATACTTGCTGGTCACCGTTTTTTGCTCGGAACCCTTCCTGGACGGCTCAGTATAGGTGACACTGATGTCGCCCCGCGTGGACAGAACCCCGGCAACCTGGTCCACGGCTTTCACCGGGGTATCGGAATCGTATCGGAAGATTCCGACCGCCGGCAGAATTCGCGTCATCGGCTTTGCCAAAATCTGCCCTCCTTTAACAGCATTTCCAGTTGATCGGCGGTCAGTTGGCCACTTGGCAGAGCCCCGATTGACTGTTGAAAGGCCACGATCGCAGCGCGCGTGCCGGGGCCGACGATTCCATCGATGCCCATTCGGTAGAGGTTTCGCAATTGCAGCGCATATTGAACGGTCCGGCGTTGAATGTCGGTCAATTCCGACAGATTCGCCGAGAAAACCGCCGGTGCGGCAGGGGTGGGCGAGGGTATCGCGCGCGGCGTGGATGCTTGTTCCGGCGTTCGTTCTGGCGCTGGCGCCTGCATCGAAGAAGGCGCGTTGGTGGCCGGGCCGGGCCGCGCGCCGGGTCTGTCCGTTGGTTCCGGAGTGCCGCCAGGGCGCGCTCGCGGCCTGGGTGATGCGTTCGGTGCAAATGACGATGGGCCTTCGGGCGCGTCCTGTGCCGCCGGAGCTGGCCGCTCGGCAACAGCCTGCGGATCCGGACCCAATTCCTGCGCCGCCAAAAGCGTGATCGCGGCATCAACGTCCAGCTCCAGCACGTCGGCTTCAAGCACGGCAATCATCGTCCGCGCGCCCGTCGCACCGTAAACAGCAAGAATTGGGCCGGCCCCGGCTTCACCTGGATCCACCTGCCGCCGGCGCCCGTCCGTCAGCATCAATCCACTGTCCGGCGTCGCCCACAGTTCAATCCGCGAGGTTGCTTCGGACTGACCCTGCATCTGCGCAACATGCCGTGTGCGGCTGGTCACGTCGATCGACCGACCAACCGGGAGAATCCCGGGCGTCTGGCAGGCAATCGTGACAGCGCGAGTTTCACCCGTGGCTTCTGTCGCAACAAACCGCAGCCGTTCAGCCGTGCGCTCGATTGTCCGGATCTGGCCTGTTGCGAAGGCGTCGGTGGACAAGGACCCAGACCCACACGCGTCAGATGTTTGCAGCGCATCGTCGTCAAGCAAGCTCCCCAAACCTGCGGGGGTCAGGGCCATCGGCGACAGGGCGTCATCGCGGGACGGAACCAGCCCAAGCAACCGATCGAAGCTGTAGATCCCGCGCGCGCGGCTGTTGGGGCCGATGACAAGAACGCCCTGCGCGGTCGGCACCGCCAGATCAGATCCCAGCGGCCTGGGTGCGCCCACGGCAACCAGGTCGGTGAATCGACCGCGCGACACCTGACGCTGAAGCAGCGGGCCATTCAATGCCAGGGCGCTGGCCGAAACCGGGCCTGCGGGGCCTTCCTGATAGGTCCAGAAGCCATCATTCCCCTGCCACCGCAAACAAGCGTCAATGGCCCGTGCCGTGTCGTCGGCATCCAGCATCAACGGCGCGGACGGCAGATCAAGGCACAAGGCGCGCGCGCCCTGGGCATCGCGCGCGGTGATGACATCGCGCACGGCCCCGGCGTCCGGCACGCCCGTTCCACGCTCTGCCCCATCAGAACCAAGTGTGGTCAAGGGATGCCGCCACCAGCCATTCGCCGTTGCCAGGTCCAGGGTGCCGCGAAACGCCGTTGCGGCGGACCGGAACTCATCCATCGGAAAGCGTCCGGCCGACAGCGCCGTGGGTTCATCCAGAAACCGGATGTCCAAGGTGAAAGGGCTGGTCGTTTCCAGTCGCCGCCATTCCCACGGGCCACGATCGATCAGCGTAACCGTTTCAAACGGGTCCTGTTCAAGCGCCTCAAACGCGCCAAGATCCTGCTGCGGGGAACGTTCCGCCAGGGTCACGCCATCCTCGCACCGAATGATCAACGGGGATGCATCGGCGGCAGGAATGCCATGTTCCTGGCCATCCATCCGCCGCATCAGCCTGGGATCGCAGTCCGACCAACCGTCGAAAGATCCGGCAACGCGCAGCGAAACGGTGTCCGGGTTCAGCGATATTCTGGCACGCGCCAGTGACTGTTCGATCACGCCTGCTGCCGTCAACCGATGGATCCGGGCCGGGCTGGCGCGGAAATCAAGCGTGCGATCAATGCCCGGCAGTCCGCGCTCAAACGCAATCGGGCGCCATTGATCGGACCGCGTACGATACTCGTAGCTGTTCGAAAACGGCCCCGTCGTGATCCGCAATCGCTGGCCTTCAAACGCCAAACCGCCGCCGGCTCTTTCCTGCACGGCTTGCGAGAGTTGCGGGTCTTGCACCGTGGTCGCCGTTCCTGACGCATCGACGGCAAAGACAGTCGATCCGCCCAGGTAGCTGCCTGGCCGGAGCACGCCGCCATCACCCAGCTGCGCCGATGTGGATTGGCACAAGAATCCAGCGTCCCGGCTTTGGCGGGGAAGGCGCCGCGACTGGCCAGCACTTCGGACGACCTCGCCATCCTGCCATAGCTCCAGGTCACGCCCATCGCACCGCACCCAGGACGCAAGCGTATCATGGCGCCAGTAGCCGGAGCGCGACAGTGTCACGGGCTCGGTTGCGGCACCGTCTACCCTGTATTGGCCAGACAGTCGTCCGTTGTTGACACCCCATGTCCACAAGGAGTCCGCGCGGATATATCTGCGTTCCAGCGACGAGACCGTGGTG
>Ga0316208_1002851_pt1 | contig 13306 bp, 9 predicted proteins | sample 3monopyrite_MG_FD_204944 | JGI IMG/M metagenome (GOLD analysis project Ga0316208, IMG submission 204944) | Microbial mat bacterial communities from mineral coupon in-situ incubated in ocean water Damariscotta River, Maine, United States -... | ecosystem: Environmental > Aquatic > Marine > Coastal... | reverse complement strand
CCAGATTCTTCTACGACTGAAGAAGAAAAAATTACAGTTGAAAGAGCTGATGGAGCTATTTTTGAAGCTGTTAAAGAAAACCTCGTTATGAAAATTGATACTGGCGAATTGGTAACAGGTGGAGGTGCAACATCTACTGGCAAAAAAGGTAAAATTACTATTTCTGTTAATTCAGCAGATGAAGATTCAACAAATTATGCTGAATTTTTAGTTAAACTGGAAAGACTTATAGGCTCAAAATATTTGGTGTGCCTCCCACTTGGGTTCACAGGTGATAAAAAATATAAAGCAACTGGAAATACAAATGCAGCTGTGTTTATGTTTATAGTTTGTGAGATTACTTCAGAAGTTACACTAGGAGCTGGCGGATATGAAGTAAAAGCAATTCCGTTAACATTTGAATCAAAAGAAATCTCTGGTGCAAGTGGAAGTGATTTTGACACAATTCAATTAACATCTATTACGCTGCCGTCAGGTAATGATGGAACTGACTTCACAGGAGCCTCAATTACACCACCTGCGTTGACAACTGCGGATGGTAATAAGCTTATAGCAGGTAGACCAGTTTTTAAATAATATTTATTTAATGTGGCTGTTAAATCAGCCACTATTTATTTTATGACATTTTATCAAAAGAAAACAATTATTGAAGATGGATTGGGAAAGAAAACTTTTCTCATATCTGTTTCAGATTCATTAACTGGCTTATTTGATTTATCTGCTGGTAATGAAGTTAATTGCTTTGAAATAAAAGATACGAATGAAGATTTAGATATTGGTCAAGCTGAATTTACAAAAGATTCTCTTTCATTTGAATTATTACATACACCTACTATTTCAAGTGTTATTGATGCCAAAGCTTTTTATTTTACTTTAGAAAGCCAAAATATTGAATTAAAAAGAAATATTGCAATTTGGATAAATCCAACCTATGATGTATCTGGAACTACATTATTAGCTAATAATATTGCTTTTATGGGACAAATTAAACCCAAGATGTCTGCAAATGATATTAAGTGGTATGATAGCATTTATGGGGAATATATTAACCCTGATAGAGATTGGAAATTACAAGCATTTGATTTCACTACAGAAATTATAGATGCAAACTTCAAAGAAGTGATTGATTATTTTGTCAACCGAGGAGATGAAGCTTCAAATATAGTAGGTTCTAATGGTAATGGTCTTGATGGTAGAGATTGGGCTTTAAATACAGAGGGAGTATATAATGATTTCTTAGAATGGTATGTTGTCCACGTACAGGATAGACTTGGACATTCTCTTTTTAAAAATGAATCTTATTATTATGATAAAGATAATAATGATAACAATGATATTATAGTTACAGCGGAACCAAATAATAATCGTAGATATTACTCAGAAGTCAGAAATTTACATCTTTGTAATTTTCATTTAGTAATGACAGAACTGCTAAAATCTATTTCAGAAATGAAACAACTGAATGGTTTAAATATAATAATTGACCAAACAAATTGTAATCATGATTTCTATGCAGGTTCATTAAAAGGTCAAATCGCTAAAAATGGATATAGTAGAAATGTTAATAATAAGGGTGCCTATTACAAAACTCAACACATGTATTGGGATGATGGTCAAATATTAACAGATTCAGCAAATCCAAAAATATTAAAATTTGGTCAAGAAGTTGATAGTTTTTATCTTAGTTGGGTAAACTTTGATCCAAAAGAAGGGGACGAAAATTTTTCCTTTCAACAGAAAGAAACCTTAGGTTCTGTTCTTGTTTGGATTGCAGCATGTTTTGGAATGTATATAAAATTTTATTATGGAAGTGATGCTGCTTTGCATATTAGGTTTACATCAAGAAAAGACATAATTAAAGATAATGTATTAATTAAAGATGTCGAAAAAGCTTCAATCAATACAGAAAACAAATATTTAAGAAGAAAAAAGATTGCATTTATAGGTCAAACACATCAAGCTATTGCTGAAATATTAGAAAGTAAACAAAAAAAAGATATATTTGAAATTACTAAATTTGATGGAGATTTACTATTCGTAAATGGCGAAAATTTTATGCCCAGTAAACAAACTCAAAATAATAATTCTGTGCAAGAAAAAGATAGCCAACGTTCATTACTTACAATTGGTTTTCCTTTTATTCAGCCGAAAAATTTACAGAGAGATTCCGTTTTAATAAATAACACCATAACGCCTTATTATAAAAAAACAATAGGAAGGCTCTATGATGGCCAGTATGGTGGAATTGACAAAAATGGCAAACATTATGGATTTCAAAAGCATATCTTATTTAATTCGTTTCTAGTTGTTGGAATACCAACAGACGAAGAGTCATATCCGACAAGATTACTTGATGGAGATTTCTTAGATAATTCAAACTGGAATTATGAGGAAAAAGAAGGTTATTATGCAAATAATTTAATTTATTTCAAAACAACTGAGAATAAAAATTTAAATGGAATATCTAAAATTAGAGATTATTACGAGCCAGTATTAAAAATCGGTAATTATGAACTTGGTGACAAAACCACAAATAAATCAGTTACGTTTTGGTCTTTGTCTGATATGATGAATAAATACTATACAGAAGTAGATGAATTTTATTATAAAACCGAATATAGTTTGACCGTTCCTTTTTTAAGTGGTTTCAAAAAATCACTTGATGGCATTACACCATTATCAGAAGATGAGTCTTTTCAAAATCTAAAATTAGGTTCTGTATTTTTAACAAAAGAAGATAGAATTGACCCTGTATCTGGAAATGTAATTACACAAAATTATGAATATCTTGTAGTTGGAATAAAAAGAAAATTTTCTGAGCCTGAAACTACAATTAGATTACAATTAAAAGAAAGATTTTCATTTTATGGAACAATTAAAGATACAAGTTCTTTCCAATCTAATTTTTATAGCACACAAACAATAACCCCAGAAATTATAGAAGAAGTAACTTTTGAATTTGAATTAACAAACAACTGGAATAATGATATTGATAATGCTATTATTACAGGCAATAAATTTAATGCTGACGGTAATGAAATTGGAACGCTCTATTATAAAGATATTCAACATGGTTTAACTTTAGAAAGTGCAAATAATATTCACGTTGAAATTACAGCCATTGATAAAAACGATTATGATACAGCAATTTATGTATGGGTAGAACCAATAGATATAAATACAATTAGATTATTTTCAATTAAGAGAGATGAAAATCCGATAATACCAACAAATATTGGTGTATCTGGTGAAGTTGTTGGAACAATAACGATTAAAAAGGCCTCGAGCAAACAAGAAAAAATAAATAATAACAATATATTAATGTTAAATTCAAGAAATATATAAGAAGGCAATATGGCTTATATTGATTATACAGAGTATAAAGATTTAAAAATAGATTTAAAGTTTTTTGACAATGAGACAAGTTCAAATACTGAAATTATAGGATTAATTTTATTATCAAATTATTGTAAGCCAATTACAAATCTAAAAAAAGGTTCCACACTTCGTTCAAAAAAATACTCTCATATTTTAGATAGTAGATTTTCTTGGAAAATATCACTTCCAGTAAAATCCGTTAAATTATATAAAAGTGTATTAATCAAAGCATTTTTATTTGGTACAGATTTTCAAATAAAATTATATAATGGCGCAACAATAAGTACTTATATACCAGTTGAATGGGAAAGAGATAGTTTAGATAACTCATATATTAATAACTTGATTGATTTAGAGAATATAAATTTAGAATTGTTAATGAAAGATGGATTAATATAATGGCAACATATGATGCGTTTTTTGGTGAACCTTCAATTGATCCAAGTATTTGGTCAAACAAAATTACATTTCAATTTTTTAATAATGCATTTTTATCAGTAATTGACAATGTTGGTGATGTTTACAATCTTAATATTATATCGGTAGAAAAGGGGACATTATGGGAAGCAATTCCAATTATAGAACTTAACCATTTTGGTAACGAAGAAATAATAGGTTATAACTTAAAAGCGGATATTATTCCATTAGCAAATCCTGGAATCTATAAGGATACTGATAATATATTCGGTTTATCTACAACTTGGTTTGACTTTTTAGAAACAATTCAAAATAACTCTGAATTAAATTCATTTGCAATTGCATTTACAAATAGAATTATGAGTTCTGCAACAGATTATTTAATGATTAAATGCAAAAATAAAATGAAGATGAATTGGAAATTATTAAATAATGAAAATAGACAATTTTACAAATTAACAATTAAAGGTTTTGCTGCTAATAGGTCATTAATCGCAGGAGCTTTAACATATACATAGGAATTAAATATGAACAACCAAAAAGACAAGGTATTAAATGATGTAAATAAAGACATCAATGATAATCATATTACAAAAAGTTATGATTTAACTTACAATAAAGAAAAATGGATATATTCTTTAGAAAAAGTATCTGCCTTTAGTGCTTTAATGGCAGAAGAAATATTAGATTTCAAAATTGCTCAAAGTCAAAATAGAGCAAAGAGCTTTACAGAAATACAGGAGTCAGGTGGTGCTGAATCAATGATGAAAATTGCTTCGTATTTAATCAGAAGAAAAACTGATGATGGATTTATTGAACCATTTAATGCAGGAATAACAGAAAATGAATCTTTTAAATATTTACAGAAGATTGACATTAAAAATTATAAAATAATGAAGGAGATAGTGGTTGATTTTTTTACTTCCATGGGTTTAAGTCAAAAATTATTATCAGTTTGGTCAAACGAATTAAATCCATTGAACAATCCAACAACAGTATCATTAATGAAAATGTTTATGGAGAGTCCGAACTTAGGGAATTTGAACGAATTGACAACCTCTACAGATACAGAGAATTAGAATTTAGATTAAACAATAATTCAAGATTAGATTTATTAATGACATTATGTGAAGGAGACTCTACTAAAGTCGAACAACTAAGAAATACATCTTGGGTATATGTATATGATTCATTAAAGTTTAAATTAGAGCAAAGAATAGAGATGTTAAAAAAAAATAAGAATTAATTATGTCAGAAAACAACCTAAATTTTAATCTTGATTTTACTCCTAAATTTGATAATGACAAACTCAAAAGTGAAATTAAAAATTTTGAGAGTGAATTAAAAAAAATTCGAAAAGTCTCAAATATTATCAATACTGAAGATACTAAAAATGCTTTAAAACAAATAGAAAGTCAATTTGGTAATATAAAAAAACAAGCACGTTTTAATGTAAAAGGTGATGTATCCGAAGCACTAAAAAAATTAAAAATACTCAATGAAAAAGCAAAGGAAGTTTCAAAGGGAGCTTCCTTTACTGAAAAGATTAATTTTGATACAAGTAAATTTACAGTTGGATTAAGTAAATCTGCTAAAAATTTTGAATTAATAAGAAAAAATGCTGAAGTTTCTTTTAAATCTCAATTAAGATATGCAGAAAAACTGCTTAGTCAGGGTAAGGAAAACACAAACGAATATAAAAAAGCAGTAGGTATTTTAAAGGAATTAAAAGGAGTAATTAAAGCAGCAAGTGATTCACAAAAGATGCTAAATTCAAGCTCAAAAGGATTTGGTAATTCTCTTAAAGGTTCATTTGTAGAAATGCAAGCTGGCTTGCAATTAATCCAACAAATAAGTGGTACAGTCCAACAATATACAGAACCATTTATTGCATTAGATAAAAATATTAGAAATATAGGTACTCTTGGTGTAAAAAACTTCAAAGAATTTGAACAAGCAGCAATTCAAACATCTAAATCTTTTCCAGATTCGGCAGATAAAATCGCAGGAGCTATTTACAACGCAATTTCAGGTGGTTCTATTAATGTAAAAGATGGGTTTGCTGATGTAAGTCAAGGTATAGAATTTATAGAAGCTTCTTCTAAACTAGCTGTAGCTGGTTTAACAGATATAGACAGTGCCGTTGTAGGTCTGGGTGCAAATCTTAATGCCTATGGTGAAGGTGTTCAGCAAGCAGGAGAATATTCTGATTTTATGTTTAACACTGTTAATGCTGGAGTAACATCAATTCCACAACTCAATGCTAGTTTATCAAATGTAATTCCTACAGCAGCAGCTTTTGGAGTTTCGTTTGACCAAATTGGCGGAGCTATTTCTACTATGACAAAACAAGGTGTAAAAACAGCACAATCTACAACTCAACTAAGAGCAGTCCTTGTAGAATTAGCAAAACCAGGGGCAGCATTAAAACCAATAATGGAAGCAGCAGGAGTTTCGCTTGAATCATTAAAAAAAGAGGGCTTGCAAGTATCATTATCAAAAATTGGTGATGAAATGGGAAATATGGGTTTAGCAGCAACTCAAGTTTTTAGCTCTGTAGAAGCAGCTGGTGCAGTTATGGCATTAACTGGTAAAAATGCAATTGGAGCAGCAAAAGATTGGAAATTTGTTAGAGATACTGTTGGTACAACTGATAAAGCATTTGACATTGCATCACAAGGAATTGAAGTTAAAAATAAAATTTTATTAAATCAAATTCAATCGGCATTTAATAGTGCTTTCTCAACTTTAGGCGATTCGTTTACTGGAGCATTAAATATTTCAAGTCAGATTTTTCCATTAATTTCTACTTTGTCATTAATTCCGCAACTTTTAAAAACTAGTTCATTAGCGGCTGGGTTGTTTAGTAAAGCAATGTTATTTACAAAAACAAGTATATTAGGAATGATTCCATCATTAGGACTTGTTGGAGCAAGTGGAACAATTTCATTTGGCAGCATGACAGTATCAGCTACAGCATTTTGGGCAGCAGCAACTTTAGGTGTTGCAGCAGCTATTGGTGCTTTAATTTGGTTTTTCACTCAAATGGAATCAGGTAAATCAGTAATTGATACTATCACTGAATATATAGTGTCATTTGGTTCAAGAGCCGTATCAATTTTTAAAAATATTGGGAAATTAATAATTTCATTTTACACTTTTGATTTTAATGGAATTGCTGAATCTATGAACGAAATGAATAATATTTTTGAAGAAGGAGTTACTGAAGCAGAAGGTAAATTAGCGGGAGAAAGACTTAATAAATTATTTAATGAACAAATTCAAATAAATGAAGATTTGGACAAAGCAAATAAAATTGGTGATTTGGTTACTAAGTTTGAAAATGCAACTTCTGAAATTGAAAAACAAAGAATTGCAAAAAAAATAGCTAGTCAAGTACCTGAGGCTTTAAATAGTGTTGAAACCGTAATTGATAAGTCAACAGGAGAAATTTCAACTGTCTATGATATATCTTTATCAAAAGCTAAAAATTATGTTGATAAACAGGTCGAACTATCAAATACTCAATTAGGTACAGGTCAAAAAGAATATATGAAATTGCTAAAAGACCAAGCAGGGTTATTTGAACTTAATCAGAAAGAACTAGTAAGACTTGAAGACGCAATGAAACAACAACAGAAATCAGGTGGCGATATTAGACCTTTGTTAGATGAATATAATGAGTTAAAAAATGAATTAAAAGGGACAAGAGATGCAATTTCCGAAACAGTTCAAAAAGGTCAGAAATTAGGGTTATTAACTGATCAAGTTGATAATTTAGGTTCATCATTTGGATTCACAAAACAACAGATAGCTCTTGTTAGCAAAGCAGCCGCTGAAATGAAGCTTAATGAGGCACAAAAAAATGTATTTGAAGACTCATTTAAAATCAAAAGTAATTTAGATGAAAATAATAAAATTGGTGAATTAGTAAATAAATATAAAAATGCAAGTACAGAAATTGAAAAAGAACAATTAGCAGAGAAAATTGCCAGTCAAGTGCCTGAATCACTTACTGATATGACAACAGTTATAGATGAAACAACAGGGAAAATAAAAACAGTTTATAAAATAAATTCAGATGAAATTTCATCGTTCGTAGAAAAACAAAATAATGTTTTTTCTTCTGAATTATTATCTAAGCAAAAAGCTTATCAATCAGGATTAAAGAATCAAATTGAATCATATAGAGAATCTAAAGAATCACTAATAGAAATGAGTGCAGAAATAAAGAAACAGAAAAAAGCAGGTAACGATATAGAACCTTTAGTTAATAAATATAATGAGTTAAAAGATAAAGTCAATGAAGCACAAGTGCAAATGGGTGAAACTGTAATAAAAGGTCAAGAAATCGGCATTGTTTCAGAAAATGTTGATGAAATGGCTCAATCTTGGGGGTATTCAACAGAAGAAGTAAAAGAGTTAAAACAAATGATTGATTCAGCAAAGAAGTCTACAATTCTTGCTGGAAATGAAGTAGTTGATTATTCGCAACAGTGGAAAGATGCAAAAAAATCTACAAGTGAAGCACTTACAAAAGGAAAAGAAATATTAGCACAAATGAGAGCAGAAGGTAAATCAGGGACTAAAGAATATAGATCACAATTAAAGTTGATTAAGTCAATTGCTAAAGATTCAAAGGTTCAAGCTGATATTGAAAGGCAGATTGCAAAAGAATTAGGCTTGTCAGCATCAAAAACTTCACAGTCAGGCAAAAAACGAATAGATATTTTAAAAAACATTTTTGATAAAGAAAAAAATGTCTTAGATATAAATTTACAACGGTTTGAAATTGAACAAGAGAGTAAAATTATTTCTGAAAAGAGGAAAAAGAATTCTGCAGATGATATAATTTTGGAAAATCAAAAATTAGAAAACTTGGAAAAACAGCAGAAATTATTACTTAATACATTTAAAATTACTCAAAATAAAAAGGGTGAAGTTCAATTTGGAGTTAGGCTCAAAGAAACGGAAAAAGAAGATGTAAGGAATATGATTGATGATTTGAATTTAGAATTATCGAAACAAAAAAATAGTGTTGATAATCTTAAAACAGAAGTGAATTTTGATGTTGGCAAATTAGATGATATTAAATTAAAACAATCGAGAATAAAAATTAAAGCTGAAATTGACACAGCAAATATTAAAGAATTACCTAATTTATATTCTCAATTAACCGTTACTTATGAAGAAGAGCTGAACAAGATAGAATCAAATGCTCTAACTGTTGAGCGAACTATCAATAACACTATTAAAAATATTAGTGAACAGAAAAAATTATTATCCGAAACAAACATTAAAGAAGAACAGAATTTAATCCAAAACACAATATCTCAATTAAATATTACATTAAGTGAATTAACTTCAAAGCAAACAGACTTATTTAATAGTAATAAAAAAATATCTGAAAAAATAGTTAAAATAAATACTGAATTAATAGATAAACAAATTGAAGAAGAAAATAGAAAATTTAATGAAATCGAATATCTGAATACAGAAAGACTAAATAAAGAATATGATTTTAGTATTAATATATCAAGACTTCGAAATGATTCGTTAGCAATTCAGGAAAGCAGAGAACTTAAATTATTAGATGACAAGTTAAGCGAACAATTTAACAAAAAGAAATCTGCTCTTGAATTACAAAAAGAATATGAGTTAATCTCTGAAGAAGAATTTAATTCTAAGTTAAAAGATTTAGAAATCTCTGCTAATGAAGAAAAAGAAAAAAGAGCAGAAGCACATAAGCAAAAGTTAATTGAAATTAGCCAAAGAGCTGAGGGAGAAGAATTATTGATTCAAATGGAAAAAGATAATCAGATATTATCATTACAAAAAGAGGGATTACTTAAATCAATTGCATTACAAGAAGAGCAATATAAATTAACTGGTTCAGCAGAAGATAAATTTAAATTAGATAAACTGAAAAAGAACTTAGATGATACACAAAAATTATTAGAAGAAAAAGGAACATTGTTAGGTGTCTCTTCAAAGCAAGTTCAATCTACTGTAACTGAATCATTATCAAATTTATTTGCAGGTAATCCAGAAGATGCAAAGAAATCATTCAAAAAATTATTCCAAGTTACAGCTGGGGCTTTAGAAAGAATGGCAAGTGCTTGGGTAACTCAATTAGTACTTGGGCCTGGTGTTATGAGTTATATTAACGCAATTCCATTTCCAGGAAATGTAGTGGCTCTAACTGCTATTAAAGTTACATTAGATTCTTTAGTAAAGAAGATAATGGGTAATACTGTCAGTAAATTACTTTCATTTTCAAGTGGCGGTGAAGTTCCAAGCCCAACAGTATTTATTGCTGGCGATGCTGCGAAAACGGCTGATACAAATAGAGAGTGGGTTTTTAATAATGAAAATCTTAAAGATGTTGTCAATATGGCAATTAAATCAAATACAATAGAGATTATTAGAGCAATGAAAGATATACAACCATTAAATCAACAGGTTGTATTTATTATTAGTGGAGAGAATTTAGTGGGAGTATTGAATCAATATAATTCTGGAGTAACATCAAGATTATTTTAAAAGTTCCTCACATTTTTATATAATAATTTAATTATTTCTTATTATTGAATATTAAATATTTGTATTAATTACGATTAAGAAATTATGTTACCAATCAAAGATACATTCACAGATACACTATTAGAAATATATAAAAAAGATCCTAGAAATATTAAATCGTATTTATCGAAAGATTTAAGAATTATTTGTGATTCCATTGGATTTAAGGCTACAATGACTCTGGTAAAAGAAATAGGTGGAGTTCAAGTTACAATTCCAAATAATAAGCGTACACCAAAAATAATAAGAGAATTAATTATTGAGCGAAAAGACACTTACAATAATAAAGAACTTGCCAAAATGCTAAATGTAGATGAAAAGACTATCCGCAATCATTTAACAAAAATTAACAAAGAAAGTTTAAATTAAAGATTGTATTCATCTTTCAAAATTCGCAATGTATTTTCATAATTTTCATATTTTTTAGTAAAGGTTTTTTTTTCATCTTCTTCTAATTCCTTATCAGTATAACCATTTAGAATTTCTATACATCTGATATTGTTATTTTTCAAATTCATAATGAAAGCATCATTAAAATTAACTGTAGAATTTCCAACCAGTACTTTAAAGCTATCCAATGAAATAATAAATGAATGACTAAATGAACAATCTTTTAATGTACAGTGGTCAAATATTATATTTTCATCTATTATATTACTAAACCCAATATTTTTAAAGTGGCAAGATTCAAATTTCACATTTTTAAATTTTGTGTAATCATACGGAGCACCTCCTTCTGATAGTCTTGAGACAAAAGTAGAAATCCCACTGAAATAGCAATTATGGAATTCAATATTACTTAATTTGAAGGGTGCAAAATTAAATCCACTCAAATCTAGATTTTCAATCACTAATTTATTGTCATTTGCAGTTGTTTCATTTCTCGAAAGAATTAAATTTAAAATTAAAATGGTAGACATAGCTTTATTAACTGGTGTATGCTCTTCTGCAATTATGTCTCTATAATAGCTTATTTGTTCTTTTAAAAATGGAATAAAATAATTAGTTACTATTTGACAAAATTCATTATCAGTTTTCATTACGCTCTCTAATAAATAAATTGCTCCAATTCTGTTTGATTCATAAATACCATTATTTACTTCTTTTTTACTAATTAATAACATTGCTGCACTAAACATTTCCATAGCTTTTGAATACTTATTATGCTTTTCAATTTCACTATTTGCTGTAGTTTGAATTTCAATAAACTCATCTTGTTTATTAATCCTTTTGAAAGTTAAATATATCCCAAATATTAACATTGAGATGGTAGCTATACTGAATATAATTGAAATCCATGAATCGGTTTCATTTGCAAATGGAATTTGACAAAGAGATTCTTTAATATTATTATATAGCAATGGTATATTAGTTAAATTCATAATCAATTGGAAAAATAGTTAAACAATGTTTCTTCAATATTAATAATTGTTTCTTCTGAAACTGTAATATATGGTCTTGCAGGAATATTAATTATAAAAAAATCTTTTTTGGTTAAAGCCATATTTTTAAACATCTGAATATTAGTCTTATAAAACATATACCAAAAATATTTTCTTGATTTTGGAGTTATACTTGTTTTTATTGTACCGCCTATTTGATGAATTCGTGAATACGGCAAATTTGAGCCAATTTTTATTGTATTATTGGCATAGTCCACAAGTGTATTGATGGATCTAATCAACTTGCCCTCCCCTATTAAAGTTGGTTTCTGATTATCTGTTCTACTCATTTTTGAAAGGCTAGTGAATCTTGAATTTCCTCCAGCATAAAAATTATCATTTTCACCTGTAATTTTACCAACTTTACCACCAGAGTTAATATTATCTCTAAAAGATTGTTCTAAATCTATTGCAATAGACTCCAAAGCTCCATCAATGTTCAAATATTCGTCCATTACATTCAATATTGATTTTTCCAAATCTTGTATATTATTATCTTGTGCCATAGATAATTTACGATAATATATAATTAATAGTATATAGTCGTTAATAAAAAAGCAAAAAAAAGCTACCTATAAAGGTAGCTTTTTTATATTTTCTTTTATTTTTTCACATAGTTTACACATAAAATTTCTATTGTACTTGTAACTACTTGATAAATAAAGAACTTTGTCATTCATATAGCGGGGTTGACGAGACTCGAACTCGCGGCCTCCAGTGTGACAGACTGGCGCTCTAACCAAACTGAGCTACAACCCCTCCATTTTCTTTTTTTCCCTTTGAGAATATCTAATACTAAATATTAGACTTTCGTCATCTAAAAGAGAAACAAACTTAAGTAGTTTTTTTATTCAAAACAAGTTATTTTTTAATTATTAATAATAATTTTTTTAAAGACAGTTTGGTCATTATAAATAATTTCAATTAAGTATATACCAGAAATAAGTTTAGAAATATCTATATTTTCTTGATAATATTCATACTTATTTATTTGTTTGTTTAAATTAAATAGTTTATTTCCTCTTATATCTATTATACTCAATGAAAATAAACCATACTTAGTATTTTTCAGATTAACAATTAAAGTTTTCCCAGTTTGGTACAAGGAGATATTATGTTCTTCCAAATCGTTGTCAGCTACAGATGTTATTAAATGTTCTACATTCATTCCTGCTTGAAAATAGTCCTTTGTTGGGTTTATTATGTAATACGACTCCTTCCTATATGGTGAGCGTCTTTGCCTTTGAAAGTTGCTTACATATAAAAAACATTGAGCAGGCTTTACTTCAAAATTTCCTAATTTAAAATCGGAAAAAGGTATATCCACATAATATAAATACTCTTTATTTGTTGGTTTTAATCCAAATTTTTTAAATTCATTTGTATAGTCGAAACGAACATTTAAAATTGCATTTTCTATATTTTCTTTTTTATCAATGATGTATACAACTACTCTAATATTTTCTCCAAATCTAAAATAAGAAATT
>Ga0316208_1002850_pt1 | contig 13308 bp, 9 predicted proteins | sample 3monopyrite_MG_FD_204944 | JGI IMG/M metagenome (GOLD analysis project Ga0316208, IMG submission 204944) | Microbial mat bacterial communities from mineral coupon in-situ incubated in ocean water Damariscotta River, Maine, United States -... | ecosystem: Environmental > Aquatic > Marine > Coastal... | reverse complement strand
TTTGTGCTTCTATTGCAATAGTTTGAGAAGAATAACCATTTCCTAAAAATAGTAATGCAAAAATTCCAGCTGTGATTATAATTGTCCAAAATCTTTTGTTTTTATTAACATTTTTTTTCTCACCCATCCACTGCACTGCAAAAACTGGGTTAATTATAAATGCAACAAATAGGGACGCTGTTAAAATAATTATCAATACTGCTGGCATAAAATACATAAATTTACCCATCATTCCAGGCCAAAATAATAAAGGAAAGAAAGGAGCTATTGTAGTAAGCGTTCCTGCTAAAACGGGTAGGAATACCTCGCCAGCTGCTTTTTTTGCAGCATTTTCTAATTTCATTCCTTCTTTGAAGTGAAGCCTATGCGTATTTTCTATCATAACAATTGCATTATCGACGACGATCCCTAATCCTAATAAGAATGAGAATGTAACAATTATGTTAAATGTGAAGTCTAATTGCGGAATTATTACAAAAGATAGGGCAGAAGACAATGGAACAGCCAGCCCAACGAATACCGCATTTTTGACACCCATAAAAAACATTAATACAACCACAACAAATATAAAACCCATTATCAAAGATGCTAATAATTCATTTATATTGGTTCGTGTATTTGTTGATAAATCATTGGTTAATACAACTGACAATTCTTTAGGGAATTTAGTCTTCTGTAATTCATCAATTATTTTATAAATTTGGTCAGCTGCTGAAATAAGATTTTCTCCAGCTCTTTTTATCACATTTAAAGAGATTACATTTTCTCTATTTAATCTCGCATAAGAATCCTTGTCCCTATGAGTTAGTTTTATATCTGCAAAGTCACGAAGATACATAGAGTTTCCTTTCGAACCTTTTACTATTACATCTTCTATCTGTGTGACAGATTCAAACTCTCCTATAACTCTAATTGTTCTTTCTAATCTGCCAACATCTAAATTACCACCTGCAAGATTTACATTTTCATTTGAAATAGCTTTACTTATATCATTAAAGTTTATTCCTGCCTGTTGCATCTTGAAAATATCAATATTAATTTGAACTTCTTTCTCCAAAGCACCTATCATATCGACTCTTGTAATTTCTGTAAGGACTTCTACTTTGTCTTCTATTTCTTCAGCATATTTTTTTATTTCGTCTAAGTCTAATGAACCGGAAACATTTATTGTCAGTATAGGAAATTCAGAAAAATCTACTGCTTGTACTGTAGGGTCTTGGTCTAAGTCAGTTGGCAGGTCTGCCATTGATTTGTCCACAGCATCAGAGACTCTTTGTTTAGCGATTTCAGGTTCAACATCAGAATTGAAATCTACTATTATTGAAGAAAAGTCCTGTAAAGAAGTTGATTTTATCTTCTTTACTCCAGTAACTGATTTTAATTTCTTCTCTATTTGTCTTGTTACCAGATTCTCCATATCTGTAGGAGAAGTCCCTGGATAAATCGTGCGAATATAGATCTGTGACATTACTACTTCTGGAAATTGTTCCTTTGGTAGCCTATTATATGCCATTACTCCCATCATAATGATAATAGCTGTTAAGACAAATACAGTTACTTTGTTGTCAACAGCCCAAGAGCTTGGCTTAAATTCTTTAAAATTCATTTATTTTCTTTGTTAATTATTGTAATATTTCAATATGATTAATTATTAATTTCAACATTATCGCCTTCATTGATGGATTGGAAGCCAACTGTTATAATTTCGTCGCCTTCAATTAGTCCATTTTCGATAATTATATTGTCCTTGTATGATGGTCCAGTTGTAACTTCCCTCTTTTCTACTTTTAAATTATTATTAAGTAATACAAATTCTTTATCTTTTTCTTTTTGTATCAAATTGACAGGAATAACCATTGCACTGTCTCTTGTTAAATCATTTAATCGTGCAATACAAATCATATTTGGCTTAATATCTTTATACTTTGATGGAATATCAACAAATGCAGTTACAGTCCTGTTTTTCTTATCAACTGATTGGCTAATAGCAGATAGTTTGAACTTCAAATTATTCAAATTCAAATCTGGAAATGATATTTCAACTTCATCTCCTTTTTTAAAGTTTGAGCTATATGATTCTGAATATTCAATTTTAACTTTCAAATCCTTATGAGAAACTAATCTTATTACTCCCATTCCTGCCATTGCTGCCTCTCCTACTTTTGGAACAATAACATCTACAACGCCGCTGTATGGAGCATATAACTTTGACATATTAAATTGTTCCTTTAGCGTTTTTAATCTATTCTCAAGATTTTCTTTATTATTCTTTGCTTGTAAATATTGAATTTCTGAGCCAACTTTTTTCTTCCAAACTCTTTCTTGTTTTTCAAATAGAGTAGTTGCAAAATTTAGCTGATGCTCAATTTCTTCAATTTGTTTATTTAAAATTGTATTCTCCAAAGTCATTAATAAATCACCTTTTTTAACATATTGACCTTCGTCAACCTTGATAGATGTTACTACTCCACTTGTTTTTGTAGACAACATTGAATTATGGTCAGACTGAACAATACCTTGAAGATTTACAAATCTTCTAAATTTTTCGCTTTTAATTTTTTTAATTTGGACTGGTAAACTTTTAGACTCTTCCTTTATACCTAATTCCTTTTTCAGAGCTAAAATCTTTTTTTCTAATTCAATTTTTTTTGATTCTAACTGTTTTAATTGATTTTCTTTTCCTATACTCTGTTCCTCGGCTCCACAACTAATTATTGTAAAAATTAATGTTGCGATGAGTAAAGTGTTATATATTCTTTTAATTCCCATTTTAATATTGCCTTATATTTTATTTTTTTAATTTATTTTTTAAATATTTTAAATTATTTTTTTCCAGATAATTTTTCTAACTCAGCTTCTGCCGTTAAAAAATCATAATCTGCTCTAATTTTATTTAATTTTGATTGTCTAAACGCCAAATCTGCATCATTAATTTCCAATAATGAGCCAATGCCTTCATCATAACGAGTTTTTGCAATATCATAGCCACGTTTTGCTTGACTAACAGTTTTATTGGTTGACTCAATTTTTCTTTTAGCAGTCTCCATTCTGTTAATTATATTTTCTGCTTGATTCATTAATGAAGATTTGAGCATAGATTTTTGAGTTTCCACCTTCATATAATCAATTTCAGCTTGTTCAATTCTTTCACTCGACTGCATTCCATTAAACAAATTTAATGACATTCTTACCCCAACTTCTGATGAAGTGTATGTAACATAATTTTTTGTGTCATTTGCATTACCAAGATAAGTATAGTTCCCAAATAAGCTCAGTCTTGGAAAAAACTCTGACTGATATAATACTATAAAATCTTTTTGTACTTGCATTTGTAAGTCTAATGATTTTAATTGATTATTATTATTATTTATATTTTTTTTACTTTCTTCAATATTTGGTATTAACATTGATATGTTTAAATCTGTAAAATTTTGGCTAACCGATATTTTATCTTCTTGCTTATTTCCAATAATCAAATTTAAGTTATTCAAAGACGAATTTAGTTGACTTTCTGCATTTAATAATTCTGGTTGCAAGTTTTCTACTTGTACTTCAGTTCTTATTAGATCATACTCAGAAATTAGACCTTCTTTGAACATTAATTTTATATCATTAAGATTAGTTTGAGCATTTTTGATACTTGATTTAATCAGCCCAACTGATTCTTTTGCCATTAATACAGTAAAGTATGATATTTTTACATTTTTAATAGTATTTAATTCTTCATCGCTAAGTGCTTCCGATGCAGCCATAGAGTATCTTTTTGATGAACCTATCCCAGTAAAAACAGAATAGTCGAACAAAGTTTGAGTTAATTCGAATCTGGTATTAAAAGCATTATCGGAACCAATCTCAATGACATCATCATTTCCAGCCGCTGCAAATTGAAATGGAGTATAATTAGGATCTGCTTTATGCAATTCATTCATTGATACCGCCAATTTAGCTGGCAGTCCAAAGGGTCCATCTGCTAATGTTTCGGGATCACCAAAATATAAATCTTGCCTGTCCAATGCTCTGGTATAGTTACTTGAGAAATTAAGTGAAGGTAGAGCATTTCCAAAAGCTTCCCTAACTTTTGAATCTGCTTGTTGTTTATTGTACTTAACCAATTTTAGATTATGGTTATTTTTTAGAGCTATTTCTATTGCATCATCAAGCGTCATATTAGTTTGTGTATATGCTTGTGTAATGAAAGTTAAGAAAATAGAAAAGCTAAATAAAATTTTTGTCTGCATTATTATTGTGCCTAACAAATTAATTAATGATTAAATTTCTTCTTTTTGAAGTATTTTATTGTATTCTTTCTTACCTGTGTCGGATAATACACCCAACATTAATAAGTCGTAAATTTGTTCTATCACCTCATTTGTCGAAAGAGACAAATCAGCAATTATTTCTGGGTTTAGTATATTTTTCATAGATGAGAAATACACTAAACGAAAAATATCTATATTAATACTTGGTTTAATATTTCCAGTCTTGATGCCCAGTTCAAAAACTTTGTGAAAATTCGTTTCCTCTTTTATTTTTTGCATCTGGCAAAATGGGGTAGCATTTGGAGCATATTTTTTTATGTCATCTTGAAACCTTAGATTAAAAAATTTAGTGTGGTAGATAATTAATTCCCAAAGATTTTTTATTTCTTCAAAAAAACGATATTCACCATCTTTTGTCATTCTTTCTAATATTTCGTCTGCGTCTTTATATGCTTCCTCAAAAGTTGTTTTAACTACTTCATAAAATAAAGTTTTTTTAGATTCGAAATTCTCATATAAAGTTCGTTTACTAATTCCTAATGAACGAGCCAAATCATCCATATTTACATTCGTATATCCATCTTTTATGAATTTTTCCCTTGCATTATTTAAAATTCTATCTTTCAATTCTTATATAATTCCTTATGTATATTTGGAAAACGTTATAAACGTATAAAACTTATAAAAAGTTTAAAGTTTTTTCGGTTGCAAATTTACATCTTAAAATTTTAATATGCAAGGTATTATTTAAAAGATTTTTAGATTGGGATTAAAGTTAAACAATTAACTACGTATTTGTTTTTTCGCTTCTGAAATATTCTGAACTTGTAATAAATCTAGTTCATTAATTCATCTACTAGCCTTATCCTTCCAATTATATATCTGAAATCGCTAAGGTGCTGATTATAATAAGAATTGATAATGAGTTCATCTCCTTGGGTGAAATATAAAAAAGCCTTACATAAAATATATAAGGCTCATAATTTTCTAAGCAAATATTAGACTTACTAATTAATCAAAAAATAGATGAATTATCCGCCACATCCGCATACGTGAGAGTTATTTGGATTATTAAATGTAAATCCAACGCCACGAGCACCTTCCATATAATCCAAAGTTACGCCCTGGATATAGAATAAACTATGGCTATCTACTACAATTTTTAATTCATTTATTTCTAAAACTTTATCGTTTTCGTTTGCTTCAGAATCGAAACCCAAATCATATCTCATTCCAGAACAACCACCACTATGAGAGCCTATTCTCAAAAAATAGTCTTCAGGAACTTCATTCTGTTCTTTGACTTCTTCTATCATTTTTAATGCAGATGTAGTGATTTTAAAGTCATCGCTTTTTTCTGCACCTTCAATACCCGTAGGTATTCTCTCGGTTACGGAAACGTCTATCATTTCTTCCATTATAAATCCTTTCTTAAATATTAATAATAATCAAAATCTATTTTTACATCATCACTCATTGGATGAGACGTACATGCCAAAATCAAACCTTCTTCTTTTTCTTCATCAGTCAAAGCCATATCATCGTCCATTTCTACTTTCCCACTTTCTAATTTGGATATACAAGTAGAACAAGCACCAACGCAACAAGAGTAAGGAGGCTCTAATCCTGCTCTTTGGCAGGCTTCTATTATAGTCTCTTCTTCTTTAACTTCGACTTCAATTTCTTCGCCATAAAGAACTATTTTAATAAGTTTTGATTCTGTACCAAATTCTGGAGACGAAGGAGTAGGTGCTTTTATTTTATTTTCTGTCTTATTCGATACAGTAAATGACTCTTTGTGTATAAGTTTATTTTCTATTTTCAACTTAATCAGTGTATTTTCTACGATATCAATAAACCCAGATGGTCCACAAAGATAATAAATTGATTGTAAAAAATTATTATTATTATTCAAAAAATCTACACAAAACTTTTCGGATATTAATCCTTTTGCTGATTCGAAATTAGTTTTTAGCTCGTCTAATATATGTATGACACTTAACCTATTGCCAAATTCTAATATCAATGATTGAAGGTCTTTTTTGAATATAATTGAATCATAATCTTTATTACCATATACTAAACTTACTACACTGTCTTTTTCAATTTTTAAAATAGATTTAATAAGTGAAATTATTGGTGTAATCCCAGAACCTCCTGCAAAAAATATATAATTTTTACTATTTTTTTCGTCTAATTTAGCCGTAAAATTTCCAGTAGGAGTCATTACATCAATCATATCACCTATCTTTATATTGTTAGATATATGATTAGAGATTATCCCATTTTTTACTTCCTTAATTGTAACTTTAATATCCGAATCATAATGGGGAGATGAAGCAAATGAATATGCACGTCTTTCATCTTTATTATTGATAAAGAATCTCAAAGTTAAGTATTGACCTGGTTTATAATCATATTCACTTTTTAATTCCGAAGGCAAATCAAAAATTAAACTAAGTGCATCACTTGTTTCTTGGACTTTCTGTTTTACTTTTAATTTATGAAATTTAAGAGCCATTTAATTTTTTATTTTTTTAGAATTTATTATATTGATAATTCATATAATTTAAGTGCAAATATACAAAAATTCTATTTCATTTATGCAAATTGAAAACCAATTTTATTGAAGGTACATTTATTTTAAAAATAAATTTTTAAATAAATTTAAACCTTTTCATTTTTCTACTGTCAAAAGAATATAAATAGTATTTAAAAACCAGATGGAGTTTAAAAAATGTTTAAATATATAATAACATTAACAATTGTATCATCAATGTTCGTGAATATAAACCTATATTCAAAGTATGGAAATCATAAAATGAATTCCGAAACCATTGAAAAGATAAAAGAGTATAAATCTCAAAATATAATGCCACAAATGAAACAGTGGAAAGCAAAGATTGACAACACAATTTCTTCAGAAGAATTAGAAAAACTAAATGTTCTTCGTGCAAAAGCAAAACAATTCAAATCTGATATGATGGCAAAGCACAAAGCCAAGAAAGAAGAAATGAGCTTAGACCAACGAAAAGAAATGAGAAAAAATATGAAACGAAAAATAAAATCAAAATTTAAAAAATACAAGAAAGAAATTGCTAAAGAGCTTAAAAAAATATCAAAAAATAATGAAAAATTAACTTCTGAAATTGTAGAATTTGCTGAGAAATATGCTAAAAAATGGCGTGATGATATGAAAGAAATAATCAAATCTACAATGGTAGATGACAAAGAAGGTGTGAAGCCTGACAAAAAGCATAGAGAAAAATACAAGAAACGGAAAGGAAAAGAATTTAAAAGCAAAACGAAAAGATTTGTAGCAATGGTTTATCTATATGACGGTGAAAACGATGAAGACTTTTTTCAAAAAGACATTTTAGATAATGATGGTTCTCAGATGGAAGCTAAAGTTTTCCCTAACCCTTTTAATAATATAACAAATATTGAGTTTGAATTAAAAAAAGAAGAATTAGTAATAATTACTATATATAACTCTTCAGGAGATGCAGTCGGAATAATAAATAACCAGACACTACCAGCAGGTAATCATTCGATTAAATTTGAAGCTAACAAATATAATTTACCCTCAGGAAACTATATGTTCAAGATTGAATCACAGTCATTAAGTTTAAGTGGAAATATGATATTGAATAAATAGGGGTTTAAAAAACTGATTACTGCACGACATTGAGTTGTGAGCATGTCGAAGAGTTGACACCAATATCACAATATATAAATTCTTAAAAAGTAGAGATTATTGTTAAATGATCTTTACTTTTTTTGATTTAAATAAATGATATTAAAGTAAAATATGAAGATAAAATCATTAGAAAATACATTTTAAATGATAAAGTATTATTATTCTATAATTTTCAGCTTTGCATATTTTAGCATCAACATTTTCCTACCCACAGTATCAAATCTTACAACTGCCTGTCTTTTAGGTCCGCTTCCTTTAAGACCGCTAATACGTCCAATTCCGAAACTGCTATGTTGGACTTTGTCTCCAACTTTTAGGTGTGCATTGTCATTTCTCTCATTTGTTGGGTTGATTTGCGAATAATTCTCCTCCTGAGGTATTTGATTATATTCTGATTTTTTCTCGCTCGACCAATTTTTTTTAGATGGCGTTTTTTTATTAGAAAGAGATGAAAGAAAGTCATTCATCTTCTTGTTATTCCTGCCTCCATTTGCAGTCAGTGCTCTACGATTCGGGAAATTAAGCAATTCACTATCTATTTCTTCTAAAAATCTGGATGGAATTTGATTTGAGACCTCTCCAAATTTCATCCTTTTTCGAGAGTAAGTTAGCAATAAATTTTCCTTTGCTCTTGTTAAGCCCACATAAAAAAGTCTTCGCTCTTCTTCCTCTTCGTCTTTACTAAATTCAGATCTAATCAAGGGAAATAGACCCTGCTCCATTCCAGCAATAATTATTTGTTCATATTCCAATCCTTTTGCTGTATGCAATGTCATCAAAGTTACTTTATCTTGACTTGTATCCTTTTCATCATAGTCCGTAGCTAAGGAAGTCTGTTGCAAATAATCATTTAATGTTAATTCGTCATTAGAATTGAAATAAAGAGACATATCTGTTAGTAGTTGATTGATATTATTTAATCTATCGCTTGAGTCATCAGTAGATATTTCTTCATACATTTCTATTAGACCTGATTCTTCAATAAGATTTTTAGCTAATACATCTGGGCTTGTTGAGGAAATTAATTCTCTGTATTTGTTTATCATACCAGCAAATCGTTTTGATGCTTTGGTTGCTCGTTTTTGTAAATTTGGATTTTGTTCAGCAATTTCAAAAGATTCAAATAGTGAAATTCCTTTGTGTCTTCCAAACGCAGACAGGTGGTCAATCGAAGTTTTGCCTAAACCCCTCGGGGGCTCATTTACAATCCGAATTAACGCTTCATTGTCTAATGGGTTAATAAGTAATTTTATATACGACAAAACATCTTTGATTTCTTTCCGTTTGAAAAACGATAATCCACCTACTACAACATAAGGAATTGACCGCATACGAAAAGAATTTTCCAAAGCAAGAGATTGGGCATTGGTTCTGTATAATACAGCTATATCTTTTTTCATTAACCCTTTATTAGACTTCTCCATAACTTGCTTTGCTATATATTCTGCTTCTTTTCTATCGTCTTCGCATTCAGTTACATCGATCAAATCGCCTTCGTGATTCTCAGTCCAAAGTGCTTTTTCAATTTGATTTTTATTGTTTTTAATTACGCTATTAGAAGCTTTTAATATAGTTTTCGTAGATCTATAATTTTGCTCCAACCTTATAGTTTTTCCGTGAGGATAGTCTTTCTGAAAATCTAAAATATTTCTAATATCAGCACCACGCCAGCGATAAATACTTTGTGCATCGTCTCCAACAACACAAATATTCTGATGAGCTTTCGCCAATAGTTTTAATATATGGTATTGAACCCTATTTGTGTCCTGATACTCATCTACTAATATATATTTGAATTTATTTTGATATTTTTCTAAAATTTCATTGGAAAGACTTAAAAGTTTAACCATATTTAATAATAAATCATCAAAATCCATAGCATTCGTATTTTTCAAATATAATTCGTATTCTTTGAAAACTTCTACAACTTTTTTATCAAAAGGCGTATCTGCAGTTTTTAAGAAGTCCCGCCATGACATCATCTTGTTTTTATTTGATGAAATAACGGCTCTAATTGCTTGGGGTGAATATTGCTGTTTAGAGATTTGAAGCAAATCCATAACCTTTTTTATTACACTTAATTGGTCATCAGCATCATAAATAGAAAAATATGGATTATATCCCAATAACTCCGCTTCACTCCTTAATATACGTGCAAATATTGAGTGAAATGTACCAGCCCAGACTCTATCAGCCGACTGCAGATCAATCAGTTCTGCTATCCTATGCTTCATTTCTTTTGCTGCCTTATTCGTAAAAGTAAGTGCAAGTATATTCCATGGTAGAACATTATTTTTTATCAAATAAACCACACGAGATGTTAGTACCCTAGTCTTGCCTGAACCCGCACCCGCAATTATTAGAAGTGGACCATTAATATGAGAAGTTGCTTTTTGTTGTTCTGGATTTAAACTTTTTAATATTTCAATATCTGTATTTATTTTTTTATTCATTTAATTTTGTAATTATGTAATTCTTAGTAATACAAATATACTTATATGTTTGAACTGATTATTACGATGTTGAAAATTATAATAAACTTTATAATTAACAAATAATTGTTAATTTAATCAGAATAACTCCAGTTAAGTTTATATATTTATAGATCTGGGTAGACTAATCTTCACTAGCCTCATTATACAATATTGAATTCGAAGGGTCAAGATATCTCAAATTATCAAACACTTCTTTGTCTTTATACCCTTTCAAAGTACTTGCTATTTCATCAGCTTTGGAATCAAAAAATATTTGCATCATAACACTGGCTGAAGTGAGTTTCCGTTTTTTGAATGCTGCCATTTCTTTTATTACATTTGAAATATTGTCTAAAGCATTCTCTTTTTCTGTGGACATCAGGTCGAGACCATCAAAGAAATATGCGAACATTAATTTTCGAAATTCATCGTACCTAGGGTCTATAAATTCATTAATTATATTATTTTTTGTTAAATCACCTGGTTGGGAATAAGTTTCAAAACCTTTTGCTCCAGCATTTGTACCTAACAAAATAATTCTTTTTGCCTCATTATATATTTTATTTCCATCTAATTCACCGTATAAATCCGCATCATAAGCGATAATTAACAACATATAGAAATCAATTAAAGTTTTAAAGTTATCAAATTGTAAGGGATTATATGAATGTGATGCACCCATTGAATATTTAAAAGTCCAATTTTTATCGTATAATTTTAATGCTACTGATGTTTCTTGGTCTGTTCCGTCAATATATCGCTTAGATATAATAATAATCTGTGCCGAATACACATTCCTGCCTCCACCAGAAAGTACTATAGAAATATCAATTGGGATTTTTGGACCTTCCCAATTCAAATCTGTAAATTCTGTATTATTGATATAAGATTCTAAGTCAGTCCCAAGTGAAGTTACATTATATCTGATATTTTGGTCTATTTTCTCTAAATCAACATATACGTGAGACTCAATTTCAGCAGAAAAAATTTGCGATATTGAAGAAAAAAGAAAAATGATTGATAAAATAATAGTATATTTCATAATGTTATCCTAATAATTTTTTAATTTTATATTTCATAATTAATTTTATCCTATAAATATTGAAGCCAGTCATTATCATATTAATTCTTTTATTTATAAAAAGTTTCAATATTTACTCAAATGATATTTATTTGAATGACATTTTTATAAACCCAACTAATCCATTTATCGACGAAAATAATAATTCAAAATCTTTACTATTTAATAGTTCAATAGTCAGTAATAATCTAATTTCTTCTTCTTATAAAACGTATGACTCAGATTTAAAAGAATTAAACCCAATTTCATTAACTTACTTACACAAATTTAATCAATTTTATTTAATTGCCTCAAAATTTAATTCAAGAGGTTCAGATTTATTCCAAGAAAGTAGAATATCGCTATTAAACTCATTTCAGTTTGGGAATAGATTCCTGACGATGTTTACTATAAATTATGATAATCTTTTTGTCAAAAATTATAATAATCAATCAAAATTAAGTCTCGATTTGACAGGACAAGTTAAAGTTATTGATAAACTAATGCTCGCTTTTACAATAAATAATATCTTTAACAAAAAATATATTCTACAGAGTGAATATAATGATCGAGCTGTCGCCATCGGCGTATCTTACTTATATAATAACAATCTCAATTTGAGCTTTTCATTAATAAATAAATTCGGTCAATTGGGAATCAATTCCAATATTTATTTTGAACTAAATAAATACTTCAATTTTAATATTATTTATTCAACACTTGCTCCAGCTGTCAATTCTAATTTTGGGGTAAATATCAATTATTTTTCTCTCTATTTAGGATTAGAATATGTATCGTATATTGGTTATACTTCTAATATTGCTTTACGCTTTCAGTTCTAATACTGAGGCGAGTGAAATAGATAATATTATGGAAGAAATTCTAAATAACGGAGATTTAGATGGCTCTGTAGAAAATTATATTGAAATATTAGAATTTTATAATGATAATAAAATAATTTTAAAGCACGCTACTATTGAAGAAATAGATGATTTGCCTTTAATCTCTATTGATATTGCAAATACTATTTATAATGAGATTCGAAATGATAAAATAAATTCTATTAATGACCTAAAAAAAATGAAAATTTTAGACAAATTACAACTATCAATCATAAAATACTGCACTCAATTTGATAAGAAAATCAACAATTATTCCAAATATAGACTTAGAAACATCACTCCACTTTACAATGAAAAAGGAGTACAAACTAATAAATACTTAGGCGATAAAAATATTTCTACTCAAAATATTATAGCTAACTACAATGATTTTTCTATTGATTTTAGTACTAAAAAAGGAAAAGGGGAGAGGCTATTTGTTGAACAAATCTCTGGCTCTATCAAATATAATTATAAATCTTTTAAAATATTATTCGGAGACTATAATTTTATAAGTGGAATAAATTCTTTAATTAGCACTCCTTTTAATCTTAAAAAGGGGTTTGATTTCGTAAACCTTTACGATATTAAAAACCCAAGATTTATAACAAACAAATCATTTTATAGCAATAAATTTCTTCGTGGAGGGATAATACAAGATAAACTCTATCTTGGTAATAATAATTACTTGAAATATTCTCTATTTTACTCAAATAAAGGAAAATCTGCTGGTTTAGACAAAGATAATAATATTATTTCTTCTATAACAAAATTTGAGGAGTTTTATTCGGATAATAAAATTGAAAAGCAGAACAAATTAAATGAAACTTTGTATGGGCTAAACTTACACTATGCCGACAGCAAATTCAATTTTGGTGCAAATCTATTATATTTGAAATATAATTATAATATAAGTACAAGTTCAAATTCTGAT
>Ga0316208_1002849_pt1 | contig 13308 bp, 14 predicted proteins | sample 3monopyrite_MG_FD_204944 | JGI IMG/M metagenome (GOLD analysis project Ga0316208, IMG submission 204944) | Microbial mat bacterial communities from mineral coupon in-situ incubated in ocean water Damariscotta River, Maine, United States -... | ecosystem: Environmental > Aquatic > Marine >... | reverse complement strand
GCGGAGTTTGTGATGCCTCGCTGGGGAATTGGCTGGGACAACAAGTTGTCTTTGCTCTGTTACTTTTTTGATGGTTTGCGAGTTGGAATTTCTAAATAACGTACCATGTCAATTCCAAGTTTAATGGCTGGGATATTTTTTGCTGGATCGGTCAACGGCGTTTTTCCCGGCATTGGTCGGTGCCACAAATTCGTCTTGAATTGCTCGACAGTTATGAAATTGCATTGTCTGAGGATGCGATTGAAGATCACATCGCATCGTACGCGACGGCCCCACATTAATCCCAACACTCGATGCCCACCTGATTCATCCGAGCGTATTTAACCGGGAAGACCTCTTCGCATTTCGCTCAGCAACCCCACCACCAAACCAACTCGCTTCCCAGCAACGCCACGGCATGATGCGAAAAAGTCGCTCGAAAAAAACGACGCCTGCTCCTGAAAGAACTAGAATTCCAAATCCTAAATCCCAGCAGTTAAGCGGGGCGTTGAAAAAAATTACCCAAAAAAGAGACCTGACCCCTTTCTTTTTCTTTTTGCAAGACTGCTCAATGGCGGTCCTTTTGCTTATATCGAAAACGAGTAGGTGCTGATGAAATAATCCTGCCTATTCTCAGTTGACAAAGTGTGTGTGTGTGTGTGTAGTTTAAGATTAGTGCAGTGAAAGGAATCACTGTGGATACTTCATATCTTAAAACCAAGGAGGGTAACACTCACATTATCGACGGAGAGATTCATGTTTACAGTACGACCGATTTTGAGTATTGTGTGCGCTATTGCTTTTTCTACAGTTCTGACAAATTCATGTGAAGCGGGAAAATGGGTCTCGGCCCAATCAGTGAAATCAATAATACAGAACCCGAATGGGCGTTTTTACGCCAAGATATATGGACAGACCTATTCCGGGCCTACGCCACAAATTGGTAACGATAGAGAATATGCCCAAACAGGTGGAGTCCCCAATGATCCATACCCTGGAATAACCACTTATTACCACGTTCTCGCCCCGGTAACAATTATTGGAAACTATCAGGCGGTGCTTGGCCAGATATTTTATGATGCCGATAGCGATCCCAATACTCCTGACGAGTTAAAAGGTTTGCTGGATTTCACACAAACCCAGTACTGAGCAAAAGAGGTAACGGAATGCAAAAGAAAAGCCGACGGAATGGATTTACGATCATCGAATTACTCGTTGCGGCGAGTATGACGGGAATTCTTCTTGCGTTACTCTTGCCCGCAGTGCTTCAGTCAAGAAGCAACGCGAGAAGAATCAGTTGTGTGAATAACCTCAGGCAAATAGGTGTTGCATTGGCTAATGCAGAAGAGACGACAGCTGAATTCCCCTCAAATCAGTTCTGTATGAGGGATCTGCTTCCCTACATTGGGGAAGCAGTTATTTATGACGAGGTCATGTCGAAGCATCCAACAGAACGGTTGGGGATTATTCCACCAGTTTCGCTTTATCGCTGTCCTAGCGAGACGGTGGAACATTCGGTCAAGTTACCAACAGGGAAGTGGAATGATCAAGTACCAAGCTATCGGATCAATATGGGGTCTCGGTTTCGCGACTTTGGTACGAATTTTACCTATAATGGTTTCCGTAATAAAGATGATCAACAGACCAAAGCCAGTGACATTACCGATGGCCTTTCAAATACGGCTGCTTTCTCTGAACGATTACTTCGCTTTAATTCGCCCTCTTATCACGTTCAAAGTGAGGAGCCCGATGAGGCAACAGCGTTACGTGAAACAGGGCGTTATGCAAGATTCACAGAAAAATCATTCGCTGGAAACGGCGAGGAAGATTTAGCTATTGATCAATGCCAAAACCATCAAGCAGGGATTGCGTTAAATGGTACGAATCTCCCCGCTCCTACAGTGTTTAATATGAGTTTTGGTTATAACCACCTGGTTCCTCCCAATCATGTCGCCTGTGTCAATGGCCCCCTGGGGTCCTTAAGTGGAAGAGATCTGATCCCACCTTCCAGCCTGCACACGGGTGGAGTCAATATATTATACGCAGATGGTAGCGTTCACTTTGTTAGCAATCACATCGATCTGAAAGCATGGAAGGCACTCGGGAGTCGAAATGGAAACGAAACGAATAATATGCAGTAGATATATTGCCCTGTTAACTCTTGTCATCGCGACAACCTGCCTGTGGGGATGTAGCAGCGAACCTGGTCCCCCAGAGCCTTTAACAGAAAATAAAATTGTACGGGCAAAAAAATTCTGGCGAGTTGATAACCAGGAAGAACTGGGGAATTCCCTTTCTTTCAAACAAGGCGAGGGTTACTACGCTGTGATTGAACTGGAGGCACTTCCAGATCGACCTGTTGAAGTCGATGGTGAAAAAGTGACTGATCCCAGACTTTGGCTCTGCGTTGCAACTTGTTATCCCAAAGGTGAAACCTTTAAGAGTAAACGGGCTGTACGTTTTCCAGTGGACCCATTATTTCATCCTGCTTCAGCAGAATTTGGACTTTTCCCACTAGCGCCAATGGGACCACAGGCAAATTCGCTGAATTTCAAAGGTCCATTAAGGTTGCATATTTCCAGTCAACCGCCGGATTCAAAAAAACAATTAAAAAAAATGACCCAATATGGCGTCCGTGTTGTTAGTGGTGTAACCGTTGTTGGTGGCGTAATCGGAGATGATCAGTCAGGGGAAGATCAAGCTCCTGTACTTAAACATAAGTTCGATGAAGGAATTATTCCTTACTGGTTGTTTCTGGGGGACACGCATGCAACTCCCGGTGAATATACGCTTGAAATATTAGCTCACCCATTTTTTGCCGGCTTAAAACCTCATGCCCCGTCACCGTTTGGTTCGCCGGTAATTGTCTATAAGGGAACTGTTGAGATAAAGAACTGATAAATTAAACTGAATGGGACTATTTTTTTCGAACCCTATTTGATGGTAAAAGCAGCTTACACATCTACTGGAACTTCAAACCCTTTGCGGTATTTTCTTTTCAGAAATGCGTTGGCGGTTGAAGCGTGTTCGCCGGTGAATTGTTCGGTTTCCGGATTGTGATGCAGAACCGGGCTGAGGTGAATTTCGGAATCGTTCATGCTGTAGTCGTGTGCTTTGAAATGGTTACTCATTTGTGAAAGCAGTGAGTTCCAGTTCGCATCATCTGGACTGATTTCTCTCGCCTGATCGAGTTTGAAAGTTGAGCCTGCACGGAAGCCGATGTTTGCCAGATTGCACCAGCCGGTTGAATCGTGACCAACTTTTATTTCTGATTTCAACAGCGAAGAATCGTTTGCTCGGATCGCATCGATGAAATTCTGAGCGTGCAAATTTCCCGATCCTCCTGAAAAACGACGGATTTTTTTGCCGGCGGAATCATAAGCATCGCCGCCGCCCCGTCTGCCCATGTAGTAACCTCCTTCGCATTGCACAAAGTACCCTGTTGTGACCCCACGGAAATTTAATCCCTTTTTTGCGCCAGGTTTTGCGGCTAGATTACTCAAGCCGATATAAGTCGGGATTTTTCCGGTATCGAAATAGGCAAAATGAACATTCGGCGTATTGCCGGCATCGTTCCAGGCGACCCGTCCACCTCCTGCAACAATTCGTGTCGGCAATGTTACCTGATCCTGAAACACGACATTGCGAACATCGTCAAGTACATGCACGCCCCAGTTCCCCATTTCACCAGAGCCGGTATTCCAATCCCAATGCCAGTCGTAATGAAGTTTGTTGCGATACAAAACCTGCTCTTCGGCAGGCCCAAGCCAGAGGTTGTAATCGATATCTTTCGGAATCGGCAGTGGCGTGGTTCGTTTGCCGATCGAACCACGAATCCCGTATCGACAAACTTGAACGTACTTGATCTCCCCCAATGCTTTATCTTGATGCAGGAACTGTTTGATCTCTGCCTGAATCGGCGAAGAGCGTTGCTGCGTGCCGATTTGTACAATTCGATTATATTTTCGAGCGGCCCGAACAACTTGCCGACCTTCCCATTGAGAATGCGAAAGGGGCTTCTCGACGTAAACATCTTTCCCGGCTTGCATCGCCCAAATGGCAGCCAGGCAATGCCAGTGATTGCACGTTGCAATCGAAACGGCATCAATACTTTTATCTTCCAGCATTTTACGCACATCGGCGTATGCTTTCGCTTTGGGGAATTTTTTCAAGTAAGCCTGCTGGCGTTTGATAGCGGGATCAACCAATCCTGCAATGTTGACCCCAGAAAGCGAACGAAACAATTTCAAATGTTCGCCGCCCCGACCTCCCAGACCAACCACCGCCAGGTTGATTTCCTCATTAGCTGCAAGAAGTTTTGAAGAACCAGAACCAGCCAAAAAAGCCCCGGCTGCCAAACTACTTTGAAGAAAACCTCTGCGATTAAGCTGCGTCATTATAATGTTCCTGTTTCGATTGATCCCCGTTGAATATGACCCTGTACTCATTGATACCAGCATAAACAGAAACAAATTCGCATGCAATCAAGTGACATCTGGCAAGCCTCAACCAATAAGAATTGCCCAGTTAGATACCTTACCAACGAAATGCTGCACAAAGGTGGCAGGATATTTTAAGAGAATTGGGTAGCCCATTCGCTTATAGCGGTCGGGTTGCGTAGCAAGAAGAAGTTCGTGCCATGTGGCTTGCCGTTAAACGAATGATCTGTGATTGTGCAGAATTTATTGGACGCGTCCCTGCGAATGCAAACTGAAGAGGGGACAATTATTGTTTCATAAATGCTAACAGGCATGGAGTATCAGTTGGTTGCCGGTATATGATTGACCATATACAATGTAGAGAGAATAGAGAGAATAAGGTCGCAATAGTCCGGTTCTCATCTCACTCACAAAATTCTGGGATTACGCAAATGAAAGACGCTGCGGAACCAAGATACGATAATTCACTGCAATCAACATTCTCTCTCGGTCAGCTTACAGCATGGTTGTGTATTGCTGTTATTGGTCTCAGTGTAATTGCCTGTGTGGCCATGTCAGCAGGTCGAAGTACCGGCCTGACAGCAATCAAAATAACAGCATTGGATGCAGCTTCGGAGCCACGTGATCACAATTTTCCGTTGTTTATGAAGAAAGAAGCGTTGCCGGATTACGAACTCTTTTTAATTCTGTCTAATGGGGGCAAAATAATCCTTGGCTCCAAACCGAATGCTTCCGCAGCAGAGGGTCTGACGTGGCAGGTGAGCAACCCTGTCAGTAACAGTGATGTTGCTAGTATCCGATTAGATGAGAGAGATAAAGTCATTTCTGATGCAGTAGCCGAAGTGCAAATTCAGGGAAATTCGGTGACCGAACACGGTTACCGTTTTGACTTTACAGTCCAGCGGTCTGCTTCAATTGGGCTTAAATCATTTTTCAAGACGCCGATTGGTATCGCAATTACCACCGGGTTCACCATAGCAGTAATCATAATAATACTGCGGTTTATTTATCTAATATGGTAATAGGAGTGACACTGCTTGACGGGCAGGGAGCCTCAATCATTCGTCCATGATATCTTTTTCTTTGGCGCTCGTTGTTGAATTGACGTTTGTTTCGTATTTTTTTGTCAGCTTCTGGACTTCGTCTTTGATATCATCCCGCTCGTCTTCTGAAAAGAGTTTGTTTTTTTGTCCCTGGTCGGCGTGCTTGTTGGCGTCTCTACGAATGTTGCGAATGGAAACTCTGGCCTCTTCGGCGAATTCCTTCATACGGGAAGCAAGTTGCTTGCGTCTTTCTGTGGAGAGAGCCGGGATGTTTAGGCGGATGAGTTTGCCATCATTATTGGGAGCCAGTCCGACATCGCTCGATTGAATTGCTTTGACAATTTCGCCAACCACTTGGGCATCAAACGGACGGATGACAATTTGCTGCGGCTCGGGTACGCTGATATTTGCCAACTGCTTCAGCGGAGTTGGCGAGCCATAATAATCGACACGGATTGAATCGACCAAACCAGGCGTTGCTCGACCGGTCCGCAATCCTTTGAGTTGATCGGTTAAAAAACTAGCCGCCTTTTCCATGCGTTCTTCACAATCAAGAATAATTTCATCGCGTTCCATGAGAGGTCTCTTTTCTGAATTTAGTAGAAGCAGGCTGATTCAACAGTTCGCTGAATTTGTACTTTAGTATAATCGTAATATGCAAACAGGCTTGATCGCAACTGACCGGCGGAAAATCCAGGTTTAGCGAACCTCTGTTTATTCAAAAATCTCCTACGAGGTGGAGGGGAGACATTCTTGTCTGCCTTAAATGGAGCATACTCAAACGCGACAGACAGGAATGTCTGTACTCCTTTTGAATGAATAGAGATTCCCTTTATTCCGTGGTGGCTTCGACGATACTGCCGACACGTTCTCCGGTGACTGCACGCAATACGTTTCCTGGCTTCTGGAAGTCGAAAATCAAAATCGGAATGTTTTGTTCCATGCAGTGATGAAAAGCCTGAAAATCCATTACTTGCAACCGCTGGGCGAGAACATCCTGAAACGAGATGCGGTCGTAGCGGATCGCGTGCGGATTTTTTTCGGGATCGTCCGAGTAGATACCATCTACTTTGGTTGCTTTCATTACGACATCAGCCTCTATTTCACGTGCTCTCAGTGCAGAAGCGGTATCGGTTGTTACGAAAGGGCTTCCCGTTCCGCCAACAAGAATGACGACACGTTTTTTTTCCAGATGGCGAATACAACGACGGCGAATAAATGGCTCGGCGACGCTGTCCATGCGGATGGCTGTTTGCAGACGGGTCGCGACGCCAATGTGTTCCAACGCATCTTGAAGGGCAAGTCCGTTGATGACGGTCGCTGTCATCCCCATGTAGTGAGCCGTTGCTGTTTTAATGGCATCAGAGCCATCGGAAAACTGTTTGCCTCGCAATATGTTTCCGCCACCACAAACGATTGCCAGTTCAACACCTTGCTCAACCACATCGCGAATTTCTTCTGCAATGCGTGTCACTTCAGTCATGCTGATTCCGCCCGCACGGTCGCGGCAAAAACTTTCGCCACTCAGTTTGAGCAGAACACGTTTGTAGGCCAACGGTTTAGATTGCTCAGTCATTTGTCACTCCTGGATTGTGATAATAAGGGAACCTCTATTAAGTAATAAAAAACGGGCCGACAGGCATTCCGTGCAGTCGACCCGTTTTTGTCATGTTACATTATCAGATATTCGCCTTGTCGATTACCCGATGGAACGAACGATAAATGCTTTCGCTTCAAGATTCTCTGCGGCCAGAACTTGCCCAACGGTTTTGGTTTCGTCCTTGGCAAAAGCCTGGGATGTTAAAACACCTTCGGTCTGGAAGAAGTTTTTCATGCGACCATCGACAATTTTATCGATAATATTATCGGGTTTGCCGGTCGCGCGAGCTTCGTCGGTGAGTCGTTCTCGTTCTGCGGTCACTTTTGCAGGATCGACATCGCTTTCGGTGGCTAAAGATGGCTTCAAAGCAGCGATGTGCATCGCAACATCTCGCAAAATGGGAGCATTCATCTTTTCGCCAGTCGCCTGAATCATAGCAGCAGTTTTACCATCGTGATGGACGTAATATCCAACCGGTCCTGCCATACGTGCTACAAAAGTGACATCAAATTTCTCGGCAATTTTATTGACCAATTCATCAAGAACCTGTTGGAGTGTCGTCCCAGATTTTCCCGGTGCATCTTGTGCAAGAAGTTCTGCGGGAGCTTCTGCGCCTGGTCCATTAAGTAGTTGCTGAACCATCGCTTCGCCCAGAGAAAGAAATTCTTCATTTGATGCAACAGGAGCAGTTTCGCATTGAAAATCGACCAACGCCGCTTCACTACCGTCATCTTTGATGGCAATGAAAATCCGGCCTTCAGAAGTGGCATTTTCTGCACGTTTGGCGCGAATATTTGCCGTTTGTGAAGCAAGGATTTCAATCGCCTTTTCTTCGTCACCACCAGATTCAACCAGCGCCTGCTTACAGCGCATCATGGGAAGATCAGTTCTTTCTCGCAGTGATCGCACTGCGGCAGCCGTAATGTCGGCCATCGAGGGTTTCTCCTTCAAGTAATTTGAAATCTGAATTTTCAATCGTGTTCAGAAAATGTCTCTGAACAGAAGCAACAAACCGTACAGGTTCTATTGCAGAATAAATTTGACAACAAGCAACAGCAGCAGTTTCCCAGCACGGCTGGTCTGTTCTGACCGCTGTAACCAAAATGATATTTTCAAAAGTTTGCGAACCGTTCGTAAACTCTTACCGTTAGTAATACAGAACTAATGCAGTAAACCGCTTGTTGCACTACATGCTTGGTTTTGGCTTCATTTCTTCTTCTTCGACTGATTCCGTAGTTTCCTGGCCAGGTACAATTCCGCGACCGGCGGCGACGGCATCAGTGATATGAGCCATGATGATACGAATGGATCGCATGCTGTCGTCGTTACCGGGGATTGGCAGATCGACAAGATCAGGATCGGAATCGGTATCGATCAACGCGACAACTTTAATTCCAAGCAAATGGGCTTCGTGAACGGCGTTATGTTCCTTGGAAGGATCAACAACAACGATTACTTCGGGAAGGCGGTTCATTTCTCGAATTCCGCCCAGGTTACGATTCACTTTGCGATATTCTCGCAGCAGTTTCGCCTGTGCTTTTTTCGAGAAGCCAGCCAGTTCGCCTGTTTCCTGCAATTTTTCCAATTCTTCAAGCCGGTTCAAGCGGTTGCGGATCGTGCGGTAGTTGGTGAGCATCCCACCAAGCCAGCGTTCACTGACGTAAGGCATGCCGCAAGTGAGAGCACACTCTTTAACAGAACCGGCTGCTTGCCGTTTCGTGCCGACAAACAGAATTAAACTTCCCTGGGAAGCAACTTTTTGAAGGTATCTTTTCGCCCGAACCAGTCCACGAACGGTTTCTTTCAGGTCGATAATATGAATGCGATTGCGGCGACCGTAAATATAAGGTCGCATTTTCGGGTTCCACCGACTCGCCTGATGTCCAAAATGTACTCCGGCCTCGAGAATATCTTTGACATTAATGTCCATCGTCATTCACCTTTACAAATAGGCCGAACCGCATACGATCTCACACGGATGTATCGCGATTTCACGAACTGTCGTTTTCGTCAGTTCGAACGGCTAATCACCAAAAACTTCAAGCCGAACAGGATAACCCTTCTCCCCGTGCGGGTCAACTGAGCAGGGTTTTGTCCAGAAAACCAGTTGCTTCACGATTGATTTGTGCCTGCTTGCCGGTAAAATCCGCAATTCAAACCGAAGTGCATCATATCGGAACCTCTCTTATTTTCAAAAAAACAGTTTGAACGGAGGGGAGACATTCTTGTCTGCCTTTATGGTACGGGATGCTCAAACACGACAGACAAGAATGTCTGTACTCCCTTTTGAATTAATAAATCTCCCGATATCGCTCATCACCCTATTACGATTCAATCCATCTGCTTATGAAACCTGAAATCAGGAAATGCAACTCTCGGGAAGAAACAGAGCAGGCGGTTCACGATGCGGTAGAACGCTTGGGAAAAGGAGAGGCCATTGGAGTTCCAACAGATCAGGGGTATTTAGCTGTCCAGAGGGTGGAAGTTCAATTTCAGGATAATTATTTATTGAAATCAACTCGCTGGCCTGCGATAACTCCCATGAATAGTATCTGTTTGACTACTTCTTCTTTGACGCTTCTGCTTCGATCTGCTGAAGAACTGGTCGATTTCGTCACGCCAATCTGTACACGCGGAGTCAGAATATTGAAGAGATTTCGTGCGGGATCTGTCGAATTAGTCATTCACCAACCGAAAATACAGGACAAAGGAACATATACTGGGCAAATTGTAGATAATTTTCGCTGTAAAATATCTTCTGAGGGAGTATTAAGAAGTGTACATTCACTGTCTCCGTGGCCTTTAGCTCTCATTCCTATTTTGCCTGATGGGGACTTCTTTGTAAATCCGTTCGTAGAAAACTGTTACAGACTTGTGGATTTGCTTCCAAACTGTTTGAATTATGTAATTGACACCGGAGAGATAAAGAAACAGTGTCCACGTGCGGTTGTAAAGTGTCGAGCAGATGGAGTTTTTGAAATTGAGTCTCACGGTATGAATGAATCAACAATTATGGAGCGGAGTGGTCCTTTCATTCTTTTTGTCTGTACGGGAAACACTTGCCGTAGTCCGATGGCGGAGGTTGTTTGTCGCAAATTACTGGCTGATGAACTACACTGCTTGACATCGCAATTGCCAGAAAAGGGGATTGAGGTTGCCTCAGCCGGGATCGCCGCAAATTTTGGGTCGCCTGCCAGCACCGAGGCAGTTGTTTTACTGAACCAGGAAGATGTTGACTTGTCTCAACATCGCAGTCAGCCGTTGACTGAACAATTGCTGGATCAGGCTGATTATGTTTTTACGATGACGGGTCACCATCGAGATGTCGTACTACATCACCGGGCGGACCTGGAAGATCAAACTTTTGTATTAGGGGTTCACGGGCGAGACATCCCAGATCCTATTGGAGCGGGACCAGAAGTGTATCGTCAGTGTAAAGAGGCGATTGTGGCTGGTATAAAAAAACATCTGGATAAATTAATTTCCGAGATTTGAGGGGCAGGGAATTTCGGTTTACAGCAATATCCCAGAGTCAATTAAAGACAGAATCTGAAATGAAAATAGCCATCGCCAGCGATCACCGTGGTATTCATTTGAAATCACGAATACTGGATAAATTGAGTCATCTTGGTCATCAAGTTGTCGACTATGGCCCCGATGGTCAAGAGAGTGTTGACTATCCAGATTTTGCGATCAAAGTTTCTGAAGATGTCGCCCATCAGGAAATTGAGCGGGGGATTCTCATCTGCGGGACCGGCATGGGAATGTGTATCGCTGCGAACAAGTTCAAAGGTGTTCGTGCAACGGTTTGTCACGATGAAGTCACTGCAGAAATGAGCCGCAGGCATAATAACGCGAATGTGCTTTGCCTTTCCGCAGAACTGCTTGGCGAACAACTGGTTGATCGCATGATAGACATTTGGATAGAAACTGAATTTGAAGGGGGAAGGCACGCCCGACGCTTACAAAAAATTTCTGAACTGGAAAACACGCAGGAAGAGCAACTGCAATAAAATTGCCTTCCTTCTCTTCTGCTCTTGCCCCTTTCGTTGCTCAAAACGAATCATTGGGGTAGCATCTTTCAGGAAGATGCTTGTAAGGCTTCCTCTCATTTTCTCACCTCACTGGTATTATATAGAACAACTAATGACAAGGCGTTTCTGATGGATTTATCTTCCTTGCGTTATACAGAATCTCATGAATGGGTTTCTCTGGATGAAGAAACCGCGACGGTAGGCATTACCGATTTTGCGGTTTCTGAATTGACCGATCTGGTTTTTGTTGAACTACCAGAAATGGAGGCAACTGTTACCGCCGGTGAATCGTGTGGCGTGGTGGAAAGTGTTAAAGCAGCCAGCGATTTGATCTCACCGGTCAGCGGCGTTGTTTGCGAAGTCAACGAAACATTGGAAACCAATCTGGAAAAACTTTCCGACAGCCCCTTCGAAGACGGCTGGCTGTTCCGCGCCAAACTGTCAGACCCTTCTCAACTGGAAAGCCTGATGGACCGAGCCGCCTACGAGGAATTTTGTAAAAGCGAATCTCATTGAGCCCTTATCAATGAAATGCTGCACAAAAATGGCAGGATATTTTAAGATGACTGGGGCTGTCGTGCCGGTCTGATCCGTGGCTAAATAATAAATTCGTGCGTCGCGACGCACCCTACAACTGGATTATTTCTGTGCCTTATTTATTTGCAACAAAAGACGAACAACAGGAAATGCTCAGCGCGATTGGTGTTCGCGGTATCGATGAGCTGTTCGAGATGATCCCGGAAAAAATTCAACTGAATCGCGAACTTGATTTACCCATTGCGCTGACGGAAATCGAACTCGATTATCATCTACGCAACAAAATAGCAGGCGACGCTGCTTCGGCACAGCGAATCTGTTTTCAGGGTGGTGGCGCTTACGATCATTTCATTCCTGCCACGGTTGATGAAATTTGTGCCCGCGGCGAATTTTACACCGCTTACACGCCGTATCAGGCGGAAGCGAGTCAGGGAACCCTTCAGGCGTTTTTTGAATTTCAATCGATGATAACTGAAATCAGCGGTCTCGATGTCGCCAACGCCAGCTTGTATGATGGAGCTTCCGCTGTGGCTGAAGCGATCATCATGGCGATGCGTGCGACAAGACGAAACAAAAAAGTGGTGATCGCAGGAACGCTTCATCCCGAATATCGACAAACTGTCAAAACATACTTGCATCGATTGAATTGTGAAATTGTGGAAACGGCTCAAGTCGATGGAGTTGCAGATTGGCAGCAGGCATCACAACTGATCGACAAAACTACCGCTGCGGTCGTTGTTCAACATCCCAACTTTTACGGTTTACTTGAAGATGCCAATCGGGTTGTCGAATTAGCCCATCAAGCGGGAGCACTTGCGATTGAAGTCTTCGATCCGATCAGCACCGGCGTGTTGAAACGTCCGGGAGATTACGGGTTTGATATCGCTGTCGCAGAAGGGCAGTCTCTTGGAACGCCACTTCAATTTGGGGGACCGTACCTGGGAATTCTGGCTTCCCGAAAAAAGTTTGTCCGTAGCATCCCTGGACGACTTATCGGCGAAACAACAGATCGCAACGGAAAGCGGGCATTTGTCCTGAATCTACAAACAAGAGAGCAACACATTCGCAGAGACAAAGCAACCAGTAACATCTGCACCAACCAGGGATTGCTCGCCCTACGCACGCTTGTTTATCTAGCTCAACTCGGTCCACAAGGTTTACGCGAAGTCGGCGAGTTATGTTGCCAGAAAGCTCATTACGCAGCCGACCAACTGACAGAAAAAAATGTGGGGGCAGTCACTTTCCCGTATCCATTCTTCAAAGAATTCGTCTTCACACCGCACGCACCGGTTGAAGAAGTGATCGAAAAGGCAAAACAAGCAGGCTTTAACATTGGCCCAACGTTGAACCGATTTGAAACCGGCAGTGAGCAAAACAATAACCTGTTAATCGCGGTCACAGAAAAAAGAACTCGCGAGGAAATTGACCAATTAGTCGAAGCACTTACTGCAGAATAAAACAGAAATAATATCAGCCACGGATGAACACATCGCGGCATATTGCCGCAACCAAACAGGGACTTGAACCACGAATAGGCACCAATTAACACAAAATTTTCATTTGGAAAATTTATCTTTAAATGTAGGATGGCGTGCTTGCACCCATCAAATGTGGTTTCCCGTTCGTCAGTCTCATGTCGGTGGATCAATGGCAGGATTTTACTCACTAATATTTAT
>Ga0316208_1002846_pt1 | contig 13316 bp, 8 predicted proteins | sample 3monopyrite_MG_FD_204944 | JGI IMG/M metagenome (GOLD analysis project Ga0316208, IMG submission 204944) | Microbial mat bacterial communities from mineral coupon in-situ incubated in ocean water Damariscotta River, Maine, United States -... | ecosystem: Environmental > Aquatic > Marine > Coastal... | reverse complement strand
CAAACATCTGTCATATCATACATAATATTGGCAGGCTCTCCAACGCTCAATCCACCTATTGCATAACCATCAAATTGGATATCCATCATACCTTTTACAAATTCTTTCCTCAAATCATCAAACATTCCGCCTTGTCCGATACCGAATAAAAATTGTTTGTGTTCATATTTGCTACCTGTCTTATCAAAATGTACTTTACATCTTTTTGCCCAGTCTAAAGATAATTTTAAAGAGTCATGAGTATATTTTTTATCTGATGGATATGGAACACACTCATCAAGAACCATAACAATATCAGAACCGAGATTCCTTTGAATATCAATAACTTTTTCAGGTGAAAAAAAATGCTTGCTGCCATCTATGTGAGATTTGAACTCTACGCCTTCATCTGTTATTTTCCTAATATCCCGAAGTGAAAATACTTGATAGCCACCACTATCTGTTAGTATTGCTCCTTTCCAGTTCATAAACTTATGTAAGCCACCAAAATGATTAATGATTTCGTCATTTGGTCTTAAATATAGGTGATAAGTATTTCCAAGAATTATTTTTGCACCAAGTTCTTCTAAACTTCTTGGTTCTAAGGTCTTTACAGTTGCTTGAGTGCCAACTGGCATAAACATAGGAGTTAGCAAATCGCCATGATCTGTTTTTAAAACTCCAACTCTCGCCTTTGTATTTTTATCACTATATTCTAATTTAAAGAAATCGCTCATTTTTTTATTTTCGTATTTATTAATGGAATAAAAAAACATGAAACTAAACCGCCAATCGAGTCAGCAAGCCAGTCATATATTTCTGACTCTCTGCCGATAATAAATGATTGATGAAATTCGTCCAATGCTCCATATAAGGAGCAGACCACGAAATTGATAATAAATAATTGTTTCACCGTAAAACTTTTAGTTTTTAAAGCAGCTAATATAAAACAAATCCCTAATGTATAAAATGCAATAAAGTGCTTTATCTTATCTTCGTATTCAAAGTTTGCACTAAGATAAGGTAATGTTGGTTGATGTGACAAAATGAAAATTGTTAATGCAACTAATACAAATGGCAACCAATATTTATAATTGTTCTTTTTATAATCCATTTTTAAACTATTTAAAATATTAATCTTGTTAAATTTGATTTTCATTTATTTATTTGTAAGTTTAATCACTATTTGGTGGTATAACATATTTAATATAATCTATAATATCAGAAGCGGTCATAGTCAAGCTATTAAATTTTTTTGTATATATCTCTGCTGTTTTACCATGAATAAAAGTACTTAAAGCCGAATAAAGTAGTAATTTTTTTATATCTATTTTGGATAAGTTTGTAGCTAATATCCCTGACAATACATCACCTGAACCTGCTGTTGATAATGCAGAATTTCCACTTGTATTTATAAATAAATCTTTGCCATTACTTATAAGAGTACCAACCCCTTTTAATAAAATATTTGTTTTAAACTTTTTAGCAGTTTTCATTACTGACTCAATTCTGTTCTCATTAATTTTGTCAATTGATTGATTTATTAATTTAGAATATTCACCAATATGCGGCGTTAATAAAACATTATGACCAAGATTACTTTTTGCTTTAATATATCTTAATCCATCTGCATCTATAATAATAATCTTATCTTTATTTTTTTCAATAAGAAATTCATATATATCACTCAAATCATTTTTAGTTCCAATTCCAGGACCAAAAACAATAAGATTTGATTTTTCAATTAATTCAAATATTTCAGTTTTAGAAGATTCAGTTATTTTACTATTCAACCCTCCTTCCAATTCATTTTCATTATCAATATATTTGTCTAATTTAATTTTATGAGGAATTATTTCAGGCAATAGATTGGAATTAAATTCTGTAGAAATTAAATGAACGAATCCAGCTCCAGATTTGATACTAGCATTCGCTGTAAGAGTTCCTGCTCCAGGGTATTGTTCAGAACCAGCAATTATTACAACCCTACCAAAATCAAACTTTGAAGTATTTTTTATTTCATTTTTAAAGTGAGAAAATAATTTATTATTTTCTTCCAATCTGAATATAGGTGAAAGCAATAATTCACCTGTCTCCGGAACTCCGAGACTTGCAATTTTAATTTTACCTGTCAATTCTGGACCATCATTGATATAGTGTCCACATTTCTCTGCAAACATTGTAATCGTATAGTCAGATTTGAAAGCATTAATATCAGAGTTGCCATTTAAAGAATTTAAACCAGATGGGCTATCAATTGCAATTTTTAAAGCTGATAGATTATTTAATTTTGACAATAAAGGAACAACAATTCCTTTTAATTTCTCACTACCACCAATTCCTAATAATGAATCTATTACACAGTCAGTATCGATTATTAAATTTTCTAAATCTTTATTATTTTCTATATATTCTATTAGGAGGTCGAATTTATTTAATAATTCTAATTTCGAAAGAATATCAAAGTTTTTAAATGTTGCATCTGACATTGTATCTTTTGATCCAATCCATACACAATGAATATCATAGAACTCAATCAAATGTCGAGCAATCGCAAATCCGTCTCCACCATTATTTCCAGATCCACATACAATCAATATTTGTGAACCAAATGGTAATAATTTTTTTATATAATTTGCTGATGAGTGAGCTGCATTTTCCATCAAAATAGCTGAAGGAATTCTTAATTGATTTACAAAGTACGAATCATATTCATACATCATTTTGGGTGTAAATAACTGTTTCATAAGTTTATTAACTCTTATTTTTTATTTTTATATTATTTGAAATTACTTTGTTAATTTTATCAAGCATTTTTTTAGCAGAATTATCCCACGAAAATTCGGTAGCCCACTTTACAGCTCCCTGCGATATTTCATCTAATAGTTCCTTATTTAATATATACTTAATTAAAATCTCTGTAAGTTCATCAATATTTCCATATTCATATAATTCACCAGACAAACCAGATTTTACAGAATCACGTAACCCTGGTGAGTTTGCAGATATAACAGGAGTTCCACAGGCATTTGCTTCTATATTTGTTATTCCCCATCCCTCTTTCAAAGATGTATTTACTACCAAATGAGATTTTGATAGCAATTTAATTTTATCTTCATTGTTTATAAATCCATAGAATTTTACTTTCTCTTCAATCCCTAAATCAATACATAAAGACTTCAATTGAGCTTCATAATCACCTTTCCCAAGTATCTCTAACCGTGCGTTAGGAATTTGCTTTAATACATTTTTAAAAGCAAGAATTAAATGATCAATACTTTTATATTTTTTAAGTCTACCAAAAAATGTAAATGTAGGGTTATTGTATTTCTCCAAAACATTCATAGGATATTCTTCTTGACTAATAGCATTATATATTATCTCGTAATCTGAAGTATTAAAGCCTTTTGATTTGAATTCGTCAAGAGTACTTTCTGAAACTACTACAAAAGGAATTTTATTATATACAAACTTCATAAAATACTCAGCGATATAAACATATAAGCCAGCAATTATTGAGGCCTCCTTAAATATACTTGTTCCAAAAAAGTGATGGCTTATTCCAAGCAAAGGCTCTTTTACATATCTTGGTGTATAAAATGGAATTTTATTTACATCATCAACAACAATATCATATTTATAAGATTTGACAAGAGTATCATATTCTTTTCGAACACCAAAATTAAACGTATTTCTCGAACCACGTCTTAAAATCTCAATACCATCTATCACCTCATCTTTTGGCTCATTATCAATTTCACAACAAAGTAAAGTAACACTATGTCCACATGAAGCTATTCTCTTGAATATTTCATGCAAATGAACCTCGGCTCCTCCACCAAATGGATTTTTTATACATTGCCAATTTATCACTAAAATTTTCATAATGGCATAAGATTTGAAATTCCTAATTAAGAAATCGTAATTTAACAAAATGAGGCAGAAATGCAACCAAAAACAAATATTTTTAAGGTTTTCAGCCAAATTATTTGCACAAATATAAACAAGTGTTTTATTACAACCATATTAATATTTTCACTTACTCTATCTTCTTGTATAACCCCTAGTAATATTCGAAATAAAAAAGTATATGGTTATAAGGATAATGCAACCAAATCATATAAACAATCTAGAAATAAACAAAATGATAATGTGAAATCTAATGGTGATGAAGAGAGTTTTGAAGACTTAATTATTCAAGCGAAAAAAGAAGAAAGAGCAAAAAAAAGAAAAAAAATAGAAACCCCTGCAACTATTTTAAAAACTCAAATTTCCAATACTGATAATAAGTTAAAACTTACTTCACTTGATAAACAAATGAATGAATTAAGATTAAACCAAAACTTAGTTGCTAATAAAGTTAATTCAATTGAAAATGATATTACAGATATAAAATATTCGTTAACGGAGATAAAAAATGCGATTAACCAACTTAAAGCTCCTCAAGCTACTGCAGTCACTGGAATTACACAAAAGAGTGATAAAAAGGAAACTTCTGGTACTGAAACCCAAAAAAGCCATCAGATGATTATCAAATCTGAAGAAGATTTAAATGAAGATGAATTAGACACTGACTCTGACCAAAGCTATCTTGATAAAGTTGATAAAATAGAAGAAGAAAATTATTCTGATGAATTTTTATATGATGAAGATAATTATTCTTATAATGAAAATTTATATCAGAATGTAGATAAAGATAAAAACAACCAAGATAATATCAAATTAGCTCCAAAAGAACAAAAAACTCTTAATGAAGCTATTGAAAATGCTAAAGATAAAAATTTCCACAAAGCAATTGTAAAATTATTGATTTTAGAAAATAAAAAATTAGATAAAATTTCGAAATCAAATGTAGAGTATTGGTTAGGGGAGAGTCATTATGGGCTTAAGCAATATAAGAAAGCTGTAAAATACTTTTTAGCTGTACTACAATCTGGCAACAACAAAATTTACGACGACTCTAAATTAAAGATTGCCAATGCTTATATCAAGTCTGGCAAACCAGAAAATGCAAAAACATATTATAAAAAACTAATAACTGAACATCCGAAAAGTAAATTCGTGCCTAAAGCAAGGAAAATGCTCCAACAGTTATAAATCAATTTTTGAATAAACCCTGATTTGATTTTTAAAATCAAATTAATCCCCAATATATTTAGATATATTGGGGACTTTTTTATATTTATAAAGCATTACTAATCGGGTTATTTAATTTTAAAAAACTCATGTCTAATAATGAACTTATTTGCACTATACACAAAATATAAATTATATTTTCCATCTCATTGCTAACCCAACAGAAAAATGAGTATCAGGAGCTATCGCCGAGATTATATCATAAGTAGATAAATAAATATCAAATATAGATGTTTCATAACCTATTCCTGTTGACCATCTAAATCGGCCATTAATATCATTTGATATTCCAGTCATAAATCTTGGCATATAACCACCCATATTATAATCAATACCCAATGAAAATCTGATGTCATTTGAATTGGTGCCAATATTATTAGCCCCAAAATCCAAATCTAAATATGTATTCAACTCACTATTCATTCCAAGCCAATCTCCTAAAGGTGCCATTAGGCCAACCCTCATTGTAGTAGGCAAATCCATACTAAACTCAGAAGTAGATAAAGTAGAATCATTAAAATCCGAGTCTAATTCATCTAATTTCTCTTTACTTGATATATCATTAAAATTAAAAATAGTTTTAGTAATTATTTTCTCTTCAACATTTTTATTAAACTTTATTGACCCAATATCAGTCATAGATAAACCTACTACTAAGCCAAAATCTAACTCAGCTACCATACCAAAACTTACCCCAAAACCTGAGCCAATCTGTGGATTAAAAGAAAAATCTGCATTATTATCTGATTTGTCACTTAAACCCAATCCATCTGGATCTGAAATTAATTGTCTTGCTTTTATATCAATATCGATTGCATTTTGCCCAGATGTATATAACCTTGAATTTTGCATTGAATAATTCATATAAAGATTACCCATAATATATTTGAATTGAGCACCTACATTCAAAAATTTAATTATTCCATTTTCTTCATCTATAAGATTATAAGCATATCCAAGCTCTGCTGTACGATACCAATAAGTATTTGCATTCAAATCATTAAAAGAATACTCTTTATTTTTTTCATTTCCGTTTAACGCCAAATCTGGTAAATCTTTTGGTATTAATGCTTTAAAAGAAGCTATGTCATTTATTGAAAACGACAATACACCAAGATCTTTGCCCATATTTATAGCTATGTTAAATAAATTTACATTTACATCTGAGGATATTCTTCCTATTCCGCCTCCGCTCGAATTAAAATCATCAAGAATTATATTTTTGTCATTTTCTGTTAAAAAAACATTATTACTCGCATCAAAATATTTACTGATATTATTTAACCTTAGGGCTGTTGATGCTCCTAATTGCAAATTAGGAAGAGAAAATTGGACTGTAAAGTTTGTATCTGTATTTGACAATAGTGTAGCAGGGTTTTTTATTGATGAATAATATCCTGCAAAAAGTGCATTCCCTGTATTAGCCATTCCAAGTATTCTACCATTGCCAGTACCATAGTTTCCTGTTCCAGCAAAAATATTTTGAGTTATAAATATTGAACTTAAGATTAAAATAGAAAATATAATTTTACATTTTTTCATAGATCTACCCTCCTTATAAGTCTTGAACATTGTATGTAATAGTTGCATAGGCTTTTATATTAACCCATTGTTTTGGTCCAAATGCTGCATATTTTTCTTTATCTGTTGTCATCAAAATTAAATTAGTTTTAATGATTTTAGTTTTTAATAGTAAGCTTATTTCTTCTTCATTCATCTCAAATTCTTTTTCAGTTTCGGTTGGAGTTAAATTCATTTTTCCGCTTTCTGTAATTAGACCACCAGCTATTTCTAAAGATTTTGAAAATAACTCAGTGCTATCTTGATCTAAAAAATCCAATCTTATTAACTCTTTTGTTGGGATAGTATTTTGAATCAAATATGTAAGCACAGCATTTTTAATATTCTCTACATAAGTTGTATCTTCATTAAGTTCAAAGTCCTCATAAAAAGTATAATTGATAGTGTCAATTCGAACCCCAGACTTAGCAGAAAACTTAACCGTTATATCGATTTTATCTTGATCTGTTGCTATACCATCTGAACCATTTGGATTCATAAAAATTGGTGACTGGATAATTATATTATCAGGCATAAATGAAAGAAATTCTGAAATATTGCTATTTGATTTATCATATTTTCTATAAAATATACCATCAGATATTTTTACTTCTCCCAAATTTGAATTATTATTTAAGTCTGTCAATGAAAAATCAATATTTGTATTTCTTCTTCCTGTTAATTGTAAAGAATCAAAAACTAATTCAAAAATTTCATCATATTCAGATTTATATTCTGCCAATAACTCTAATGTAGCATCTCCAAGAAATATTTTATCTCTTAATTCTAATACATCATCTGTTAATGGTAGATTAGCAATCTCATTCATATCTTCTAACCTCTTAGAAGGAATTTTTCCTTTGATATAAGAAAATTCTGAGTCAGCAAATTCAAAAGTAAAAACTATATTATCGGTAGTAGGATTGTCTGATATCATTTCTGCACTAATCAATAAATTTTTTCTATTTAATGCTGTTGACGAATAAGAATAATTTGATAAATCCCGAACTACTTCCTTATTTAATTGCCCACCTATTAAATTTACATCTACTACCAATGGATCTCCATTGCTATCAGTCAGTTCAGAAAATGTTAAAATAAATCTTACTGGACTATCAGATTCATTGGAAGCATTTAGTGTTAAAGAACCTCTTGTTAGATAGGCACTGTCAATCTCAGCACCGCTCAATAATTCAACAGATATGCTTGTGTCAATAGAGGTTATTTGAAACTTAAACTCGCTATCATATTTCCCATTCAATTGACCTTCAAGAAATTCAGATAAGTATAATGTTTTTTTGTATTCTTCTGATTTGAGTGCATAAATGTATTCATCGCCACTTTTTTCTATTGTTATATTTGAATCTAATTCAACAATTTCTTCTAAAGTATAAGATCTTTCTGTTAATGGTATATTCAAATCAACATCCCAACTTGGCAATTCATAATCCGATGGCAAATCTACACAAGAATACACAATTAATATAAATAGAAAACTCAGTTTAGTAAATATTTTCATTTTTCCCTAACTTTTATTAAAAATTTTACATTATTGCAATTTAACTAATATTATTAATAAAACAATGAAAATTCGAAATAAATTATAAATATAAATTAAGGAGTAATCGTCCAAGAAGCTGATATTTTTAGATAGTTACTTGGGTACGGGTATAAATAGCTTGAATAATAATCAGTATTTAACAAACTTATAAAATTAACTTTAAGATGAGCATGACCTAATTTGAGAAGAATAAATAAGTCTAATTGATTTGAATAGTTGTCATTATTCTCATTTTGAATTAAAAAGTTATTGTCCAAGGGATTGAACTGTAGTGGAATAAAAGAAGTTGAAAATGAATAATTGAACCCAATCTTTACTTTTGACCTTCCTCGTTTGTAATTCCAATTTAAATTAAAATCAACTACTAACGAAGGCAGGTATTCTATATCTCCCAAATTTGTTTTTATCCTAAATCTTGAAAGTAAAGCATCATTTTCAAAAAATGTACTGTTCAAAAGTTTAAAATTTGAAACAAGATTAAAACCATATACATTTTTAATATCATTCTTATTTAAAATAATATTAGTATTATCTAAATATAACTCTAAAGGGTTCAATATTTGTCTGTAAAATAAAGTGGATTTAACTATCAGCTCTTCACTCGAATATTCATGATTTATTAGGGTCAATATGTGTTGCTCTATATTATCGAATTGCAAATACTGCTTCTCAGATAGTGAAACATCTAAATCTATTTTATTATTACTCTTATTGTCATAAATAAATTTAGAACCATAGGAAATGCTATTCCGATTGAAGTTATTGTAAAGTCTTATTCCAGGCTCAATTTTAAACTTATTCAACTCTAAATTAAATATATAATAAGCCGAATACGAAAAATTATTCTCATAATACTTATATGAATTACTTATTAAGTCAAAGCCATAGTTCATCTTTATTAATTTATCATATTGATAATTTGAGTTCAGACTAATGCCTGAATACTCATTATAAAATCTATCTCTTTGTTTAAAAGTAGAATCACCTGAAGGAATTGTTTTTAAATAGTCAAATCCATTTTCATTTGTAAAGAAATTCAAAGTAAATTCATTAGACTTTATATTATCTGAATAAGTTAAAAGTAAATCAGCTTTTGCTAAGCGTTGATTGAAGTCAGAAGTAAAATATACAAAAGCATCATTAGGAGCAGTTGACAAATTATTATTTTGGTCAATTGATTTATCCTTATCTAAGCCACCATTGAGTGCATTATATAAATTATAAAAATTATATGATAAACTTATTGAGCTAATATCCGAGATAAAATACTTCAATTTAGTTCTAAAATTTAAGTTTTTAATTTCATTATTCTGATATATACCATCGCCACTCATATTTTTAAAACCAATAGATAGGTTAATATTTGGATATATATTTTGACTAAAAATTCCATCAACAGCCATCAAATCGCCTGCTGATTCGGCAAGCCATAACCTTGTGTATGGCTCAGAGATATCATAATTTATTTCAACTATATTCATCAATAAACCATTTGAATTATTGCCTCTTAATATTGCTGCTGAACCTTCGAATATTTCAATTTTTTCGAATCCCTCTGGCGAATTTATATTTAATAAATTAAAGCTATTTAAATTTATAGGGTTGCTTGCTCCATTTATTAATATATTATTATTATTCTCCAATCCACCGAGATAATTTAACTGAACTGGTAGAGATGTATATCCCAAATTAATTGTATGAGCATTAGTTTTTTCCAAAATTATATCATTTAAATCAATATAATTAATCTTTTGTATTTCTGATTTATTAATTCCAAAACCAATTCCAGAGTAGTCAATAAGTCCATGTTTGGGATTAGGTTTATAAATTATAGTTGGATCTGTCTTTGATTCACTATTTACCGAGTCAGTTACAAAATCAGGATTAGAATCTAAATTTAAGGTGCTTATACTATCCATTGTCGTGCTTTTAGTAGAATCTTGATTTGCAGACAATTGATTAAATAAGAAAAAACTGCATATTATTGAAATAAATGCAGTTTTAAATATTATTTTATTTTGTTTTTTCAATTCAGTTCATCAGAAAAATGCTTAAATTTAAAATATAAATTTAATACGTATTACTTATAAAAGTGTTTCTTGTTCTCCCTCATGTGAAGGTTCCTGTTTTTCCATAGAGTCTTCAACCTCTTCTTTTGTAACTGTCGTAATATCAGCAATCTGAGCATTTTTATCAAGCCTTATTAGTTTTACTCCTTGAGTATTTCTACCAATAGTTCTGATGTCAGAGATCGACTGACGAATCAATACTCCTTTGGTCGTAATAACTACCAAGTCTTGAGTATCAAGGGCAGAAAGCATGCCAACTATTCGTCCAGTTTTTTCAGTTACATTCATGGCTATCACACCCTTAGCACCTCTTTTAGTCAATCTAAAGTCTTCATACTTTGTTCGTTTACCATACCCATTTTCACCAACCACAAGCACTTGTGTGTCTGGACGTTTAATTATCAACATAGATTTAACTATATCATTACTTTGAAGCCTAATTCCTCTCACTCCTGCTGCAGTTCTTCCCATTGCTCGCACATCGGATTCTCTGAACCTACAAGCAATACCATTTTTTGTACCTAATATTACATCACAAGAACCATCTGATATATCAGCAGAGATTAGTCTGTCGCCATCGTTTATTGTTAGTGCAATAATGCCATTTTGACGTACATTTTTGAAATTGGAAACAGAGGTTTTTTTGATTGTACCTTTACGAGTACACATAATAACATACTTATCTTCTTCATCAAAATCTGTAATTGGCAAGTATGCTGTAATATTTTCATCTTGAGATTTTTGAATTATATTTGCTAATGAACGTCCTTTTGCTTGGCGTGATCCTTCAGGTAAATTATAAACTTTAATCCTATATACTTTTCCTTGGTCAGTAAAAAATAATAGATAATGATGGGTTGATGCCTGGAATACATGCTCAATAAAGTCTTCCTCATGTGTTCCTGTACCACTCGAACCACGACCACCCTTATTTTGTCTTCTATAATTTGAAACTTTAGTTCTTTTTATTAAGCCATTATGACTAATAGTTACTATAACATCTTCGTTGGCTATCATATCTTCTACAGAGAAGTCTTGAGCGTCATGAACAATCTCTGTACGTCTATCATCACCAAATTTTTCTGCTAACTCTGTTATCTCATCAGATATAATATTTAATTGCAATTCTTTTGAAGCTAAAATAGATTGCAACCTTTCAATAGTTTGCAACAACTCTCTGTATTCATTGAGAATCTTATCTCTTTCTAATCCAGTAAGTCTTTGCAGTCTCATCTCTAATATTGCTTTGGCTTGTATTTCAGATAGTTCAAACTTATCTTGCAAAGCCGCTGAAGCTATATGTACATCTGCAGAAGCTCTAATAGTTTTAATCACTTCGTCAATATTATCTAAAGCAATTATAAAACCTTCTAATATATGTGCTCGTTTTTGTGCAGCCTCTAATTCAAATTGTGTCCTTCTTACTATCACTTCATTTCTAAATGATAAGAAGTGTTGCATCGCTTGTTTGATATTTAGCGTTCTTGGTCTTCCATTAACCAGTGCAAGGAAATTTACACCAAAAGTTACTTGCATTTGAGTATGTTTAAACAAATTATTGAGCACTACCATTGGAATAGCATCTCTTTTAAGTTCAACTACTACTCGTAATCCATCTCTGCCAGATTCATCTCCTACATAAGAGATTCCCTCTATAATTTTATTTCTTGCCAAACTAGCAATTTTCTCAATTAAATTTGCTTTATTTACTTGGAATGGTAATTCATCAACTATAATTTTAGCTTTATTACTTTTCTCATTTTCTTCTATACTTACTTTAGAACGCAGTAATATCTTCCCACGACCGGTTTCTAAACCATCTCTAACGCCTTTATACCCATAAATTATACCACCTGTTGGAAAATCAGGTGCAGGAACGTGTTCCATCAACCCTTCGATAGTAATTTCTGGATTTTTAATCAATGCCTTTAGACCATTAACAATTTCTCTAAGGTTATGAGGTGGAATATTTGTAGCCATACCTACAGCAATACCACTTGCACCATTTACCAGCAAAGCAGGTAGTACAGAAGGCAATACAGTGGGCTCTTTTAAACTTTCATCAAAATTATATCTGAAATCAACAGTATTTTTTTCAATATCTCTTAGCATTTGATTAGATATTTGAGCCATACGAGTCTCTGTATATCTCATTGCAGCAGGCGGATCGCCATCTACAGAGCCATAATTACCTTGACCATCTATCAAAGGATAACGCATATTCCACTCTTGGGCGAGCCTAACCATTGCATCGTAAACAGAAGTGTCACCATGTGGGTGATACTTACCTAATACTTCACCCACTAATCTCGCAGATTTTTTATGTGGTCTGTTAGGATACAATCCAAGTTCTTGCATTGCAAATAAGATTCTTCTATGTACTGGTTTTAACCCATCTCTAACGTCTGGTAATGCTCTCGATACTATCACTGACATCGAATAGTCAAGATAGGAGTCTTGCATCTCATCTTCAAGCAGAGTTGGTAATATTCGCTCGTTGCCTAATAAAGCCATAAATTTTTATAATATTGTTTTTAATATAAACTGAAAATTAGGCGAACTCTGATTGAGTTTTCCTAATTATTATCTTAGCAAAGATACGGAATTTTAAACTGATAATGGGCTTGTGTTTTCCACATTTTGATTAATAATTAAAACTAAGTAATTAAAGAAAATCCTTGCTAATTCAAACAGAAAATATTAGCTTTGTTTGAAGATAATAAAAAGGTTTTCATCAACAATCTTGTGAAACTTGACAAGTAAGAACTCACAGAAGAAATATATTTAAAAAAATAGGTGTAAATAATATTTCAGGTTTGTTTATTTGGCAAATTATTTATGAAAATACTATTGCAAAAAAAATAAAGATGAAGACTAACCCAAAACTAACCCAAATTTACCACAATTGAAGTATTGACATTGATAAAATTTATGCTTAAACTTGCAACAGACAGACAAAGTGTTTGTCAAAAAACAAATTTTACTTTTGACAGTTGTTTGCAAGTTTGAAT
>Ga0316208_1002844_pt1 | contig 13320 bp, 13 predicted proteins | sample 3monopyrite_MG_FD_204944 | JGI IMG/M metagenome (GOLD analysis project Ga0316208, IMG submission 204944) | Microbial mat bacterial communities from mineral coupon in-situ incubated in ocean water Damariscotta River, Maine, United States -... | ecosystem: Environmental > Aquatic > Marine >... | reverse complement strand
AATATTACTTGTTGTACCCTCAAAAGATTCGATAGGTGCATCTGAAATAAATTTTACTAAGTTTGTCTTTGACTTGTCTACATTCAATTCAGTAGAATAAAGATTAAGACTTAAAATAATGGTAAGAAATATCAGTATAAATATATTAATTTTATTTTTTCTCATAATTTGGCTCCCTCTTGAATCCATTTTTGAATTAATTCTATTTCCCTTGTCGGCAATGCACTATTCTGAGGCATTTTTGTACCTTCTATATCATTACCGATTAATTTCATATAAAGATAACTGTTTTCAGGTTCGAATGGCTTAATTAGGTCTATATTGTTTCTTTGCTGACTTTTGATATTTATCAAATTATCAAATGCAACATCTGCTTCTAAACTCAAATAATTAAGTGAATAAGCAGTATTATTATGGCAAGCTATACACTTTATTGTAAATATTTTTTGCACATTTTCATAAGTAATCTCAAGAGGCTCTATTTGACTACCTTTTAATTCATCAGACTCGTACTCAATATTATTGTCACAAGCAATGACAAATACTAATATTAAAAAAAATGAAACATATTTTAACACAGATTATTCCTGTTTGTTATTTAATTAATTATCTGTAACGGTTACAATTGAAACTAATTGTATTTAATTTTAATTTTTTTTAACATAATATAATTCACCAAATTATAAGTGCTTTTATATTGAACATCCTAGTTATTTAATATTATTATTTATTTAGCTTTTAGAAAGTTAGGACAGTTAATGTTAATCTTGGAATCATCTGACTGTAATTTTTGATTAGACCACTTAGTAAAAAAAAACTTTACTCTACAGCATAATTGTTACGCTATAAATTTCTTTTAAGAGATATTACAAAATAGAATCAAGATTCTTTAGAATAAATTTTAAGCACAAGTTAGTTTAGAAGTTTGAAAGACTTATTTATTTAAAAGTAGAGACTCGTTTAAAAACAAGCCTCTACATTTACTTATAAGACTTGTATTTATTCGTCCATATTCATTTCATATTGTATATAATCAAGAGGAAGCATAGGCATCGGTATGCCATTATTATCTAATCTAAATTGAAAAGCACTAATATTATCTTCAATTTTTCCAAAATTCACACCAGAAAATCTTGAAATAAGAGACATAAGATCAAATTTAGGAGGGGTCGGATATTGATAAATATTTGTTTTCTCATCTTTACTTATTCCTGCTTCTTTTTTAGCAATTTCTATCGCCATAGCAAGTCCACCAATTTTATCAACTAATCCATTTTCTTTCCCATCTATACCAGACCATATTCTGCCTTGTGCTACTTTATGTATATCATCATATTCGGCATTTCTTCCTTCTGCAACTTTTGTTACAAAATCTTTGTATAATCTCATAATACTATTCTCAAATTGTTTTCTTTCGTCATCATTTAACGGAGAAGTTGGTAAACCCAAGCCAAGTAGTGGCTCTCTAAATGAATTACCAAGTCCAGCGTATTTCCCTTTTTGAACCAAATCAGTTGTGATTCCCAAATCTTTCGATATACCTTTATCATAATACCAACCGCTGATTACGCCAATCGAACCAGTAATTGTAATAGGCGAAGCAACAATCTGGTCAGCGTCCATCGATAGCCAATATCCACCAGATGCCGCTAACATTCCTTGTGATACGATAATCGGCTTTTTATTTAATATCTTATCGTCATTTTTATATTCCCTTATGACATTAGAGATATATTCAGATGCCAATGCATCACCACCAGGAGAATCAACTCTTAAAACTACTGCTTTAATACTATTATTTTTTAGTGCAAATTTTAAATCATTTATCAGTGTTCGAGCTTTTATTCCCGAATTCATTGCACAAACACCATTTGCATATATTACTGCAATATTACTTGATTTTTCTTTCCACTTATTGTCAATAGGACCTTTTGAGCGATATAGATATGATTCGTTTAATGCAATATTATCTATTATATCTAAATCCTTCAAAATATTTTTAAGATCTGCCCATCTACCAAAAGTATCTATTAACCCAGCATCTTTTGCCTCTTGTGCAAAATAAAAAATTTGTTGATCGACCAATTCGTCAAACTTTGCTTCGCTTATTACTTTTCTTTCTTTGGCTACTTCTTTTTTGGTTGTCGTATACCAAGAGTCAATGAGTGCTTGCCTTTGCTCCCTGTCTGCTTCTGAATACTCTAACTCAGAAAAGCTTTCGTAAGCAGATTTATATTTAAAAAATCTTAATTCATCAAACCCAATCCCAACTTTTTCAAGCATATTTTTATAATAAGATCTTGACATCGAATAACCAGAGATTGAAAGTGAACCTAACTCATCCATCACAATTTTATCAGCGACTGAAGCAAAATGATATTGGTCTATACCTACTCTTTCGATAAAAATAATTACTTTTTTACCACTCATTTTAAATTTTCGTAGTCTTTCTCTGATTTCCCATAATAAAGCTTTGCTAGTACTCATCCCTATTGCATTTATCACTATACCTTTTACAGTCTTATCTTTTTCTGCTTTGTCTATCCTATTTATTATACTTAGCAAAGTCCTCGAATTGTCAAAATATTTATAATTTTGATATTTGATTTTGCCTGCCAAATTCATCTTTATATAATATTGCGGTACATTGATGTCGTCAAAAATAGACCTATCTTTGCCAAGCAATCTAACAGAATATGACTGCCTCGAATTTCCATCATTTTCATTGCGAAGAATAGATACACCATTATCTCCAAAACTTATGTCAAGCCCAACACTTAATGATTTATTATCAAAGTAACGGCCATTTAGCCTTAAGCCTTTTAAGAATTCCCACGATACTCCGCCACTCCAAAGGGCATTATCATAATTCCTAAATTGGTAAGTGGAAACATCTGCAAATAAAGTCAAAGGATATGAATTTCCAAAAGGACGCAAAGCTATTTCGGCTACAGTTTCTTCATCGCTATTGTTATATGCTGTGATATAAGACAAACCAAATGATAAGTACTCAGATGGTCTTGATGTCATTCCTATCGAAAATGTATTTGCTCTGCCAAAATATCCCTTGTCTCCACCTACAAAACCGTGGCTGACTCCCATCGAAAAATCTCGACTTCCAAAACCCAAGGAATAACGATAATCAACTATGTATTTTCCACTTAAATCATCTTTTTGAAACAACGCTCCGAAGCCCGTTTGGTCTGCTCCGTAGAAAAATCCATAATTACTATAGTTATTAAAATCATTGAATTTATCATAAAGTGTAATTAGTAATTCTGAGGAAGACCGATTATAATTTACAATAGATGGATTCAAAAATCCGTAAAGACTTGACTTAAAAGCCACTGGTGATGCCTGAGTATAAGGACTCAAGTCCCGATATGTAGCAAAACTTTTTGTAGTATTTACTGTGTTAGTCTGTGCAAAAAGCCCATAAGAACTAACGAGAAAGAAGAATAGTAGTATTTTTTTCATTTTTACCTTTTAAAAAAATTGTAATTCATTAATTTACGAAGATATATAAAATTTGTTCGATATTACATATATTTTACAAAATAATTATTTGGAAAGTAGTCTTAAATAGAAATTAATAAGAGATAAAAAATATTTAATTATCATTTTATTTGTTTTAATTAATTAAATTTTATAAGTTGTAACATTAACAAAAGGAAAAGTTTTTTGAGATTTGTTTTGAAAGCATTTTTTAATTAGATTTGTTGAGGAGATTATGGAAGAAAAAAGGATTTACCCCCCCATTATTAAATTATGTTCATTATAGCGATGTGTTTGGACCAAAAGAATTTTTAGTTTTTACATGCTTAATAGAAAATGGGTGTAATAAGTCCGCAGCCCAAAAATTAAATATCTCTTACTCAACAGTTAGAACTCACTGGAAAAATATTTATAAGAAGATAGGTGTTAAAAATATAGCTGAATTAATAAATTGGCATCTTGATTATGAAAATAATTAAAATATACCTCAAAAATACTTCAATTGAGGTATTGACAAGTATTGATTCTTTACTTAAGTTTGTTCCAAGCCGATCAAAGTGGTTGGCAAAAACTTTTTAATTCGAACTACTACTTGCAAAGACGGATTTGGATAGAGATTACCCGACATATTTCTTGACAAATTTGATTTGGGGAGTACATCGGGAGTGGTTTGGATTTAATATTTAAAAAAAAGAGAACAAGAAATCAAAAATCATATTAATGATAACTATAATATTGTTATCATGTGCGTTTAGCACAGAGACGAATGCTTCTTTAACTAAAAGGAGTATGAAACTTATACTTAAAATTCCTTTTAACTGGTTAGAGTGGGAATATACTCGGACTTGGAAAGGTGACGATAATAAAACATTATGTCCAGTAATTGAGAATCCAACTTGTGAGTATACAATGACTGTAGGAGTAGGAATGGTAAAACTAGGAGATCCAGGGATTGGTCCAGACGATCAAATTATTGATGTATTAGTAGATTCTGATGCCCCAGATACTGCAAATTTTGGAATTCTAAGATTAGACGGGTCCTCTGATTGGCCTCCAATTGAAGGAGAAGAGTTTTTATTAAGTACAGAAATTATTTTAGCTGCAAACGATACTAGTATATCAGGAGGAAATCCACCACCTTTTGATCTTGTTATTCCAGCTCAAATAACAGTTTACAGCTTAGCTTTCAATGGGTTTATTTTCTATTATTAAATTAAGTGGGGTTATAAATTACTATAACCCCTTTCTATTCATTATTTGTGAGACCAATTTGAAAAAAATATTATTTACCATCCTTAGTGCAATAATTATTTATATTATTTATTTAGCTTATTCTGTGTTTGTGAGTCCAGAATTTGAACTTGATTTAAGAGATTATGAATTTATTGACTCATTGAATACTAATACACCCTTAGTGGAACTGATTACCAGTGACAAACTAAAAGAAAAAACTTTTAAACATAATTTAAATTTAATAGTTTTTTGGAGCATTAATCAATCTTGCTCCAAATATAAATATTTAGATATTTTCTATGAATCAAAAGAAATTGAAATTTACCTAATTTCATATGATTTAAATATAAAAAATATGGATTACGTAATTTCTCAATATGTTTACTCTGAGAACTTTATCCATAATACATATTTAATTGATAAAAAACCAGATGTATTTTTTGATATGCGAAATCACATAAATCTATTGAATTTTTATAATGAATTAACAGGTGATCACATAAATGAGGCTATTGCCATTCCATATAGTATAATTATTAATAATGTAGGTAAAGTAGTCAATAAATTTAATTCCAAAGACAATTTGATTGAATTCTTAGATTCGACTTTAAGTGTTAATAATTTATAAATGGCAACCTAAAGTTGAAATAAATATTAAACGAATAATATTTAAAACACAGATCATTAAAATAATTTAAGTGATATTATGCCAGGACTACCCCTATACATAATCATATTCTTATTACCTCTCATTTCATCAGCCGGCAACTCACGAATAACATTATTCATCTCCCAACAGGCAACCGACGATGCAAGGCAGGGCGAGAAGCAAATCCTGGAATTAGGTTTTGGTCTGTATTTTGATGAATTATACAAACTAGATACATTCGAATTACGTATGAAGTCAAGCTTGATGCTTGGGACTAATTTTCAGTATCAAAAGGAGTTAAATAGATCATTTTATTTACCGACAGATAATGTCTTTAATGGGGATTTTTCACTGAGGTATAAACTTGGTTGGGCTTTGGATCCTTTTATTTCTTTTTCTATGAATACTGCTGTTATGCCAGCAAAAAGATTATCTGTGGATAAAATTACAACAACAGCAAAGATATTTGACCCAATTGTCTATAAAGAAAATTTGGGTTTTGGTTATTCATACAGAAATAAAAAGGAATTTTTTACATCTCGATTAGGATTTAGTATGAAACAAATCCGAGCGGAATTATACACTCTGCAAACAGACGACAGAACGACAAAAGAGAGGGTGGAGCGGTATGTTGAGGAGACAGGTATTAGTTGGAAAACAGATGCGACATTTATGTTCGATTCCATATTTACATACAGAGGTTTATTCGACGGATTCAGCACATTCGAGGATTTGGAAACCTGGGTTGTAAAATTTAATAATCAATTAGAAACAGTACTATATAAAGCATTGTCGATAATAATAAAAGTGAATTTGTATTATAATCGGAAACAGTCTATAAATTTACAGTTTATACAGTCATTTCGCATAGGCTTGATTGGCAAATTTAATTAGACTGTAATAATTAAAGAATAATTGCATCTTTATATTTGTTTTTTAAGATTATTTTTTATAAGTTGTAACATTAACAAAAGGAAAAGTTTTTTGAGATTTGTATAGTAAGCATTTAAATTAGATTTGTTGAGAAGTATATGGAAGAAAAAGGGTTTATTCACCTCTCATATCACTAAAATATATTCATTTTAGCGATGTATTTACTATGCGTGAATTTGAGGTATTGGTTTGCCTAACCGACTGTTGGTGTAATAAAGATATTGCAATTAAATATGGAATTGCTTACGAGACTGTGCGAGTACATAGAAAAAATATTTATCGCAAATTGAATGTAAATGATATAAATGGCTTGATGAGTTGGTACAAAAAATACATAGAAAATGGGAACTAACCCAAATATAACTCAAAAATAACCCAAAATTAACCCAATTGGGTTATTGACAAGTATTGATTCTTTGCTTAAGTTTGTCCCAAGCCAATCAAAGTGGTTGGCAAAAACAAAAATATATTTTGACTGCTGTTTGCAAACTTGTATTTAAAAGAGAATTACTCAAAATGTCCTCTTGCAAATGTGATATTGTAAATATTTTGAGAGTGGATTGAGATATGTTTTATTTATAAGGAAATTTATTATGAAGAAGATTATGTTATTAACTTGTACGTTGACCATAGTTTTAATTTACTCTCTATCCTCTGCAGTACCAGATAGATGGAAAAGTATATGTGACGATGGTCCAAAACAAAATGTGTTATAGGAACAAAGATTTTCTATGTACAAGGTGTAAAAATGAAAATAAATACTACTTTACACAAGTCAAAAGCCAAGCCAAAAGATGATAATACTGCTTCTGAAGTACCAGACACTCCATTTCCATTACCAACAAATTATATTGAAATGAATGACTTTTTTATCAATGACGGAATAGGTGAAGGTGAAGGTACGGGAGTAATTGGCGGTACTTTATACATTAATGAAAATGACACAAGCTCAGAATTTTATGTTTGGATCTATGAAGAATCCTTGAGATTTGACAATTATTCAGATTGGGAAAATGCAATGATTGCAGCAGGAAATCCAATAAATTAAAAAATAGTGGCAAGTGTTACTTGCCACAAATTTAAAAAGGTAAACAATGAATAAACAAAAAATTTTAATTACTATCATCGTTATATATTCTTTTTTAATTCAGAATAATTCCTTAAATGCTAAACCAAGAACTGAAATTAATAACTATATTAATAATTTAAATTTAGGAAATGAAAATTTAATAATAATAGCTATGGACATTGAAGATTGTTTCTCTTGTAATTTACCTAAAATTAATGGAATTTATAATAATTTAAAGGCCACTATATCAAATTCTAAGACTATAATTGTAATTGAGTCAAAAATACCAAAAGATAGTTATGCTATGAAAAACGCATTTGATACTGACTTATTTTTTGAGGATACTTTATTTATATTTTCAAAGAATAATTTAATATTCCCAAATATATTAATAAGAGATAATTTTAATAATTTTATTAATTTAAATTTTAATCAATTAATAAGTAATTCAACAAATATTAATAAGTTGATTAATCCCCAAAATTATGAAATATTAAAAAGGATAGCTATAAAAGAAACAGATGATTACATTTTTACATCACCAATAAGTCCAATAATTTCTAATGGTAATTTATTGTTTTTAGCAAAATTACGTAATCAAATATTAAATTATAATTTTGATAATGAAGAAATTTCTGAATATTTTACTCCTAAAATTGATGATATTTATAAATATTCAAATATTAATAGTGATTCTTTAGATCTATTTCTAAGCGATGGTACTCCGGGTATAAACTTTTTATTTCAAATATTAAATTTCCAATTTGAAAATAACAAAACAGTTTTATTGATTGATAAATTATCTATGCTGAATATTGATTTTGACAATAAAGAAATATCTATTGATCTAAATAAAGGTCTTTTTACTATTGAAGATAATATTAATAGTTTCAGAGAATTTAAATCAATAAACTATGTTAAGTATGACGATTTTTCTTTAAATCAGAAAAACAAACTAATTAAAATAAAATATGGATCAGATTATAGGACCAAAGATTCTCTCGCATTAATATTAAATATAGGTGAAGATTATGTCTTTGACACTCTTATAACAGTAAAAGACTTAAAGCTAAAAATGTATGAATATAAATATGAGATTAATGAATTAGTTGATTTTCTGGGAATTGCTGAAGGTAACAAGTTTTTCTTATTATCAAAAAAATGCAAAAAATATACAAGTATCAAAATAAAAAGTTAAAATCATATAATCTAACTGGTGTTTTCAATATCTACAAAGATTTTGACATAAAAGATATGCTTATTATGGATAAAAAGATTTACATAGTTGGGCTGTCTGATACAAAAAGGATATTAATTCAAACTTATGATTTTTCTGGCAAACTACTTAAAGAAGAAATTTCATATTTGAACGATGATATTTTACTTAATACTCGTTTCGTGAAAAACGATAAAAATAAACTAATCTTAATGAATAAATGGCGTTACAAACGCTGGACATTAGATTACCTTCAGAAATAATGTTTTTTTACAAATGGGAAATATTCATTCTGATTTATAGCGCTCTAAAGTAAATGATTCGCCGAGGTACAATTTGCGAACTTCAGAGTTTGTTGCTACTTCTTCTGCTGTGCCAGAAACGAATATATTACCGTCTATTAATATATATGACCTATCTGTTATGGAGAGTGTTTCGTGCACATTGTGGTCGGTGATTAGCACTCCAATATTTTTTCGTTTAAGCTCTAAAATAATTCGCATAATTTCTTCTACAGCAATTGGGTCAATGCCTGCAAAGGGTTCATCTAATAATATAAATTTTGGGTTGGTGGCTAATGTGCGGGCTATTTCACATCTTCTTCTTTCACCCCCTGATAGCATATATCCTTTTGATTTTCTGATGTGACTTATGCTAAAGTCTTCTAACAATTGTTCTAATTTTTCTTTACGTTGAGCTTTTCTGATCCCTTGAAGTTCCAATATTGCCATTATATTATTTTCAACACTCATTTTCCTAAAAATAGAGGGTTCCTGGGGCAAATAGGCGATACCAAATTTTGAACGTTTATACATTGCCTTTGAAGTAATATTATCTTTGTTGAGAATAATAGAACCTCGGTTTGGTCTTACCATTCCAACTATCATATAGAATGTAGTTGTTTTTCCTGCTCCATTTGGACCCAATAGACCAACTATTTCACCTTGACTTACTTCAAGTGAAACCCCTTTAACAACTGTTCTTTTACCGTATTTTTTAACTAAATTTTCAGCGATTAAAATATTCTGATTATCCATTATCTAAATCTTCTTGGTCTTGGAATTAATAATAGATTTTTTTCTACCATTTTATTATCGTGCAATATAAGGAATTTCAACCTATCTCCTGTTTCAGAATCAAATATATTTATAGAATAATCTTCAATATCTTTGATTTCATTCCCATTAATTTCTAATATTATATCTCCTGGTTCAAAATTTGCCATATCCGCTGGTGAATTTTTTGTAATCCTATTTATAATCAAACCCTCAAAACCTTCTTCCAATTTAAAATAATTAGCAATTCTTTCGGTAATTTGGATTGGCTCTATTCCTGTATAAAAATTTCTTTCTATCTTATATCCTGATTTTAATTTTTCTACTATATCCATTACTCTTCGGATTGGAATTGAAAAGCCTATACCTATGCTTCCTGAGCCATTTTTATCATGGGAAGTTGAAAATATCATAGTGTTCATTCCAATAACCTCACCATTTGAATTTAGTAATGGACCCCCAGAGTTTCCTGAACTTATTGCGGCATCTGACTGTATCATATTCTTATAAACTCTTCTATCATTATTCTCATTATGAACAAAACTTACACCCGTATTAGATACGACTCCAACTGTTACGGTAGGCTTAGCATTTTTATCGAATAATCCAAATGGGTTGCCCATAGCTATTGCCCATTCTCCAATTATCACTTCATTTGACTTATCTAATTTCATATATGGCAGATTTTGAGCATCTATTTTTAAAAGTGCAACATCGGATACAATATCGGAGCCAATTATTTCTGCTTGATAATCTTTGCCATTTGTTAGTGTTACTATAATCTCTGCAGCATTACCTGCTACGTGGTGATTTGTTAATATATATCCATCTTTGGAGATTATAAACCCGGAGCCTCCGCCTTTTACTTCATAGCTCTTTTTTTTATATCTTCTATGTCTTTTGAAGAATCTATCGAAAAATGCGTTATTAAATCTTCGAGTTGGAACATTCACGGTTTTTATCTCGGTTACATTAATCCCTACTACTGCTGGGCTTGCTACTGCTATTGCTCTTGTGATTGCATTTCTTCTAGAATTATATATATTAAGTTCATTACTTTTTTCGTTTTGATGAACTCTTAATTTATTGTTCTGATTATTATAAGCATTGTTCTTTTCTAATAATGCTAATTCAGGATTTGTGTTCTGATTAATATTTTCATTATTCACTTTCTCATAATTTTTATTACTACCAATATTTTCTTTTGATTGACAAGATATTGTAAATAAAGAAATTAACATAATTGAAATTATTAGATATTGTTTCATTTCCTTTTGTCCATAAATTTTAAAAGTATATTTTTGCATAATGCAATCTTGTTTAGAAATAGTTGTTCCAGTTAATTCAAAAGGTGTATACTCTTATTTACCACCCGAAAATATTTTGTGCGATAGTTTGATTGGTAAGAGGGTAACCGTCCCTTTTTTAAGCAAAAAACTTACTGGAATCGTTATTGGTATAACGGAAATTGATAATCCAAGTTTCAAATTGAAACAAATTATTGATGTTATTGATAAAGATATTACTTTCGATAAAAATTTAATTAATCTAATAAAATGGGTATCAAATTATTATTATTCGGACTTGGGATTATGCTTTAAGGCGGCTTTGCCTATTGGTTCTACTCCTGAAAATAAGATATTTATAAAACTATTGAAAGAACCTAATATTTTTGAGCTTGATGAGATAAGCGGAAGGCTAATCGGATTATTGAAATTAAATAACAATTTATTAGATATAAAATCTATTGAAAAGAAATTGAAAATTAGCGAGGTATTAAGCAAATTAAAACCTCTCTTAGATGATAATTATTTGGCTGTTTTAGATAAAAAATCTAACACGGTAGCTTATATTGAAAGACTATTTATTCATATAAATAAACAAAAGATAAAATCAATTAATGATATTAATTATCAATTAAAATTAACTAAGGTTAATTCGACTGGACAAATAAAATTATTAAATTACTTAAGAAATAATTTTGATAAAGAATTAGAACAGAGTGAAGTCAGCAAATTGTTATCTATAGGCTCATCAGTATTTAAAGCCTTAGAAAGCAAGGGGGTAATAGTTAGATATAAGAAAAATATATCAAGAGTATATGAGATTAATAAAAATCTATATATTAAGAATGAGTTAGAAATAGACTTAAATGAAGAGCAAATTAATGTCTATAATTCAATTTTAAATTCGATTAATTCTGATTCTTTTTTTACTCATTTATTATTTGGAATTACTGGGTCTGGAAAAAGTTTAGTATACTTCAAATTAATCAAATATATATTAGCCAAAGACAAAAATGTATTGTTATTACTGCCAGAGATTTCTCTTACTTCACACTTTATTGCAAGGGTTGAGCTTGCTTTTCCCAACGAAGTTCTTATATACCATAGTCAGCTTTCCATTGGTCAACGTTATGAAAATTGGGAAAAAATTAAAAATGGAGATTCTAAAATAATCGTTGGTACCCGTTCAGCTATATTTTTGCCTATTAGAAAATTAGGCTTAATAATTATTGACGAGGAACACGAAACTGCATATAAACAGGAAGACCCTAATCCCAGATACCACGGTAGAGACACAGCAATCAAAAGAGCAAAATTAGAAAATATCCCTATTATTTTAGGCTCTGCCACTCCAAGTTTCGAATCGTATTTTAACGCTAAAAGCGGCAGGTATATTTTAAATGAAATAAAAGAAAGAGCAGATGGTGCTTTGCTACCTGAAGTAACCATAGTTGATTCCCTGATGGCAAAACATCAAAATCAAATGAATGGTTCACTTACAAATCTACTTTTAGATGCAATAGAGAATAGACTTACAAAGAATGAAAAAATAATTATTTATCAAAATAGGAGAGGCTATTCTTCTTTTGTGGAGTGTCAAGAGTGTGGTGATGTTCCAATATGTCAAAATTGCGATATTGCATTGACATATCATAAGTCAATAAATAAATTATCTTGCCACTATTGTGGATATAATAGATATGTGTCAGTTAATTGTAGTGAATGCAACTCAAATTCACTTGAAATTATAGGAACTGGTACACAAAGAGTAGAAGAAGAAATTGAGAAGTATTTCAATGAGAAAAATATTAAAGTCAATATAAAAAGAGTTGATTTGGACTCTACATCTAAAAAGGGTTCTTTTAGCAATATAATTCAAGAGTTTAATACTGGTGATGTTGATATATTAGTTGGTACTCAGATGATTGCTAAGGGTTTAGACCTTGAAAAAGTAACCTTGGTTGGTGTTATTAATGCAGATTTGCAATTATATATACCAGATTTTCGCTCCACCGAACGGACATTCCAACTATTAACTCAAGTATCTGGCAGGGCAGGACGTTCTAATGAATATAGGGGAGAGGTGATAGTCCAATCTCACCACCCTGAAAATTATACTTTATTACAGTCGGCAAAGCATAATTTCCCTGATTTTTACAAGTCAGAAATTATAATGCGAGAAGGTGCAAATTATCCTCCATTTACCCGCTTTATAAAGGTGGAATTCAAATCAAAAAACGAAGATAGCATCTTAAAATATGCAAATAATTTTTATAATTTAATAGAAGAGAATAAAAATTATTATTTGATTTACAAACCAGTAATACCAGTCATATTTAAGCTACACAAAATGTTCAGAGTTATTATGATAATAAAAAGCAATA
>Ga0316208_1002843_pt1 | contig 13326 bp, 10 predicted proteins | sample 3monopyrite_MG_FD_204944 | JGI IMG/M metagenome (GOLD analysis project Ga0316208, IMG submission 204944) | Microbial mat bacterial communities from mineral coupon in-situ incubated in ocean water Damariscotta River, Maine, United States -... | ecosystem: Environmental > Aquatic > Marine >... | reverse complement strand
AGCAGCGTCCCCTGATCGGGCACCGTCACCGTGGTCTGGACCCGGGTGATCGTGACCGTCGGGAGCTGAATCGTGCCCGTCGCGATGCCGTTGCCGGGGATGTTGCCCGTGCCGCCGGCCGCGGCCTGCGAGGTCTGGGTCGCTATGAGCGTCACGCTGGCAACGTCGGTAGTTACATCGATCGTGACATACCGACGGTCCGCCGAGATAACGCCACGGACGAGAAGCCGGACACCGTCTGGGACGACACCGATCTGCGGATCGAACGCCACCGCCGCGTTCGAAACGACCGGCTGAAGGTCGCTCACAAACGTCTGCTGCGTGCCCACAAACGTGTACGACAACTGGCCGTTGCTGAGTGTCAGACGCGGCGCAGTTAGCGTCATCGAAGACCGGTCGGCCTGCGTCGCTTCGACAAGGAAATCCACCTGAATGTCATCAAGGAATCGGCCGGCAACCGACAAAGCGGGCCCGCCGTTGGCGCTATTGACAAGGTTGAAAATATCACTCGCAAAGCCGCCACTAGCGAGCCCCTCGGTCAGCCCGAGCGAGTTCTGCGCGCTCTGGATGGGCGAGAAACTGTCGGTATTGCCGCGTGAGCCGGGCTGGAAAACCTGCTGAACAAGCACGCCTTCGTCTTGTGCAAGAACACCGTCGTTATTCACGTCCCGGCCCGCGCCCAAAACATTCCGGTTGAGGATCAGATTGCCCGAACTATCACGGGCAAAGAAATCCTGGGGGAGCAGAGATGGGTCGATCGTCCGCAGAACATCGAACTGATTGTTGTTGGCAAAGTACACATCAACATCCAGCCCGACTTGCTCGAAGTAGTCCTCGTTGATCAGCAAGAACCGGCTCTCAACGTTGATCTGAAGATTCCGCACAGCCCGGAGCTTGCTGAGCAGCCCCGTGATCGCACGGTGATTCCTGGGTGTGTTCACGATGACGAGGTTGCCGTTGAGCTCGGTCACCGTGCCGGTCTCGCCTCCGAAGTCGGTCCAGCCGTCCCGGTCGATGTTTTCCTGGATCAGATTCCGGATGTCGTCTATCAAACCTTCTCGGTCGAACGGGACAGGCTGCTGACGCTGGATCCGGAACGGGCTCCGACCGCCGCCGCCGCCGCCCTGCTGGCCACCCTGCTGGAACACCGTATTAAGGTCGAACTGCGGGGCGTTGAGGTAATCCGGGATCTCGATGAGAAGGTCGCGGATGTCGTAGATCTCGAGCACCGTGTTGCGTCGCAGAACCTCATCGCTCGCGATCGTCAGCACGCCGTCGGTCACCGCCCAGCCCGCAGGGAAATCAAGCGAACCCGCTTTTTCGAGCACCCGATCGAGCACCGTATCGAGCGGAACGTTCGTCAGTTTCAGCGAGACCGACGATTCGCGTGAGAGCCCGATATCTTCGAGCGAGGCCCAATCGATATCCATCTCGATATTGGCGACATTCCCGATAAACGCGAGCACATCGGTCAGATTGTTTTCCGAAAAATCAATCGGGACCCGTTTTTCTTCCAACGCCGCGATCACCGCTCGGTTCTCCGAAGACTCGCTGAACTGCATCGGATCGCCGCGACGCTGAGAGATATTCTTCCAGTCCGCCGGGTAGTTCACGATGTTGGGCGGGGCGATAGTCGCGTCCCAGTTGGTCACCAACTCACGCACATAACTAGGCCTACGGCGGTTGCTCACCGACTCGTAATCCTGCATCAGAATCGTGTCTTGTAACACATCACGCAGCAGCAGCCCCGCCGGGTTGTTCGGATCCAGGAACAGGATCTGATCCACTTCCTGAAGGGCCTTCTCGTAGTTGCGTTCCATCTGGTGGGCGCGGATGCTCTGGATAAGACCGTTGATCTTCTGATCGACCTCCCGGGCTTTTTTCGACCGCTGCACGCTCGCGTCACTCGTGGCCTTCCGCTGAGCCCGCTCAACCTGCATCACGCTCCGACGGCTCTCTTCATCTTCTACGCGAAGCAGCAGATCCTCCGCCTCACGCATTTTTGCTTCATACGTAGCAATATCGTACAGATCACGCCCGTTGCTCAACGCCAGCCTCGCGGTCGCTGCCGCGTCCCGTGCCCGACCGGTATCGCCCGTCGCCAATTCGCTGCGGGCTTGCTGCATCGCATTGGCAAACTCGGCGTCCGTCTGCTGCCTCGCAAGCCGACGCACCCCGATGTCTTCACTCAGAGGCTCACCAGACGGCAGATTCCCACGGATCATCACCGCAGCCTCGGTCTGGTTAGCGACCGCCGCGGCGATCACATCATCCGGCAAAAGACCACGCCCCAACTCGATCGCCTGGCCATAAAGCCGATCCGCCGCCGCATAATTCGCCGTCGCCCAAGCCTGATCGGCCTCCGCGAGCAAACCCTCGGCCTCGGCACGACGCGCCATCAAAATCAGATCCTCCGCCGGCGCCACTGCCGGTTCCACAGCGGGTGCCGTCGGCTGCGTCGCAGGCTCGGCCTGAGGCTGGGAATCACTGTCCCCCCCGGATGCCAACTGCGTGCCGCTGCTCGAAGCCCGGTTCCAATCCGTCTTATCCGCAACACCCGGCTCCATCGTCGAAAGCAGCGCGACACCGCTCTCAAACGATGCCCCACGCTGGGTTTCCAGCGAAGCAATCCGCCCGATGTGCGACGAGACAATCCGGGCTTGCGAGCCGCTCAGACGAATGCCCGATCGGCTGATCTCTTCAAAGTCCGCCTTGGCGCTGTCGTAAGCCCCCGCCTCGAACGCACGAACAGCGCGTTCGATCCGGCCGGGGATCACCTTGGCAAGCTCGGCCTGACTGCTCTCAATGATCGATTCGAGCATCTCGGCCGAGGCTTCCTGATGAGCCGTCACACCGCCCGAACCCAGCACCGCCTGTACATGCCGCGAAGCCGACGCCAGATCCTTATTGGCAAACGCCATCTTCGCGTATTGCAGGCTGATCTCGTTGGGGTCGGCAACGCGGATACGCCGCTTCACATCACGCTGCAACTTGAAGAGCCTCAGGCTCTCATCGTCGCTGAGCATCACATCGCTGCCGGACAAAAACTCGCCGATCATCACCTCGGCCCGGACAAGCTCGTCATCATTCAGCAGCGTGACAATGTGCTCGATGATCCGCCCGGCGCTCATCGCCGCGGCATCTCCCGTTTCCGAGACTGCCGCGGATTGCCGAGCGTCGCGGGCGGTGCCCGTCCCGCCCGCCGCGAGGGCTGTGCAGGCGGCGAAGCCCGGCAAAAGTGCGGTTGCTGCAAAGAGGCCGATAGAGTGCGTTCTGGTCGCCATCCCGAGTCTCCAGATTTCCGAGTAATAGGTTCTCGGCACGCCCGTGTTGGTCGTGCCATCCCCACCGTCCGCGAGGGGGTCGCGGACATCCTGCTCGTGTTTGTTCGATCCGCCGTGCGTGGCGGCCATCTCCTAGGGCTGCGGAATCTCTTCCACATTTCATCCCGACACCATTTTCGGCATCGGCGATGAGTCGGCAGGATACAGCCTCATACATGCCCGGGCAACGCAGGCTGCGGCCTCGCCGCAAGTTTCTTGCACCGATTCACACTTTTCTTTCAATTCCGACCACCCCGGCCGCTCATCGTGCCCACAAAAAGCCCGGCTCAATCGTTCAAGCAAGCCACCGACCAGTGATCACACCCGACTGGCCCGTCTTGGCCTGGCTCGCAATCTTTTTTTCCATCAAGCCCGGTTCGATGTCTGATGGCATGGCTTCCTCGAGCTGCGTCCCCGTCAGCCGATCCGCGACAATCACCATCGGATCATCGTTCGACATCGATTCATCAGCCGATGCGAGCAGCCCAACCACCGCATCAATCGCCAGTTCTTCCGCATTCAACAAGCAATCCGCGTTCAAAATAATCTCGCCATACCGGGTCTTTTCGCCAGATTCGACCCGCACAACACACCGCCAAGGGGTAACCCCCAGATCCTTCCCACCCTCATCCACATTCCGCGTGATATCAATATTCAGATCCAGTTGCCAAGCATCACGCAGATCCTCCACGATCTCCTCGGCGCAAAGCAAATCGGGCCGATCATCGGGTGACCAGAGCACATTTCGATGCTCGTGGGCCGCCGCATCGGCCCCCGCCGGGTCGTCGATCTCCTTGAGATCAAAGGCCGCCAATACCTTTTCAAACCGAGATTTAAGATCCGGCTCGCACCGAAGCGTGATGATCTTGTGCTCATCCACAAACAGATGACAAAAAGGATCATCACTAAGAGCACCAAAGCCCACCATCCCGTCCTCAAAGAAAAAAGGCCGGCACGCACGCACACCATCGATCAACCATTCAAGCCCCAACGGCACCCGGGCAAGGTACGGGTCGATCTCCCGATGCGCATCATGCCCGATGAAATCGAGAATCGGGAAGACCCGACCAGGCAACATCGGTAGCAACTGCCGATACAAAGCATCCACCCGATCCGCACTGATAACAATGTCAAACACATACCTGTCCGGCCAGGGCTCGATGATCTCGTCCCCAAACTGGGGGTCGCCCGCCCCGTCCGCCGGCTCAAACTCCGCCCGGTACCCGGCCTTGGGCTCGATATCTTCCACCGGATACACCCCGAGCGGGAACTTGAAGCCGTTGATTTCAACGCGCTCTATAGATGGATCGATCTCGCAGCGGATCAACATGCGGCAACCTCTTGCGTCTGACATCGGCTCAGCATCGCCAATTCGGCGATGATCGCTAGCCTAGCGGGCTGCCGGGCGCGCAGGGCCGCTCCGCCCTGAATATGGTTGCCATCGGGTGAGATCCCCAACGGAGGCACCATGACCAACGAACACACCGATTCGACATTACCTATCGCCGTCGCCGCCATCGGCAACACTCGGATTCGGCTCGGGATCTGGTCGGGAGGCGAAGTCCTCGACCCGATCTCACTCGATCACGCCGCGTTTGATGGATCACTCTCCGTGCTCGGGAGCGCGGGAGCCCAGGCCGGGATCTGTGTCATCGCGGCGGTCGATAAATCCGCCGAGACCGCCATCGTCAAAGCGATAACGGCAAAAAACCCATCAACCGACATCATGCGCATCGGGGTGGATATCCCGATCCCGCTCCAGCACAACCTCGACGATGCTTCCACGCTCGGACACGATCGTGCGCTCAACGCGATCGCCGCATATCACCGGTCCGAGCAAGCCTGCGCCATCCTCGATATCGGCACCGCCGTGACGGTCGATTTTGTGGATGGCGAGGGCACATTTCAGGGCGGCATGATCGCCCCCGGCGTGCGCATGATGCTCGACTCGCTCTGCAAATCAACCGACGCGCTGCCCGCCCTCCAAGCCGCTCTCCCGGACCCGGCCCGAGGCCCCTACGGCAAAGACACCGCTCACGCGATGCAACTCGGTGTTCACACGGCGGTCACGGGCCTTGTGCGCACCGCGGTCGAAAAATTCGCCGATGTCTACGACGCCTGGCCGCAGATTATCGCGACCGGCGGCGGCGCGGGCATGCTGGAATCCGAGGGGCTCATCGAACACTTTGTTCCCGACTTACAACTCTTGGGAATCGGGTTGTGCATCGACAAGGCCGCGGCCGCCGCGGCTGCGGGCGACGACGAAGAATGACCCGGCCCGTGCGCACGCTCGTTTACACCATTTGTACACCGACCAATGTCGCATCCGCGATCGGGTGCATCCAGATCCGCTCGGCCGACGCCGAGGATCTCGATTTGTTTCTCAGCAATGCACGGATCGATGCGCCGATCGGTTCTCCGGTGCTGCGAGATTTTTTCGGGATCGACCGGGGCCTGGCCGTCCGGTGGAACGAAAATACACTCGATCTATTCCCGCACGGCGGGCCCGCGATCATGCGCAAAATCGCGGGCGAACTCGAAACTCACGGCTTGAAACGTGCGGACTCGGCGGCCTACCCCGAGTCGGCCGACGAGATCGAGCAGCGGATGCTCGAGACGCTCGCGCGCGCAGCCAGCCCCCGCGCGATCGAATTGCTGCTCGACCAGCCCAAGCGGTGGCGTGCGCACGATGGCGGTGATCTAGCGGATAGCGATGTGCTCAGCCGGCTGGTCACGCCGCCGTTGGTCGCGGCGGTTGGCCCGGCGAATATCGGCAAATCGACACTGCTCAATGCGCTCGCCGGCCGATCGGTTTCGATCGTGGCCGATGTTCCCGGAACAACTCGTGACCATGTTGGTGCGCTGCTGGATCTGGGCGGGCTTGTGGTGCGGTATCTCGATACGCCCGGATTGCTGCCCGATGCTCGGGGGATCGACCGGGCGGCGATCGACGCGGCCGATCTTGCTGTTTCTTCGGCGGATCTGGTATTGGCTTGCGGGGATCGGGAGCATCCGCCGCCGGCCGAGGTGTGCGCACGCAGCGGCGGGGCGGTGATCAGGGTTTGTTTGCGGGCGGATCTGGGAGAGGCCGGCTGGGGGCCGGACGCGGTAGTGTGCGCTCAAGACGGGACTGGGTTGGCGGAATTGGCGGTGCTGATCCGGGATTGTCTGGTGCCGCCCGGCTCTATAAATGATGAGCGTCCCTGGCGGTTCTGGAATGATTCGGATGAACCCGGGGTATCGAGTGCGCGGGTGCCCTAGAGTTGTGGCCCTGTTTGAGAGCCACTGAAAAGAGGACGCGATGGACGAAAGACAAGCCCAGATCAAGGAAGGCGCGGGTCTCGATGAATCTCGGGTCAACGAGGATCTTCTCGCGTTTCTCAATAAGTGGTCGTTCCCGGTGCTGCTCATCATTGCACTGGTTTCGGGCGGGTACTACGTGCTCAATATGGTCGAGCGATCCAAGCTCGCCAAGCGAGATGAAGCGTTTGCTCAACTCGGCAATATGGAGAGTTCGGGTAGCCCCAGCGTGCTGTCTCTGACGGCGATCGCCCAGGAATACAGCGGGGTGGGGAGTGTGAGTGAACTCGCGACACTCCAGGCCGCGGATATACATCTCAACGCGGCCCGGACAGGCATCGACCCGACGGACGGCGTGACGGTGCTGACCGACGAGGATCAGAAGTTCCATCTCGATCAGGCCGAGACGCTGTATCAGCGTGTGGCCGACATGGTCTCAGGGAAACCGGATCTGGAATTGTTCGCGGTCAACGCGACGTTTGGGCTCGCGGCGACGGCGGAGTCTCTGGGTGATTTGGAGAGCGCGAAGTCTCGGTACACCCGGGCAGAAACGCTAGCGACTGAAGCCGGGTTTATGTCGCTTGCGAAAGTTGCGGCCGAACTCGGTTCAACGCTTGGGCAGGGTGCGGATGTGACGCTGTACGACGCCGACGCGTTCCCCAGGCTTCCGTTTGAACCAGAGCCGGAACCCGAGCCCGCGGCCGAGTCGCTGGAAACAACGATCGATGTGATCGACGATGCGGTGGAAGGGCCCGAGGCTCCCGAAGGCGAAGTGCCCGCGGTGACTCCTGAGGCGGGCACTGATGAGGACGAAACCCCGGCTGCCCCGGCGGCGGAGCCGGCCGTGGAACCAGCGGTCGATCCTGAAGACGGATGACCGAGCAAGACGAAAGTGTTTCGGGTTCATTTCTATCCGGGGATCGTTCGGCTCTGACACCGGATGACCCGCCGCTGATTTTGCGTGGCGGCAAGGTGAACCCCGAGGCGATCGAACTGGCATACCGGCGTGCTGCCGAATCGGGCGAGAGCGACGACTCGATGTTCAGCGTGCGGTTTGATCTGAGCCGGGATCTGAAGTGCCGGTTGGATAAGTATCTGACGAGCCGGATCTCGTTTATGAGCCGGAATCAGTTGCAGCATCTGATCTCGACGGGCGGGGTGACGGTGAACGGGTCGGCCGCTCGGCCCGCGACGAAACTGCGGAAAGATGACGCGATCGAGGTTGTCGTACCACCGCCGCCATCGACCGAGGTGCTGGCGCAGGATATCCCGATCGATGTGCTGTTTGAAGACGAGCATCTGATCGTGCTCAACAAGCAGGCGAATATTATCGTTCACCCCGCCCGGACCGAAAAAAGCGGGACGATGATCAACGCGCTCGCGTGGCACTTCAAGCACAACAGCGGGGGCGAATTGAGCCCGCTGGGCGCCGACAAAGCCCGGCCCGGGGTTGTCCACCGATTGGACCGCAACACGACGGGCTGCATTATCTTTGCGAAGACCGAAGAAGCGCACTGGAAACTCGGGCGGCAGTTCGAGTTTCGAGAGGTCGATAAGCGGTACCTTGCGTTTGTGCAGGGGCGGGTAGCCCAGGATGGGTTTGTGATCGAAAAGCCGATCGGGCCGCACAAATCAAAAGAAAAAGGCTACCGCGAGAAGATGATCGTGCGGCACGATGAGATGGGCAAGCCGAGCATCACGATCGTGCGGGTGCGCGAGCGGTATCGGCTGCACGGCGTTGATTGTGCGCGGCCTGTTGGCGATCAGGAATTTTCGCTCGTCGAACTCGAACTAAAAACGGGGCGGACGCATCAGATCCGCGTGCACCTTTCAGAAGAGCGGCACCCGATCATCGGCGATGACATGTACGGCGGGCGGGCGTTTGTTGATATCGGCGCGGGCGGCGAAGAGGGAGAGACTGTCATCGAGAGACAGGCGCTGCACGCGGCGCTGCTTGCGTTTCAGCACCCGGTGTCGGGCGAGACGATGTCGTTTGTTGCGCCGCTGCCGGATGATCTCCAGCGATTGCATCGTTCGCTCCGGCGGGGCACGGCGGAGTGGGCGGATGTGGGCGGCACGGTTTCGGCGGTGCGGCTCGGGATCGCTCGGCAGGATTCGTCGGCCGAGGGGTGAATGCTTGTGCCACTGATCCGTCTTCGGGTCAGTGTTCTTGCATGTGTGAAGAAAAACATTGACCTGAGGACAGGTCAGTGGCACAGACGCAATGCTTTATTTGACGTGTGTTAGGCCGAATGTGTCATCGCGTGCGCGATGGAGCGGAAGCCCTCGGCCCGGGGGTCTTGGGTATCACACAGGTTGACGGCGCGGAGGCACTCGGCGAACAGCAGCCGGCGTGAGACGGCGTTGGTCGCGGGGAGGGTCGCGTGGACGATGAGCCCGAAGGCGTGTTCGGTGCCGATCGTTTCGATCGTTGTCTCGCGGGCTTTGAGCATGAACGCGTCGAGGCGTTCGTTCATGATGGTTGTCGCGGTCTGATCTTCGGCGACCGTGATGGGTTCCCAATCGAGCAGCGGGCCGGCTTCCAGCAGGATCAAGCCCGGGCGTTTGCGGTCTTTGAGCACCTCGGCTGTGCGCATCAGCGACGACGAAAGGTCAGTTGATGACGACGGCACCGCGGGGACAGCGGCGATGCGCCAGCGGTCGATCTTGATGCTCGCGGGCTCACCCGGAGAATCGGGGGGGGTGACATCGAGCCCGCCGCGCTTGCAGATGGACGCGAACGAGAGCGCGAGCCGGTCGGCTCTGGTCAGAGTCGGATTGGGTTCTGAGAGGTGGCGGCAGACGGCTTCGCGGCCGGCGTTGCTGGACCCGAGTGTGCGCACGATGGGGGTGAGTTCTGTGATATCGAGCACGGCCGAATAGATGAGATCGTTGCTCGGCGGGATCGCCGGTGAAGCCGGGTTTTCGAGCAGGGTTGTGACGGCGCGGAGCGCCGCGAGGTGTGCGCGGACGCCCGCGCGCGCGGAATCGTCTGCGCCCCACGCGGCGAGTTCGGCATCGAGCGATTCGGCGCGCTCGGCGAGGACGGCGAAGGTCGAGGCGTCGAGGCCGCGGGCTTTGGCGAGGTCATCGAACTGGGCCGCGGACTGCGCGGCGAGCGCGCGCGCGAGCGGCGATGGGGATTCGTCGGATTGGTTGCCGGCGGCTGGATTGTTGGGTGATGTTGGCATGGGTTTGCTCGTTGATTGGTTCTCGGACGCTCGCGACTTGTGTGAGTCTCTGTTTGTGCGCGGGCTCTGTAGGTAGATCGGCTGATTTGGGAGTCGGCGCAAAGGGAGAGCCGTGGAACCCCGATATCTGTGTGGTATACCGCTCTTGGGGCCGGAGGAACAGATGCCAGGATCGATCTTTCTAGTTGATGATGAATTGCATGTTTCCCAGATTCTCGGGCGGCGTCTCGAGCGTGAGGGGTATTCGGTGGAGACCGCCCGGGACGGGGTCGAGGCGTTTGACCGGATCTCAGAGGTGCTCCCGGATCTGATTATTTCGGATCTGCAGATGCCTCGGCTGGATGGGCTCGGGCTTGCTGAGAAACTGCGTGGGGAGCCGGGCACGGCTTCGATCCCGATCGTGCTGCTGACGAGCCGGGGGCACCGGGCGGACCGTGAAATTGTGGATCGGACCAATATTGTGCGCCTGGTTGCCAAGCCTTTTAGTTCGCACGAGATGGTGAAGATCGTCGAGCAGTTGCTGGCGGAGGCCGGGGGCTCGCAGGATCAGGAGGCCGCCTGATGCGGGATAATCAGGGAGAGCGGATTGTTGGCGCGATCGAGGAGTTGACGCGGCGTGCGGTACTTCTTGGGGTCTCGGTTCGGTTGCTGACGGATGCTGGAACAGACTGTGTGGGCGATGGCGTGCGCGCGCTGAGTCTCGATGAATCGGGGATGACGCAGGGGGTCGCAGCCGGGTTTCGGTTTGCGGTTTGGGTACCCGGACGGCGGGTCGAGCGCGGGGTGGTGTTGGTTGCCGAGGATTCGGATGATGGGGCTGCTCGGCTTGATTCGGTTTGCAAGACTGCGCATGACCTTTTGATGGTCGCGGACGCGGACCAGGCGATGAACGAGTATTGCGGGTATCTATCGCAGTCGTATGAAAATATGGCGATGGTGTACCGGCTTGTGCGCTCGATGGGCGATGTCTCGTCGTCGTTTCAGATTGTCGATGAATCGCTGCGGAACATGATCGAAACACTCGAGTGCGAGTGGGTGGCGGCGGTGTTCTGTGACAACCATGAGTTGTTGGGCGATATCTCATCGAAGATATTTACGGCGAATGACCGTGATCCGGATCTCGCGTACGATGCCGAGGCGGTGCGGATGCTCGAACGGTTTGGGGATTCGGGTTTGGCGGTGATCCCGCCCGAGGACAACGACGGGCTGGCGGTTGTGATCCAGCCGATCAGGCTCCGGTCTGAGGTGGTGGGGCGGCTGCTGATGGTTGGCAAGAACGACGAGGGAGGGGACGTATCGAGTTTCGATACCCAGCTGCTCGATGCGGTCGCGGCCTGCATTTCTTCGCTCTTGGAGACGATCAAGCTGTACGCGGATCAGAGCGCAACATTCATGGGCACTCTGCAAGCGTTCAGTTCGTCGCTCGATGCGAAGGACCGCTACACGCGGGGTCATTCCGAGCGGGTGGCGCTGCTTGCCAAGGAGATCGCGCTCGCGGCGGGGTTGCCGCCCGAGGCGGCGGAGCGGTACGAGTTGGCCGGGACGCTGCACGATATCGGCAAGATCGGGGTCCCCGATCGGGTGCTGTGCAAGCCGGGGAAACTGACCGACGATGAGTATGGGCTCATCAAGCGGCACCCACGGATCGGGTTTGACATCCTCAAGCCGATTCCTGCGGTTCGGGATCTGCTGCCCGGGGTGTTGCATCACCATGAGCGCTGGGATGGGTTTGGGTATCCGGATCGGCTCGCGGGTGAGATGATCCACCCGATGGCTCGGTCGCTGGCGATCGCGGATACGTTCGACGCGATGAGTTCCAATCGTTCGTACCGCTCGGCGCTCAGCCGGGATGAGGTGCTCGCGGAGATCGAGAAGTGCGCCGGGGCTCAGTTTGATCCGGAATTGGCGAAGATCTTTTTGTCGATCGATCTGACACCGTTTGATGAGTTGCTTGTGCGGCACGGGGATGAGCGGGTGAATGAGCAGGATGCGGATGGGGATTCGCTGGCGGCATGATCATCTCGATGACGAGCGGGGCACGATCCCGACGGGCGGGATGAGCGGCCGATGCGGAGTCTGTTTTCATTACCGCGATGTCGTTAGTCGATGATCCACGCCCACGACTCGGGGTCGATCTCGAACAACACTGTATCATCGAGCAGCGGCGGGATAGTTTTCCAATCGAACGCGTAGTCGAAGATCGCTACGTCGCGGACCGAGCCGTTGAGTGAATCAGTCGCGACGAGGCTTGTCCACGCGGCTCCGAATTGGAAGTTGTGGGTGTTCTTTGTCCAGTCTGTCCTGGCATTGGAAACTGTGTCGATCTCGGCACCGTTTACAAAGCCCTCGAGCCCGCCGCTCCCGAACGCGACGGCGATGTGGGTCCAGGTCTGGGGCTTGAGTTGGCCCATGTTCAGAGTCGCCTTGTTCCCGAGGTCGTCGGTGATCGTCGCTTTTATATCGAGGGATGCCCGATTCAGGGTCAGCAGGAAATCCCCTTCTTTGCCGGCTTTCCTGGTCTTTGCAATGATGGTCTGATCACCGCCCACGTTCGCGACGCAGTAGACCCAGCACATGATGGTGCCGGCTCCCAGGAGGTAGTCGTCGGTGTGGGTTTCCCATGAGAAGTCCATGAATGAGTCCATCAGCGAAGCGGGTAGGCCGTCGTAGCCGGTCATCGCGTTGAGCGCTGCCGGGTTGGTGTGCGAGGCGGTGTTGTTGCCGGTGAGATCTTGGGCGGTGAAGCCGCTGGTCTCATCTAGGGGCCAGTAGCGGATGGGCCCGGCGTCGATGACTTTCTGCCGGTACGCCGAGAGCGCCGGTGAAACGGTGACGCTGAGGGCGGCTCTTGTTGAACCGATATTGCCGACGCTTGTGATTGTGTAGGGATCATTGGGATCGTCTGAGAGATCGCCGTCGGTTTCGTCGCTGATGCGGATAGAGATTGTCCCGGGATCGAGTGTGCTTGACCAAGTTTTCTCGGCTCCGAACTTGCTTCGCCATTTATTTTTTTCATCGATGACCTGTAAGGCCGACTCGATACCGCTGCGGGCCAGAAGGCGTGCGTTTGTGAGATCGCCGGACGCGGCTGCGCGGTTGTCTGTTGCTTGCCTGATTGTGAGGCCTGTGAGAGCGGCGGCGGCACCGGCTGCGCAGACGATGAGGACGAGCGGGTAGATGCCGCCGCGGGCGGTTGGAGATTTGAAGTTGGTGTTCATTTAGTGATTGCTTTATTATCTACGCCCGCGTCAACGGGGGAAATCAGGCCTCGTTTAGCGTCGGCCGCGTTGGTTCTGATTATTGAGACGGATTGCCTGGCGTTACCGGGGCCGAGTGCGACGACGGTGATGATGGCGGCGGTGTCAGATGAGACCCGGCTTGCGAGAGTTTCTGGGTCGATCGGAACAACGGTGACGGCGCGGGTCCAGCCTTCGTAGCCGGCGATGGGATCACCGGCGGGCCCGACGGGCGGGGACGATGTCCAACTGTTGTAATCGTACAGGCTGTCGAAT
>Ga0316208_1002842_pt1 | contig 13326 bp, 16 predicted proteins | sample 3monopyrite_MG_FD_204944 | JGI IMG/M metagenome (GOLD analysis project Ga0316208, IMG submission 204944) | Microbial mat bacterial communities from mineral coupon in-situ incubated in ocean water Damariscotta River, Maine, United States -... | ecosystem: Environmental > Aquatic > Marine >... | reverse complement strand
TAATGCCAAAGTCAAAGGCATCAGATCGAGAAACTCTTTGTAACGTCGTTGGGTTTCCTGGGCGTCAGACATGTTGTGGCTCCAATAATCTGCTTCTCAGTTAGCTGCAAAGATCGGCTCGAACCGAGTGGCCGAGTCCTCAACGGTCCTGATGTGTTGAGGTGCGTAGCAGTTTAGTAAGGATCGCTGCCAATCCCATCCGGAATCACAAAATTCCCGAATGACATCCGAAATTGAGCGAGCCCATCGCATTGACCAAAGCGTGGTGCCGGGATGGATGATACCGGATCCCCCATCCGAACGAGCCGTTAGAGGTGGCTCGGATTCGAAAACCCAAGGCAAGCTGCACGGCAGCATTTAAGCACTTAGCTGGCGATGATGCCGAGGGAAGGCTCGAGTCACACGCCGCACGCGGAACACTCGTCCGAGTTAACGGCCACCTCTGTATTTTTTCAGAATTTCCGCAGCCGGGTTTGAATCCTCGACTTTTGGTCCATCGTCGACGTCGGTCTTTACGACATCGACGGCGCCAGTTTCTGACGGATCAGGTAGCGACGTTGGAGGCTCCTTGAACTTCGACGAGCTCTCTTCGACTTCGTCCTCATCCTCGTCGTCGTCCTCAGCCATAGCCGGCTGTTCGGCGGGATATGGCATCTGCTGCTGGGCCGGGTACGGCATGCCCGGTTGTGGCATCCCGTAGCCGGGCATGCCCGGTTGTGGCATACCTTGCTGCGGCATTCCGTAGCCGGGCATCCCAGGCTGAGGCATCCCGTAACCGGGCATTCCCGGTTGAGGCATACCGTACGGATACCCTTGTTGTGGCATTCCGTAACCAGGCATTCCCGGTTGTTGCATCCCTGGCTGTGGCATTCCGTAAGGATAAGGCTGTTGCGGCATCTGTTGGCCGTAGCCAGGCATTTGGGGAGCGGCAGGCTGGTAAGCCGGCGGTTGCATCGGCAGCTGTTCAGCCGGCACAGGGACTTCTGCCTGCAGGGGCGTTTCTGGAGCGACTGGTGCTGGTTGCTCAGCGGCAGCGGGTGCCGACGCTTCTGCTGGTGGAGCCTCCTCAGCTGCGGCTTCCTGATCACTCGACTCAGCGGCAGTCGGCGAGGCTGCGTCCGGAGTTGTCTCTGTTGCTTGACCGGCTGAAGCTTGAGGCTCGGTAGCGGCTGCTTCCTTAGCAGCGGCTTCAGCTTCCAATGCTTCCTTCGAAATCACTGCCGTATCGCCGCCAACCATCATGGCTGTGTCTGAAAGTGGTTCGGCGGATTCCAGGCTGAACGCGTCCAAACTGAAGGACGTTCCACCTTTTTCGGGCTCGCCTGCGGCGACAGGAGCCCCGACTTGGCTGAACACGATCTCGAAATCCAGATTGCCAACCTGCAGAGCATCGCCCGAGTTCGCTTCGTGAACGCCGAGGATTCGCTTGCCATTGATACTGGTCCCGTTCGAGCTGCCAAGGTCGCGCACGCGGACGGTAAACTCGTCGATCGTGATCGCGCAGTGGTGTCGGCTGACAGACTCGCTGGCCGGTCTCAGATGACAGTCCTGTTCGCGGCCGATCAGAAACTTCTTCGTGTTTAGCGGGATGAGTTTGCCATCCTGCTTTCCACCGACCACTTTGAGCACGGCGTGGAGCATATGCGCGTGTCCTCGATGACGCTTTTAACAATCAGGGATGTGACGCGAGCCAAAAGCGGCGAACTCGAATCGAATTCTGAGTGTGTTGCGTCAGTGAGTCACCAAAGGCAACTCAGTTCAAAAGGGGAGATTAGAAACTGTCTTTACTCGACGTTGCCCAGGGAGAATTCCCGACCAGCGACAAACGTGAAATGATACTTCAGATTCGACGCAATCCGTTGACAAGACAGATGAAATGGCGACGGAGTTACGTCTGCACAGGCTACGCTATCAGTGGTCTCAAAAGATGTCAACGACCAATGTTTTTAGTAAAATTGCGTTTGTACGAATATGCCCAAATCAGACGTTCAAGTTTTACTGATGACTCTTTACCGGCGGGGCTCTGGCTTAAAGCACGCTGCGAAACGCTTCGTTTACTGGCCAGGATGATCAGTGGACGGACCAGATTTTAAAGGATTCGATCTCAGCGAACTTCAAGCCCGTCCGAGTGACTCCGACGATCCGAATTTCGTGACGCCCGTGACTTAGTGACACGACTCCGAGAGAAAGTTCCCGCCATGTTTTGACCCCATCATGCGGCGATGCCGGAACCTGCTCCCGGCTGTGGTTGAAAACGCGTTGTTCGCTTTCCGGCAGTACGAATTCCTGCTCGGAATCTCCACACGAAATCCTGATAACGACAACCAGCGTATTCGGGTCTGCATTCAACGACGCAGAATGTGGGATATCCTGCCGGGCTGCCCCAAGTGAGAATCCAGCGCGGTCCGGCGCACTCGACGAGAACACGACACTCCCCCAACTGGCCGACAGGCTGACTCAGATCGGCACGTCGGCGGCAGAATGTGCCGCAGTGTGGGAGCGTGGGGCCGATTGGCGTTCAGTGAGGAATTCAAAGCATCGTGGGAAATCCTGCGGGCAGTGTTTGAAGTGAAATCGGAAGTTTCGACGGGGCTGATACTCATCGACTCGCCTGTCGCAGCACTTCAAGAGTTTCTCACTCAGTTGTGCGGGGAAATGCCGTCACTTGATGAGTGGGGCAAGTTCACTCGCTGGCGACGAGACATGCCGCATACGAGGTTGCGTCATCGTCCGTCGCGACAAGCTCGTTTCATCAGAGCGGCCAGGACACCGGCGAGGACGATCTACCGGAACTCCGTCCTCAATTCGTTGAACAGTCTGTGCCAGCCTGTCAAACCTATTCAAACATCGATGACATTCCCGACGGTCAGATTCGCGCATCGGCCCTTGTAATTGTTGTTCGTTCCGGGGCAACCAACTGGGATGACCGCGTCAAACTAACGACTCGCGAGTTGGGATTCGCTCGAACTGGTAGAAAGATTCGAGAGCGGATCGAAGCGATCCTCCACGACGACCTTGCCAGTGGCTCTCTTCGTCGCACTGGTGATCGCGTCGCAGCCCCCGACGCGTCTCCGGTCTCGTAGGGATGCTGCGATTTTCAAGAGCACTCAGCAACGGTTCCTGAAATCTGTTATCCGTTCAAGCTCGATCGAGCGACTGAGTCCACGTCAAAGACTCTTCCAATCAGCGGTTCTTCCAGGTAACTCGGGCTGTTGCTCTGTCCGGGTCGATCAACATCACGTACGTGCGGGTTTCGTATTTTGACCCGTCTCCGCTGTCGTACCCCGCCGAGTGGACGATCATGACGAGGTGCTTTTCTGCAGACAGGAACTGCAACCGGTTGCCGTGTCCGGAGATCATTCCATCTAAAAAAGGACCGTGGAGTCGGCGATCTGACACGACGGCTCCGTTCATGTTCAACCGGACAAGGCGGGGAATGGTGTGCGAATTGCCGTCGTACCCTAAGTAGATCCCATACAGAGAATCTGTCGGCTGGTGGTAACACATTCCGTTGACGTCAAAGCCTTTGACGTTTGCGGCGAGCGTCCACTCGAACTCGTCGATCGTGCACGCATAGAGTTCTCCAGATGCCAGAATCAGCAGTCGATTTCGTTTCGAGTCGATCGCCAGACCGCGTGCTCCTTTGAAGCGGAAGCGGTCCTGTCCAGGCAGCACTTCGGAAGCGTTAAAGCGAGGGTGCAGAGCGAAGACTGTTTCGTGCAGCCCATACCACTGTTCGCCGTCGGCATCCCAGGTGTGGAAATTGCAGTTCTCAGGCACTCGATGCAGAGTTTCGATATCCGGACCGTTTTTCAACGACCAGTCTCCCAGTGAAGGAGGCGAATCGACTCCGTCTGTGCTCGGTGCGTAGTAGACAGCTTTGAATTTAAGGTCCGGCGCATCGCGGGCGGCTACCTGTGGAAACTCGGCATCGAGGCGCGGATCATCTTCGGCAGTGTCGATGTGGATGACGCCGTCCGGACGATAGATCCCGTGAAAGCTTGAGATCGTCCGCTGCGTCCGATCGACAAGTTGCCGAAATAACTGCCGCGTCCGGAGTGACCCGATTCGATAGTAGCCCTTGAGCGGCTTTTGCAAATTACGTCCGTTTGCTCGGATGAGTCGCGTGTCTCCGTCGAGTCCGGTGACTGTCTGATTGGCATTACCGCCGAGAATGACACTCGAAAGATGAGTCCTGTCCGTGGCTTTCACGGTCCACTCAAGCCCGTTGTCGATGTCGTAGGCGTCGAGGTATAGCACGACGTCTTGCCCCGGTCGGTCAACTTGAACCGTCGTTACATCGCCTCGAAGGGCCTTGCTTGCCGGGCGAACGCCTTCGTAAAGGCAGACGACATGCAGCTCTTTTGTCTTCGACGATTTCTTATCAGACGACCGATCTGCCGCTTCGACAGGAAGCAGGATCAGCAGCACAGGCAGGCTGGCGATGAGCATGCGGAGCATCAGTTCGAGTCCTCAGTTCAGGCGGATGAGTCTTCGGTCGCCAGCCTGACGATTCAGAAGGGGCAATCCTGGACCGAAAGACCTCTTCTGCTGAAAATATCGGAGAATGTCATTCGTGGCATGCTCATGGAAGGTCGACGATTCACCCGTTCACGAGATCGCCGAATGTCAGTCGTCGACTGAAAGCGAACGCTGTCATTTTATGAACCACCGCGTCAAACTTCCGGTTGTTGTTGACTCACCACAAGACGGATCCAGTGGACCAAAAGGAGGCGAACGGACATGCCATTATCTGTCGTTGATGAGCTGGTCAGTGCAATGGAACATGCGCGACAGGGCGTGAATTACTGCTGTCGCGGACTATTGGAAACGACGCCTGACGGCCCCGGAATAGAACTCGATGACTTTGGTCAGCTTGCATTGCCGCTGCGCCCGAAACACGTTCGCGAAATGATTGCCTTTGCGGAGACGGCTCCTTACGGAAAAGGGACCAGAACGCTGGTCGACCTGTCCGTGCGGAATTCACTGGAGATCAACGCGTCAAAGCTCGCACTGTCCGATGAATGGAACGCTGCGGTCGGCGAAGCCGCACGTCAGTCGGCTCAAACGCTGGGCCTGCCGGAGGATGGCATCCAGGCGAAGCTCTATAAGCTGTTGATTTACCAAAAGGGCGGATTCTTTCTGCCTCATCGCGACAGCGAGAAGCGAAAGAACATGGTGGCCAGCATGGTCGTTATGCTGCCCTGCAAATTCGGCGGCGGCCAGTTGACCGTGTCGCACGCTGAGTCGAGCCAACGGTTCTCGTTTGAAAGCGCCGCAGCGGGTCAGCAATGTGAGTACGTCTCATTCTATGCGGACTGTCTGCACGAAGTTCGACGGGTCGAACGCGGAGTGCGAGTGTGTCTTTCCTACAATCTGTTTCTGAAACCCAAACGCAGTTCCGCGAAGAAGAAATCTCATGCAGCACTGTCGACGGCGATCAGCAGTTGGATTCGCACGCGGCCCGCTGATCCGATCGTCTTTGCACTCGATCATCAATACACGGCTAGTGGCTTGAAGCTGAAATTATTGAAAGGCAGTGATCGCGAGTTGGGCGAACAGGTCGTCGCGGCGGCGGAAGAGACTGATTGCTACGTACACCTGGGGCAGGCTTCGCGTCATCTGATGCAGTTTGCTGATGACGGAAGTTTCGGGCGCGGGCGTCCGTTTTCGTGGGGCAACGTGAAGATCGCAGACCTGGAAATCGGTGAATCGTACGAGGACGAAGTGATCATCGATGGTTGGCGGACCACGTCCGGCAGCAAGGCTCAACTGGAACCAATGACGCTCGATGGCTCGATGCTGATTTCCCGCACTACGCTCGACGAGTGGAAGCCGACATCTTTCGATTACGAAGGCTACACCGGCAACGCCGGCAACACGCTGGATCGCTGGTATCACAAATCCGCGATTCTCGTCTGGCCGCGCTCACACCATTACGAAGTTCTTGTGCGAATGGGACTGCGCGGCAGCATTGACGCGTTTCTGCAGATGCTTGACGAATTCCTCAACAGCAGGATTGAAGCCGCAGGGGATCGAGCCCGCGACGACTGTCACGACTTTGCGATGGCAATTATCGACGCCTGGCCGCAACGACTGCGTGGGTATCATGAAAACAGCAAAGAGAAACTTCCCTGGCTGGAAAAATTCGCGACAGCGCTTCCGAAACTGAAGCAGCGTGAAATCATCGAACGCTTCCTCCAGCAGATGGCCGTCACAGACTGGTGTCTGAAGCTGGATCGCGTGATCGTCGACGGTTGTAAACATCTCGGGGCTGACGAGATGTTTGGCATTATGCAGCGGTATCTGATGACAGAACCGCAACCGAATCAATACGGAGTCCGACTGGCGAGCGGCCTGCCATTGCGCGACGCTGCCTGGTTGCTGAAGGTCGCGAGTTCTCGAAGTCGCGCCGGATTAGACGTGCCGCAGTTGTCCGAACTGCACCAGGCCATGGTCGCACGTCTCGCCGCGGAAGTGACCCGGGCGGCGAACGAGCGTTATTCCCGCCAGCCGGATCGTTTCGTTCCCACACTGGCGGCGTTGATGAAGGCCGCCATCGCCATACAGGACGATACCGCGTTCCAACAATGTCTGGCGTTGCGTCGCAGCGCCGACGCCTTCTTCGAGCAACGCAGATTCGATGTCGACGTCTGCACGGAGTTGATCGCCTGGTCCGACAAACGGTCACCGAACCGTCCGGTGTCGTTGCAGGGCTGGCTCGACGAGACGCGTCGATTTCTGGAAGCCGCCACGGCGACTGAACCTGTTCTTCCACGCAACTTCGCCAGGCCCGCCACCGTCAGTTGTGACTGCCGTCCCTGTACCGAGCTGCAAGATTTTCTGGTTGATGCAGAAAGCGAGACGGGGGAGATCAGGGCATTGAAAGCAGACCTGGAGCACGTTCAGCGACAAATTCAACGCGACCAACTGGATGCGGTCACTAAGCTGGACCGATCAACGCGTCCGTTTACGCTGCGACTTCAGAAAACCCTGGGAAGTCATGATCGCGCAGTGAAGCAGTATCACGCGGATCGAAAACGACTCACCGCATTACCCGAATCAGCACCAGCATGAAGCCCTCGAATTCCATCAGCCATGACATCAGCATCAAGCCGAACGGTTCCGTTGGAGAAAATCCGTTGAAGAAGGCATGCAAATCAAAAGAGACTGCGACTCCGCCGTTTCCGTGCGAGAAGCTGACGTGGGACGATCTTTCGCAGTGGACGGATTCACGCAGCCTGGAACGGGGGCGGTCGTATCAGCGCCGGGGGGCTGTTAGGAATCTGAATCTGCTTCCGGATGGAGGCTGCTGGCCGATGTTGCGGAAACTCATCGTTATGCGACTCGTGTTTCGGTGGCGGGACAAAGTCGTGACCTGATTACGCGTCTTGAGTCGACCTGTTCCTGTCCCGTTGGGCATCGTTGCAAGCATGGCGTGGCCGTCATCCTGGAGTTCCTCAACACGATCGAAAACGGAAGGGCAGGACACGGCAGTCTGCCTGACTACACGCGTTTACGATCTCAGCTTCGAGCGCTGGTCGATGCCGAACAGTTCGACGCCGTGGTTGAGCTGGGACGCGAACTTATCGAACGCGGAACGCCGCAGGTTGAACAATCTCACGACGAAGGCGAAACAGCCGAGGAGATCATGTCAACGCTTTCGATTGTTGCCGAAGCGATCTTGCCATGCTCGCTACGGATGTCGACAGGATCCTGTTCGTGATCGATTCCTTCATGCAGGATGGGTACGACTTGTGCGATTCATTCAGTCACGTTCTTGACCGGCGATATACTAAGTCGGCGTGGGCGGATGTCGCGGAGAAGTTGAAATCTCGACTGCCTTCTCAAGCGACCAGCAAAAAGGATCGGGCGACTACTGACTTCCCCCGTTCCTATCAAAGAGAGAGGTTGTCTGGCTGGATCATCGAGGCACTGGAGGCTTCCGGCGAAAACGGTCGCGATGGACTTTCTGGAAACCGGAAGACGCCCGGCTTTTTCGAAGGCCTCGAAAACGCGGGCCGGCAAGACAAAGAAGCCCGCAAAGCCGCGAACCGATCGCTGGCCGTTTCCCGCTCCGCCCAGAGCGAACGACAGCAACTCGCGTCTTGATCGCAGTCATGCAAAGAAACCAAGTCCGTATTTCGACGTGCTCATCCAACTGTCGATCAAGCAGCGCGACCCGGATTCTGCCCTGCGATGGTACGACCAGTGGCAGGCATCGGTTGCGAAGAACCGCTTTCGACCACATCGTTTTGAAACGGAAGTCGCCGATGCCGTCTCATCGACGCACCCCGACCGCGCGGTTGAATTGTACTGCACGGAAGCCGATCGACTGGCAGCGGAAACCAACACGAAGCTGTACCCGCAGTCGGTCTCACTTCTGAAGAAGGCTCGCAAAGTGCTGAAGTCCCAAAAGCGCGAGCACGAATTTGAAGTGATACTTACGACGCACCCCGACCGCCATCATCGCAAACGCCGCCTCGTCGAACTGCTTCGCAGCCTGAGAGGCCAGCCCATTGTGAACAAACGCCGTGGCAACAAATGAGGGTGACGTGGAAACCGTGTCTTCGGTGACCAGCGGACAAGAAAGTGACGCCACCGCCGAGTTTTCTGTGAACTCGATTCGGAACCGGTGGCTGCGTTTTGGGCGTATGTATCAAGCCAGGCTCATCTGCTGATTGAAGGGGACAGCGACGGCAGCAGGGCTGCACACCTTGATTGACACAACGCTGAACACTTCGGTCACGGTGTGGGCCTCACCATTCACGAAACCGCCGCAAAAAGCAGAAGTTTTAGACTTTTCAGCGATTGCACAACGGAATCACAAACGGCACCAAGACTGGCACCTGAGTTGAGTGGGACTCGATAAATGGAGGATCGAGGACACCAGTAGAACTTTTTGCGGCAGGCGTACAAGCATGGAGTCATACCGAAATCAGCCTTGTTTCAACGTTTTCTTCGGTAATCGAATAGTAGGGGACACTTCTATTGAGTTCGTCTGGATTCTTGAACCGGACTCATTTGAGGCTACCTTTTCGCAGAAAGTCGGGAGCTGGCCGTTCATGTCCGATGACTTCTCTCGGAATCAGGCCGGTACGCTCCCGTAATCGACTGCGCTTCCTCTGAGATGTACTTGATCTGATTCTTTCGAAATGCCCTACTTAACCTGAGACGCACTCCCAGAAGTTGCCAGGCAAACACAGAAGCATCGGTCGCGCCCTGACCGAGTGCACGAAGCAACATGTAATTGCGATCAATTTGATGCAACTTTGATCAACACTCCGGAATCGTCGAATCAGATTGATCAGCACGCAAAAAGCGAGTGTTCGAGGAAGTGACGAGTGGAAAGAGAGAGTCTCAGTACGACTATCGAGCTTCATTTGATTGACGATCTTCGTTGCGGCCCAGCAGAACGGTGCGGGGTTCGATACGGTAGACTGTTAGCGTGGCGGGGTGGCGGACGCTGGATTCTGTGAGGGTGAATTCGGTTTTGCCTCGGCTGGCTTCGCTGACGTCGATTGAAACTTTCAGAGCGCTGGGAGCGACGAACTGGAAGGCTCGTTCAGTGGCGGAAAAGGTGACTCGGGCTTCTGTTTGTGCGGATTCTGGCAAGTGGAAGTCCGTTGGGACGTTGCGATACTCGATCGGGACGAGAAAGACTCGCTGCACGACGTCGCGGTGCGAAGCGATCGCCAGCCAGGCGGTAATCGCAACGAATACGGAAAGCAGTTTTGTTCGCGGGTGGCTGGTCATAAAAGACCACAGATTTCTGTTTTGCGGTGTGCTGACCTGTTTCAGATGATCGTTCAATGACGACCGGAGTTCGTCGCGTTCCATATTGCGGCGCAGCTCGCCGTGCTGAGCGATGCTGGCATGCCCCCGCTCTTCAGAAACGACCACGATCATCGCGTCTGACAACTCTGACATGCCGAGTGCTGATCGGTGTCGAGTTCCCAGACCTTCTGACTTTTTGCGGTTTTCCGACAGCGGAAGGTGAACGCCGAAACGTGTGACGAAGCCATCTTTGATGATGACCGCTCCGTCGTGACCGGCAGAGTGTGGATCAAACAGGCTGTCGAGTAGCGGCTGGCTGATCTGGCCGAGCAATTCCGTGCCGCCGTCGAGATGAGCGTCGAGCGGTTCCTCGCCCGCGAGGACGATCAACGCGCCGCGGCGACATTCGGCGAGGCTGAAAACGGTCTCAAGCAACGTCTCGACGTGGGGATTTGTGTCGAGATTACTGCTTCGCGCACGCCAGCGACCGGCGAGCAAGACTCGCTCGACAGCACGGCGAATGTCGTCCTGAAAGACGACGACGAAAACGACTGCCGCAATCGTCAGTCCAAACTGAAACAGAAGCGTGGTCAGGTGCAGATCGAAGGTAACGGCGATGGCATAGACTAGAACGAGGCTTCCCGCCGCAATCGCCAGCGATCGTGACGCCGTCGTTTGGATCCACCTCAGAGCAACGAACACGCACACGCTGACGACAAGCATGTCGGCGATATCGGCGATGCGGATCGAGGTCAGATCGAACATGACAGGTTGGCTCCGGTCGACAGAACTCAGTCATTCAAATCAATGCTACGGCGTGACGGCGGCAAGTGGTTCCAGAAGTCTCATGAACAGTACGGCAAATCCGAGGAACGATGCGAAGCCGACGATGTCGGTAACCGTCGTCAGAAAGATGCTCGCTGACTGAGCAGGGTCTCGACCGAGCGCTTTCAGGATCATCGGGATCACCGCTCCTGCCAGAGACGCGGCGACCATGTTGACGATCATCGCCAGCAGAATGACCAGGGCCAGGCCGACGTTCCATTTCCAGAAATAGACGGCGGCAGCCGTCACCAGCGCCACGGCGATTCCATTAAACAGTCCGGCTGTAATCTCTTTGATAATGACTCGGCGGCGGTTGCTGCTGAGGATCTCGCGCAAAGCCAGCCCTCGCATGACGATGGCCAGAGACTGAGCTCCGCTGTTGCCTCCTTGCCCCGAAACGATTGGAAGCAGCACAGCCAGCGCGGCGATCTTTGCGATTGTGTCTTCGAAGACTGCTACGACCGCAGCGGCCATAAATGCGGTCACCAGGTTCACGATCAGCCACGGCAGTCGGCGCTTAACAACGATCGATACCGGCGAGAGTGCTCGTTCGTCACCGCCGACACCGACCATCTTCTGCAGGTCTTCGAAGGCTTCGAGCTGGCCGGTTTCCAATGCTTCGTTGTGTTTGACGACTCCCAGCAGATGACCGTCGATGTCCACGACCGGCAATGCGAGAAACTTACGATCGCGCATCAGGGCGACGACTTCGTCGCTGGGCATCGTTTCCGGAATGGTCAAAACGTTACGTCTTACCATCGGCTCGATTTTCGCATCCGGCATGCTGAGCAGCAGATCGCGCATGTTGAGGACGCCAGCCAGGGAACCATCACGTTTTGTCACGTAAAGGTAATGCAGCGCGTCTCGACGGGCTTTTCGAATTGCGGACGTCGCCTGCTCGACAGTCAGGTCGATCGAGAACGAAACCACTCGCGGCTCCATCATCGCTCCGGCCGTTTCCGCCGGATACGCGAACAGTTCTTTCAACTGTCGCGACGTTCCTTCCGGCAGCTTTTCGAGCATGCTGGTTCGTACGTCATCAGTCAGATGATGGACAATCGCCGATGCTGGTCGAGGGGCGATGCTGCTGAGCAATCGCAACGCATGTTCGGGATCAAGCCGCTCGAAGATCGGGGCGACGATGTGAGGGTTCAGCCGTTCTGCCAGTCGCGCGGCGACTGGCTCAGGAAGTGTCCCGAACAGACGGCCAGCTTCGCCGGGATCAAGCGACTCGATCGACCTCGCCGCGTCCTCGGGATGAAGCTCGACGAATGAATGCAGCAGTGATTCAAGTGGTTTCACGTGTCGCCTGTCCTGACTCTACTGGCGTCAATTTACGGCCTGATCGGGAAATCTGATTTTATTGAAGAGCCCGCAGGTTCGCGGAGAACATTCGGCGAAACAATCCACCATCGTCCGGAATTGACGATTGTCGCCTGGTGGGTGTTGTGAGAATGTCTGCGGTGGAGATTTGTGGTGGGAAACGAGAAGCGGCCACATTTGGGGAGAAAATGTGGCCGCCAGCTTCAGCTCGATGGAGCCTGGAGCAAATCTCCAGGGAGATCGAGCCGTTGACCCGGAAGTGGGGCGAGACAGGCCTGGTCTGGAGCCAGAGCCGGGTAAAAAACCTCTGGTGTAAGATGACTCCGGAGGAGCCTCGGGCATGGAAATGCCTGAGACTCCCTGTCGCAGAACGACAAATGTGTGGACACCGCTCGCGGAATGGCAAAGGCGATTCCATAACGAGCGAGCCAGTTCAGGCTCTCGCGTCAGCGGACGACGAACCCGGAAAACAGTTCAGGGCCAGTATCCCTGCTTTCCGGCACCGGACATCGATCTGACTGCAAGGGCCGCGGGCTGATTTGCCTCTTTGCACACTTCACAACCGTCAGAGGCTGTGTGCACGACACTGTCCAATTGCCATCGAATCCGGGGCCATCCGCTGACGCGAAAGTCCGAAGCACCGTTGGGTGCTGACCGAGTGGTTATTGCATTCGGTGTACCAATCTCGCGTCGGCGGCAAAATCGAAGTCTGCAAGTCAGCAATTGAGCAGACAGTAACCAGTTTGGAGTCTTCGATGAGCATCGTTTAACCCCGTTGCTCTGCGACTGCTCGTTCCGCTGGATCCTTCTGCCAGTCGTTGAACTGAGCCAATTTCAGCACGACATCTTTCCCTGCCTGATTTCCTGCTCATTTTGTGACGACGACGCACGATGCTTCGTTTCCGGACCGAATTTTATACGAACAGGCACAGTTGTTGCTTTCTGCCTTCGCTCAACTCCGGCGACTTAACCCAGCCGGCGAGATGACTTCACCTTTCTACAAGGCTGACTGTGATGACAAGTGCAACTCTTCGTGGCCCGGCAATCGAATCCAACAAGGTTCCAACTGAAGTGGAAGACCTCTGCCTGATTCAGGATCACCGATTCGCTCGCATCCGAGTATCGATCCAGTCGATCAGTTCTGAGCTTGCTGGCCCGGTCGATCGCGAAGACCGATTCGAACTGGCGGCGGCAATTTCAGATGTTGCCGACGAACTCCGAGGGTTACAGAACAGGAAACTGGATATCGGATTCTTCGAAGGATTCTCAGACACCGACGACCATCTTCAGGAGCGTGTCGCGCACCTGCAGTCCGATTATCGACGACTCTTAAACGAGCTTCGATCGGCTCAACAGGAGACCGTCTCCGGGAAGCCTCGGAAGGCGTGTCGTCAGTTGAAC
>Ga0316208_1002841_pt1 | contig 13330 bp, 6 predicted proteins | sample 3monopyrite_MG_FD_204944 | JGI IMG/M metagenome (GOLD analysis project Ga0316208, IMG submission 204944) | Microbial mat bacterial communities from mineral coupon in-situ incubated in ocean water Damariscotta River, Maine, United States -... | ecosystem: Environmental > Aquatic > Marine > Coastal... | reverse complement strand
CATACCAAGAGACATAAGAGTCGAGGCAATAATCATATCAAGGACTAAAAATGGGACAAAAATTAGAAAACCTATTTGAAAAGCTGTTTTTAATTCACTTATAGAAAATGCTGGAATAATTGCCCATATTGAAACTTCATCAACATCAAGAGGCTTATCACCGCCACTTAATTTTATAAATAAACCTAAGTCTTCTTCTCTTGTATGCTTTAACATATACTCTCGAAATGGTTTTACAATCTCAAACATAGCCTGATCTTGGTCAATTTCCTCCCTTAAATAGGGTTGTATACCATTGGAATTAGCTTCATTTATAACTGGTTCCATTATAAAAAATGTTAGGAAAAGAGCTAATCCAGTAAGTAGCTGATTGGGCGGTTGAGTTGTAGTACCTAAAGCTTGTTTTAGGAAATAAAATACTACAATTATTCGAGTAAAACAAGTCATCATAATCAAGATTGAAGGTGCTAAAGTAAGCACGGTAAGCACAGCTAATATTTGCAGTGTTAATACTACATCATCTTCTGTTTCCGCTTCATCTACTTGAACAGAAAGTTTTGGCACGCCAAGCCCTTTAGTAGCCGGTGCAGTCGATTGAGAATAAATGTTTTCATTCCCTATAATCAAAATTAAGGTTATAGAGAAAATATATATCATTTTCTTTAAATAATTTTCAGCCATTATACTTCTTTTTGAAAGTATATAAAATCACACGATGAAAATTATACAATACCTATGCCACCTTAAATAATCATTGATTTTGATTAAATATCAATAATATGAGGAATCATATATGTAGAATATGATACTAAGTGATGAATAAAAGCCAAAAACATATTTATTTGGATCTTGTAAAACATGGAAATGTAACAATGAGTAAAATTCTAAGTAATTTAAATGAATATTGATTTGGGAGTAGGCTTCGGGTTACAAAAGTAACTTTTTAAATTATTTTCAATACAGTTTATAATCTATTATTATAGTTTAATTAATATGTTTATTAATTATTCTTGAGTAAACGAAAACGCCCAATCTATCTAATGATTGGGCGAATAATTCTTATTTAATTTTCAAATTAACTATCAAAAATTATATTAAATTCTTACTGAAATCGCAGATTGTGCCGCAGCGAGTCTTGCAATTGGAACTCTAAATGGTGAGCAGGATACATAATCCAGTCCAATCATCTGGCAAAACTCTATTGACGATGGTTCACCGCCATGCTCTCCGCAAATACCAAGTTTGATATTTGGACGAACAGTCTTCGCTTCCTTAACAGCGTGTTGCATCAAAAAACCTACTCCTTCTCTGTCAATTGCTTGAAATGGATCAACTGGATAAATCCCTTTTTCAACATAAGTTGGTAAGAATGAACCCGAATCATCACGGCTCAATCCTAAAGTAGTTTGAGTTAAATCATTTGTTCCAAACGAGAAGAACTCCGCAACATCTGCTACCTTTGCGGCAGTAATTGCACCTCTTGGTATCTCAATCATTGTACCGACCATATAGTCAAATTTAACTCCGCTCTCTTCCATAACCTTCTCTGCAATTTCACGAATAGCAATTTCTTGCCCTTTTAATTCTTTTACATGACCTACAAGTGGCACCATTACTTCAGGCAATACTTTAATACCTTTTTTGATATTTTCAACTGTTGCTTCAAATATTGCTCTTGCTTGCATTTCTGTAATTTCTGGGAATACAGTTCCCAATCTACATCCACGGAAACCAAGCATAGGATTAAATTCTGATAGTAAGTCAACTCTCGACTTTATTGCTGACAACTCAACGCCTGTTTCATCTGCTATCTCTTTTTGACCAGCTTCGTCATGTGGTATAAATTCGTGTAATGGTGGATCTATCAATCTAATAGTAACTGGACGACCATCCATTACCTCAAATATTCCATCAAAATCTTTTCTTTGTAAGGGCAATAGTTTATTTAAAGCTACTTTTCTTTCTTCTAAATTATCAGCAAGTATCATTTCACGCATTGGACCAATTTTACCATCACCAAAAAACATGTGTTCAGTTCTAGTAAGTCCAATTCCTTCTGCTCCAAATGACAATGCATTTTCGCATTGGTCTGGTTGGTCTGCATTTGTTCGTATATTCATCGTACGTATTTCGTCTGCCCATTTCATAATCTTATCATACATTTGAAAAGTTACTGAATCATTAGCATCTAAAGTTTTTTCTAATAATACTTCAATAACTTCAGATGGTTTAGTTGCAATTTCGCCATAAAGTACTTCTCCAGTCGAGCCATCAATAGAGATAAAATCACCTTCTTTTACTACAATGTCGGACCCTCTTACTGTCATTTCTCTTGATTTATAATCTATTACTAAGGCATCACAACCAGCTACACAAACTTTTCCCATCTGGCGGGCAACAAGTGCTGCGTGAGATGTCATCCCACCTTTAGCAGTCAATATTCCCTCGGATGCAACCATTCCTGCGATATCTTCAGGTGATGTTTCAATACGAACCAAAATCACATTATCACCATTTGCTCTTGCTATTACAGCATCTTCAGCATTATAAAATACTCTCCCAGATGCCGCACCTGGACCAGCATTTAGCCCACTTGTCAAATAATTTCCATCATTAACTGCAATTTGTTTTTCTGAATTATCAAAAATTGGTCTCAAAAGTTGGTTAAGCGATTCGGCATCAATTCTTGATATAGCTTCCTCTTTGGTAATTAAGCCTTCGTCCACCATATCCACGGCAATTTTCATTGCAGCCATAGCAGTTCTTTTTCCAATTCTGCATTGCAACATATATAATTTACCATTTTCTATAGTAAATTCGATGTCTAACATATCCTTATAATGAGTTTCTAATTTCTCACGGATGTCCATTAAGGAATCAAATGAATTCAAATCAATTTCTTTTAATAATTCAATATTATTGGGAGTTCTCGTGCCTGCTACGACATCTTCTCCCTGTGCATTCATCAAAAATTCACCATAAAAAATATTGTCGCCATTAGCTGCATCACGAGTGAAAGCAACACCAGTACCAGATTCTTCACCCGAATTACCAAATACCATTGCTTGAACATTTACAGCAGTTCCCCATTCATCTGGTATATTATTTAATCTACGATAAATATGAGCTCTTTCATTATGCCAAGAGCCAAATACAGCTGTAATTGCTCCCCATAGCTGCTCCTTTGGGTCTTCTGGAAAGTCGATATTCATTCTTTCTTTAATAACAGCCTTAAATTCACTTACTAATTCTTTCAAATCTCGAGTTGACAAATCAACATCAAGTTCAACTCCACGAGCTTCTTTCTTGGCTTCAAGTATTTCTTCGAATGGATCTATATCTTGCTTAGTTTTTGGCTTCATATCCAATACAACCGAGCCATACATAGAAATAAACCTTCTATAAGAATCGTAAGCAAATCTTTCATTACCTGACTTTTCAATCAAACCTTTTACAGTATTATCATTCAATCCAAGATTAAGTACTGTATCCATCATACCTGGCATTGAAGCTCTTGCTCCTGAGCGAACAGAAACTAATAAAGGGTTTTTAGAATCTCCAAACTTACTCCCCATATTTGCTTCAATTTTGTTAATTACTTTTTCAACATCACTATCCAAAGAGCTGGGATAAGAATTATTGTTTTTATAATAATAAGTACATACATCAGTGGTAATAGTAAATCCAGCTGGAACTGGTAGTCCTATTTTTATCATTTCTGCAAGATTTGCACCCTTGCCACCCAGTAAATTTTTCATTGATGCGTTCCCATCAGCTTCTTCGCCACCGAAGTAATACACAAATTGTTCTGACATTTCTAATAACCTAAATAAGTTTTTTTAATATTAATTTCTTTATTACTGCAAATATACGGAATTATTGATAATTTAATTTCTTAATAATTAGGTATAAGAACAAAATAATTAAAAAAGGGAATCGCAAGAAACATAAATGTGGAAAACTTTCTTGATTTTAAATTAACTTATTTTAATATTGAGAGATCTTTGTATAATGAGCTTTATTTGAAAAATATCAAAGATTTAAGAAAACTATGTTTCCCCGCTTATAGTACTTTTATAGTACTTTTATAGTACTTTTATAGTACTTTTTAAGAAAATAGCACTCAAAATATTATTCCCCTAAAAAATATTTTTGTTACTATAAAAATAATCATTTTATATTGCACAAGAATAGTGTTAAAATAAAAATAAATAAATAAAATCCGTGTTTAAATTAAAGCAAATTGAACCAATAAATATTAGAATTTTTAATAGGATAATAATGAAAACATAAAAAACATAAAAAAAAGCGACAGAAGATCATACCCTTCTGCCGCCATTGCTCACTTTTTTAAAAAAAGTGGTTGTTGCTCTACGAAAGCATACAATTGCACTGCAAAATTAACACATTATAAACAAAAAAATGCAGAAAAAAGATTGTATGCTCATTAAAAATTATTAAATAAAAAATAAGGCTATATAATGAAAAAGATAATCTTTTTATTAGCATTGCTACTATCAAGTAGCACCGGATGGGGACAAAATTATATCCATAACGGAAGTTTTGAGGAAGGAAATGACCCAACACAGATTCATGAAATATGGAATGCGGTACCGTGGGAAAATGGAGATTTAGGGCCGACAACAAGAATAACAGGAACTAGTGATTTATTTAGAGATATTACACCTAACCTACCAATTATTGATATACCGATTGTTTCAGGCAAAGGCGAATTTCCAATTTTCTATAAATCGACAACAATTAAAGATAGTTCAATGGCACACGTATTATTTACAAACACAATTAATAACGGAGTTGAAAATGTTGCTTGGAGAGAGTATATTATCCAAAAATTTGCCAATGGGGGACAAGGTGGAATGGAATTATGCTATGGAGTTACTTATAGGTTGAGTTTTTGGGCTCTCAACGTTGCTTTTAAAAATCCAATACAGGGTGTTGGAATGTACGTTGGCAAATATAGTGAGATAACTCGCCCATATAAAACATCCAATACTGATTTTGACTACTTCATTAGAAAAAATGGAATTATTGTCCAACCACAGTTAGTTACTGGAATGATAAGTAATGATTTTGATACAACAGAAGTCAATTACGGATGGGTTAAATTTGAATTTGATTGGGTAGCCCAAGGAGGCGAAGACTTTATTGCTATTGGTTACTTCCAAGAAGAAATGTTAAATAATCAATTATACAATAATAGCCCTGAAATTAATTCTGAAATTTACATTGATCATGTTTCCATAGAAAGTATTACGAATACTTATTTCTGTGATTGTAACTTCATAAGAAACAACATCACTATTGAAAAAGATACAACAAGTGGCATCGACGAATGCTGTCTAATAATAAAAGCAGATGAATTACTAAATGGCGATTTTTTATTCGATAAGTTCAAAATTGTAAATTCCAATGGCGTTGTTGTTTATCCAACTTCTGGTCCTAAATTAGATGCCAGTTTATTACTGGGAGACGGTTTAAAATTATGCTTAGATGATGGCAACTTTCAAATAAATAAAAGATATTCTATTTTAATTTATGATAGAAATGATTCTGCATCTTGGTGTTGCGATATTGAGTACATTAATTGTACTTATCCTAAATTTTATTTCGACTGCACGGATCTCTGTTGCGATTACTTTGATATTGCATTCGCAGACAACGACGACTGCTTATTCGACCCAGTAGAAATTAACAATAGTGAAGGTACTAACTGCAGTAATGATAGTATTGTTTCTGTTAAATATACTGATATTAACGGTATTACCGTCAGCTGGCCTCTTCAATTATCTGCTGGTGATACTGTACTTATTAAATATGAAATAACTCTTTCTAATGGGGTTGTTTGCAATAAAGAAAAATACATTTCCTGCGATGAAAATTGCTGTGATTTTTATAGAATCCAATTCGTTCCTGAAATTGATAATAACGGTAATTGCTGCTGGACACCAGTTATCATTGTCAACGATTCGATAAGAGCTATTATTTGCGACACTAATGATATTAATTTATCCACTGATGTTACTTTTTTCGCCGATGGAACTCAAGTCTATTTAGATGCCAATGGGCAAATATGCCTCCCGCCTAATAACACTGAAGTCCAATTGACTTACATTATCAATAACGATGGTGAGGATTGCAACCCTAGAACTACTACTCTTTTTTGTGCGGCTTGCGATTGTCCTGATAAAAATGATTTGTACAAATGGATTGACCTTACCGTCGAAAAAGGCGGTTCTGGTTGCTCTCCTGACCAGTGTAAGGTTACTGGTACCGTAAACATACCTAATGAGTATCTCGACTGTTACGATAGCTTACAAGTTATTTATATAATTAGATTCAGTGATGGATCACTCGCCGACCATCAAGTTAATCCAAAAAGACCTATAACATCTAACAGTATTGACTTGACCGAATTACCTGCTTGCATTCCATCTGGTTCGAGCATCCAATACGGCATCAAATTATTCAAAAATGGTAGCACAAGTTACTGTAGCGTTGTCAGCGAAAAAGCTATCTGCGACTTAGTGCAAAATGTCGAAATTGAACCTTGCCTCGGAGATAGCGAAGAGCCGTGGAAACCTAATGATAATGGTATTGTCGAAGTTACTATCGACGGATGTCAATATGAAGTATCTTATGTTTTCAGAAAATATACTAAAATCGAAAATGGCAAAGTAATTGTGATGCAGGATATTCAAATGACACAGGTATTAAACCTAACACCAAATTGTTCGGCGACCATAACCAATAAAAAAGTTTTCTTAAAGGCATTACCAAAAAGTATAAAACAAATACTTGATACAAGAATTAAATATAAACCACAATATGGCGATGGTGATTCCTGCTCTGTATTTTGGAGAGTCTTGCAATTCACTTGCTGGTCTACTTGGACTGTTTTTGACGGCACAAATACCGTAGAAGTTGTTCTGCCTTGCGAATCTCCTTGCTGTGCAAGAAAATTAGAGGTTTGTTATGGTACAGATGGTGTTACTGTCTCGGATAAAGGTCCTGCTTATGTAAGCGACCCTGTTAATTGTTCAACGGCAATCCTTGATTCTGCCCATATTCCATTGGGTGGTTCCTACCAAGGCGAAGGACCTTTATGTAAATTAGACGATTGCAGTACGTTTATAGATATTGTGGTAAATGATAATACTGGTCGAGGCGATATAACGATAAACAGTGGACCAAAACAGACACTTTTTGATAATAAAGAACAAAAATCTCAAACTATGATTATGTATCAAGTATTAAATACAAAATCAAATTTAATCATAAACGTTGCAAATTCAATATATGAAAATATAGATATAAATATCTATGATATTAATGGGCGATTGAAAGAGTCAAGTAATTTTATTTTGACTGGTTATTCGCAAACTCTCTATATGGATATATCTGGATTACAGAACGGAACTTATTTTTATAATATTATGTCTGATGGAAAAATTATTGGATCAGATAAATTTATTATAATTAGGTAATTATTAACTTACCCTTCCGACTGCTCCAAGCAGTCGGAAGGTTTTTTTTTAAAGGGAAAACATGAAATATTTATTACTTATTTTATTATTTATTTTATCTTCAAATTTATCCGCCCAACGTACATGGGAATTAGTAAAATCCAGAATAGGATTGGAAGAAATAGAAGCAATTATGTGTTATGACTCCACAAATTGTTTCGCATTTTCTGATGGATCTTTCCTTGCTTCGTATTTTAAAACAGAAGACCAAGGAGAAACTTGGTATAATATCTATGAAAAAGATTTTTTAGCCACTAATGATTCTTTATTCAGTGTATTTAATGCTTATATGCTTGATTCAAATTACATTTATTATACAATGTGGGACAGAGCAATACTCGAAAAAAGTACAGACGGCGGAATAACATTCAAGCGAGTTACATTTGGCGACTTATCTGGCAGTGAAAATATATTAATTTGGGATTTGGAAATGTACGACAGGAATCTTGGTGTTGCAGTTACATGGTTTGAATTAATATTAACAAGGGATAATTGGAAAACTTACGAAAGGGTTTTGAAGGATAGTAGCCTTACCGCCCTCGGCGATGTGATATTTTTTATAGATTCTAATAATGTTGCTGTAACTAAAAGTTTTAGAAATGGATATGATTTCATGAAATATGATATTAAAAAAGATGAATGGAGTCAATATACTTATGGTGAAGCTTATGGCAATGGAATAGCAGATAAACAACTAACTGATTTCACATTTGTAAACGACACATTGGGTTATGCCTGCGGAGGCAAAGATACAACTACTGGCATCTCAGATATACTATGGAAAACAACAAACCGAGGTAAAAATTGGGAGATATTATTAGATTACCCACGCACACCAAAGTTTGGACTAACTAGCATAGACTTTAGAACAGCAGAACACGGCATCGCAGTCGGTGGCTGGGGCAAAATAATGGAGACCACAGACGGTGGCAAATCGTGGACATACTTAGAGTCACACCCTGAGATAAGCGGACCAGGAATGAAAGTTGAATGGGCTGGCGAATACGCTCTTGTGGTAGACTGTTGCTCAGGTATATACCGCCTACCGCCTTGGGTTCTCAGCGTAAATAGAAACATCAGCAACAACAAAAAAATCAAAATCCGCCAATCCGAAAACAAATTATTAGTAAGCATAGCAGACAAACAATACCGCAAACACCAAATACAAATCTACGACATAATGGGCAACAAAATCCAAGAACAAGAACTAAGCTCAGGCTTCGGCACATTATTCCAACCAATTTTAATAAACAAACTCCAGTCCGGAGCATATTTATTCCGAATAATAGTCCAAGGAAAAACCATCCACACAGGAAAATTCATCAAATAAATAAAAAACCAAAAAACATAACATTTTATTACCTTTTATAAGCTATCAAATAAAATACAGGCATGTTAGTTAATTTAATACATATTCTCCATTTTAATATTCATGATTGGATTAGTGAGCAGGCAAAACTTTCCCAGTTACTTCACCAAAGCCGACACGTCTGCCTTCTTTCTCGCAATATCCAGTGATAGTAATCCTGTCTCCATCTTTAAGAAATACCCTTTTTTCTCCCGATGGCAATTCAATAGGATTATCGCCTTTCCAAGCTAATTCGAGCATTGAGCCATAAGAATCTTTTGTAGGTCCTGATATTGTGCCAGATGCCATTAAATCGCCAGATTTGATATTACAACCCGTAACTGTATGATGTGTTAATTGTTGGAAAATATTCCAATATAAGTATTTATGGTTTGTTTTTGATAAAACAAAAGGTTCTTCCATTTCATTAGTTTGAATAGAAAGTTCCAAATTAATATCGAATGAATTATTACCTTCTAATTGCAAATAAGGTAATGGCTCTGGGTCTTGTTTTGGTCCAGCAACTCTAAAAGGCTCTAATGCTTCCATTGAAACTACCCAAGGCGAAATTAAAGTTCCCATATTTTTAGAGCCGAAAGGACCAAGTGGTTGGTATTCCCAACGTTGAATGTCTCTTGCACTCCAATCATTCATAACTACCATACCAAAAATATGTTTTTCGGCATCTTTAATATCAATTCTATCACCAAGTTTATTTCCTTTTCCACCTATTAAAAATGCCATTTCTAATTCAAAATCAACCCTTCCGCTAGATTCAAATTTTGGAATTGTATTGTTATTGTTGATTTGTCCCATTGGTCGTCTTAAATCAGTTCCAGAAACCACGACTGAGCTTGCTCTACCGTGATATGCTATTGGAATATGTAGCCAATTTGGCATCAATGCATTGTCTTTTCCTCTGAACATAATACCAACGTTTGTTGCATGTTCCTTTGATGAGTAAAAGTCTGTGTAGTCGCCAATTTCAACAGGCAAATACATAGTTGCTTCGTCTTGAGGTATAAAAGAAGCAATTCGTAATCCATCATCATCTCTAAGTTTAACTCCTAAATCGGTAGTTGAAGTTAATATTTCAGTTACTCTTTTCCTTACTTTATTCCATACTTCATAGCCCTCTTCCATAAATAAATTAAGATTTGGACCAAGAAATAAATTAGTTGTAGAAAAGTCAATATCATCAAAAAAACCGGCTACTTCCAATCGGAATAAGTCTAAAATTTCATTCCCAACTGCGACTCCAACTCTTGGAGGTTTGGTGCCGTAAGAGAAAATACCATAAGGTAGATTGTAGATTGAAAAATCAGAATTTTCTGGGAAATCATACCATGAATTTAATAACATTTTTATCCTCTATATTTATTTTTTACTAATAATTTGGATAATTAGGATTTATATATTTATTTAAAAAAAATATAAACTCTAATTATATAAAAATTTACTACTTAAGCATATTTATTATGAGTGCTTAATTGAGACGCACTATAATATATTTAATTCTTTTAAATCATCAATTGGTTCATCAAAGCTACAAGAGCCAAATGAAGAAATAATATCTTTACTTTCTTTTATGTCTTCAATACTAATGAAGTGGTTTTGCCAAGTTAATCCATTATCGTTCCACTCAAAATTAATTGGGTTTTCGTCATTTAATAATTCAAGCATCAACTCAGTTCTCAAATTCATATTTTTACTTAATATTATCGCAACAAAAATATTAACAAAGCCGTGCATAACGCCACCGAGCTCATCATTAAAATGTCTGAAAGGGTGATGAAGTCCTGCAGTTGCTTTAAGTGATACATTATATTTTGTGCAGGTCATAATAGCAGCAATAACATTTTCATTCGGCGGTGTCATCTCTGGCTTCACTCCACCACATCTGATTTTATATGATATATTATTTTGGTTTGATGAATTATATTCCGCTAATAATTTTATTGTATTTTTTGTAATTTCAATCCAGTTCTTGGAATTTGGTACTTCATAATATACTTGTAATTTTTCATTATTTACTAACTTGGAAACCATACTTATAGTATTATACAATTTTTCAAAATCATCTTTATTTTCGCCGATATCAGATTTAATAGGCAATGTTATTTCTATTGCTTTAGCATAGATTTTATCATTTTTATTAACCAGAGAATTAATTTTATCCATATCAGACTTTATTGAATCTATAAAATTAATTGCATCATTTGGCTTAGTAGCAACAAATGAAATATCTAATTTAGAATAATCGGTACCAATTTTTTCTAAGGTTGGTATAAAATCATCGATAAGATTAATAGGCAAAACGAAGCTTGATAATAAATTATACTTATTAGTTTTAATATAATTTAAATAGTTTGATAAAGAATCAAAAAGATTAAGATTTGCAGGAGGAAAAAGACCTGCATAGTCTATAATTCCATCAATAAAAGTATTGATTGACAATGAATTTTCTTTAAAGTCTATCATTATTGTTTTTACCTTTTTATTTACGTAAAATAACATTACAAAGATAATCAAACTATTAGGATTATAAAAACTAATCTGATAATAGAAAAATTGAGAATGAAACAATTGTATGAAAGTACATAATTTATACAACATTACTATTACATAATAAAATAATTTGAATTTTATTCCGTATATTGTAACCATTAACCATCGTAATTATAAAAAATATTATTACAATAATTAAAATGATATTTCTGCCTCATATAAGATTTTCTAAGATTGAAGAATCTTAAACCCACATTGGGATTTTATTATAAAATCTCATTTTTAATTGTATGAAATGCAATTACCTTCTCAAACTTTAAAAAAATATATTAATAAAATTAGGAACTTAATATGTCCGAACAATTTAATCCTCTCAATATGCGTGGTATAGAATTTACCGAATATGCTTCCCCAGATGCAGGCTTTATGCACAATACATTTATGGCTTTTGGCTTTTCTAAACTCAAAAAATTTAACAATAAAAATATAAATTATTATAATCAAAACAGGATTCACTTTCTCCTTAATCACGAAACAGATGGTTTTGCTTCAGATTTTGCAAAAATTCATGGACCTTCAATATGTTCAATGGGTTGGAGAGTAGATGATGCAAATTTTGCACATCAGGAAGCAGTGCGTAGAGGTGCTAAGTCTGCAAACGATTCAAATAAAGATTTTCCATATCCTGCTATTTTTGGTATAGGTGATTCTTTAGTATATTTCATTGATAAGTTTGCTGATGATGACAATATATTTATAAATGATTTTGTTGATTTGGAGAACCAAGAAATCCAAGAAGACAAAGGATTTTTAGAAATTGACCATCTTACAAATAATGTTTATAAAGGAACAATGGAAGATTGGGCAAAATTTTACAAAGAAGTATTTGGATTTACGGAAGTAAGATATTTTGATATAAAGGGAGCAAAAACGGCGTTGCTTTCTTATGCTCTACGTTCGCCAGATGGTTCTTTCTGCATTCCAATTAATCAAGGAAAAGATGATAATAATAATCAAATTGATGAGTACTTGGATATGTATAAAGGTCCTGGTGTTCAGCATCTTGCTTTTTCAACTGCGAATATTCTTGACTCATTAGACAAACTTGATAATAGTATTATAGAAACTTTAGATATAATACCCGAATATTATGATACGGTTTATGACAGATTACCATATATAAAAGAAGATAAAAAAAGAATTCAGGATCACCAAGTATTGATAGACGGCAACAAAGAAGATGGATCGTATTTATTACAGATTTTTACCAAAAATTTATTTGGACCTATCTTTATTGAAATAATTCAACGAGAAAAAGACTTAGGATTTGGAGAAGGTAATTTTCAAGCTCTTTTTGATTCTATAGAAAGAGATCAAGAGAAAAGAGGTGTAATTTAACTCTAATAAGTTAAATAAATAAAATTATCAAAAATAGGAGAAAAATTAAATGCCATTTTACATAAAACAGGGTCAAATACCCAGTAAAAGACATATAACTTTTTATAAAGAAAATGGGAAAGACCTATACAGAGAAGAACTTTTTTCTACTCATGGCTTTTCTAATATGTATTCGAATAAATATCATCATAATATGCCAACTAAGCAACTCAATATTGAACCAATGAGTATGAACCATGGTGATACTTGGGATACTGAAACTTTAGAAAATACAAAAATAGACACAAAAAAAACTGATGGAAATGGAAATTTTTTCAGTTCAAGAAAAAAATTATTTTTTAATTCAGATGTAGCACTATATACAGGAAAAGTAACAGAAGATACTGATGATTTTTATAGGAATTCTTATGCTGACGAAGTGATTTTTATTCACCAAGGCGAAGGTACTATTTATTCAGAGTATGGAACAATTGAATTTACTCAATGGGATTATTTGGTTATACCTAAAGGCACTACTTATCAATTAAAATTC
>Ga0316208_1002840_pt1 | contig 13333 bp, 11 predicted proteins | sample 3monopyrite_MG_FD_204944 | JGI IMG/M metagenome (GOLD analysis project Ga0316208, IMG submission 204944) | Microbial mat bacterial communities from mineral coupon in-situ incubated in ocean water Damariscotta River, Maine, United States -... | ecosystem: Environmental > Aquatic > Marine >... | reverse complement strand
ATTGACGACGCTGAGATCGAGTGTCTGCTCATCCGTGCTCAGGAAATGGCACGTTATGTTCAGCAGGGCATTCTCGACGCGGGCATCACCGGACACGACTGGGTGCAGGAAACTCAGGCCGACGTGCACGAAGTCTGCGAACTGGTCTTCTCGAAAGTCAGCCGCCGCCCCGTCAAGTGGGTGCTGTGCGTGCCGGAAGATTCGCCCGTGCAGTCGGTCAAGGATCTTGAAGGAAAGAGCATCGCGACCGAAGCCGTAGGCCTCACGAATGCCTATCTGGCGAAACACGGAGTCACCGCCAACGTCGAATTCTCCTGGGGAGCGACCGAGGTCAAACCGCCGCGGCTGGCCGACGCGATCGTCGAAGTCACGGAAACCGGCAGCTCGCTTCGAGCGAATAATTTGCGAATCGTCGACGTCGTCATCGAGAGCACAACTCGCCTGATCGCGAACCAGGATTCATGGAAGGACGAGTGGAAGAAGACGAAGCTCAACAACATCGCGCTGATGCTTCAGTCCTGCCTGAACGCCGAAGGCAAAGTCGGCCTGATGATGAACGTCCGCCGCGCTGACCTGGAATCACTGCTCGGCCAGTTGCCCGCACTGCAGACGCCCACGATTTCATCGCTGTCCGATCCGGACTGGGTTGACGTCAACACAATCGTCGACGAAGCCACCGTCCGCAGCATCGTGCCGGCATTAAAATCCGCCGGCGCAAAGGGCATCGTGGAATACTCCATCACCAAGCTGATCGACTAATTTCAAAGTAGGCGGGAACAAGCTCCGCGCAGTTCCGGCATTTCAGTCTTGTCTCCTGCCGGAACTGCGCGGAGCTTGTTCCAGCCTACAGTCAAATCTGGCCAGGCAGCGAATCATGGACTCAACAGCCGATCACGAATTCAATCCTAAAAACGCCTCGCCCGCGTTGAAAACAGCCATCGCCGAACTGGCTGCCAAGTCCGGCAAGGACGAGGCCGAATTCGTCGGCATCCGCATGGGCGACGCCTTTGACCTCGCCGTCAAAGCCTGGGGAGCCGACCTGCCGGACTTCTGGAAAGTCTGGAACAGTTGGAACACCGCCAGCGACGAACCCAAACCCTGGGGCGAGCTGTAGGTCCGGTCGAGCCGGTCAGGAAAGCTGCGGAAACGGGTGAGACGCGGCTGAGGCTCTTCGGTCGTATTGTCGGATTTGTCTCGAAAGTCAGGTCTGCGATACTGACGATGATTGTCCGGTAGTGCATACTGTGGCGAGTTGGCCGGGCCGGTTTTCGCAATCGTCGCCAACCAGGCAGCCAAAACCACCTCGCCAAAACGAGTTACGAACCGACTCAGACGTCCGCATCTGCCCGTCAGGCTGACTGAATACTTAGAAGGATCGAGCAGTGTCTCAGCTTCGACTGGCCCTGGTGATTCACAATCACCAACCAATTGGCAACTTCGATGGCGTCTTCGAGCAGGCTTACCAGGACAGCTACAAGCCGTTTTTGGACCTGCTTGCCGAATTCCCCAGCCTGGCCATCACGCTGCACAATTCCGGAAGCCTGCTGGAATGGCTCGTCGAGCACCACCCGGAACACCTCGATCAAATCCGGGAACTCGCGGACCGCGGCCAGATCGAAATCATCGGCGGCCCGTTTTACGAGCCGATCCTTGCCAGCATTCCGCAGCGAGACCGCATCGGGCAGATCCAGCAGTATTCGAAGTATCTCGAAAAGCACTTCGGGCAACCCGTCCGAGGCATGTGGGTTCCCGAGCGTGTCTGGGAGCAATCCTTCGCCCGAGACATCGTCGACGCCGGCATCGAATACACCGTTCTGGACGATTCGCACTTCCGCAGTGCCGGTCACACGCCGGAAGAACTGACGTCGCAATTCCTGACCGAAGACGAAGGGCGGCTGCTGCAGATTTTCCCGGTCTCAGAACCGCTGCGATATGCCATCCCGTTTGACGATGTCCACAAGTCGATCGAAATCCTGCGAGATCAGTTCGAACGGAATCCGAATTCCGTCGCGGTCTTTGGCGACGACGGTGAAAAGTTCGGCACGTGGCCGGGCACGAAGGAAGCGGTCTTCGAAGAAGGCTGGCTGCGAAACTTCTTCCAGCTTCTGCAGGACAACGGCGAGTGGTTGAAAGTCGTCACGCTGGCCGAGTGCGTCGAAAACCTGATGCCCGCCGGCCGGACGTACCTTCCCGACAGCAGCTATCGGGAAATGACCGAGTGGGTCCTGCCTGTCGATCGTCAGAAAGTTCTGCTGTCACTGCGGAAGGACAAAGAGAAGAACGACCCGGACTGGCCGGAGCTTTCGAACTTCGTACGCGGCGGCTTCTGGAGAAACTTTCGAAACAAGTATCCCGAAACCAACGAGATGTACGCTCGGATGCTCGGCATCAGCGAACGGCTTGAGAAACTGACCAACGCCGACACGGATCGAGAGTTCGCCGATCAATTATCCGAAGCTCGCACGGCACTCTACCGGGGACAATGCAACTGCTCGTACTGGCACGGCGCGTTCGGCGGGCTCTACCTCCCGCATCTTCGACACGCCGTTTACGCACAGCTGATCGCTGCCGACACGATCCTCGAAAAGGTCGACCGCGCAATGAAAGCGTCGACAAACGGCGTCACCGGAGCGTCGCCCGACCGCTGGGTGGAAGTTGAGACAAAAGATTTCAATCTCGACGCTCGTCCGGAAGTCCGAGTCGCTGGCGATCGACTGGCCGCTTACTTCACTCCGGCAGTCGGCGGGCATCTTTACGAACTCGACATCCGAGCGATCCGCCACAACCTGCTCGCCACTCTGAACCGCCGCCCGGAGATCTACCACGAAGCCATCCGGCAGGCCGCCAACCCGAACAGTGACGGTGACGACCTCAACGCCGCCAGCATTCAGGGCGAGATTAAATGTAAGCAGGAAAATCTTGACCAGAAGATCGTCTACGACAACTGGCCTCGCAAGGCTCTCGTTGATCACTTCCTGCAGCCGGGACTTTCGCTGGAAGATTTCCAGGCAGGCAATGGGCACGTCAGCGATTTTCACACCGGCGTTTATCAGTCGCTGCTGAAGCGTTCTCGCGAACGAGTTGAAGCCTGCTTCGCTCGTCGAGCACCGCTCGCTTCGTACTCGGTTCAGGTCACCAAGTCCGTTACGCTTGAAACGGCAAACGGAGCGTCGCTGCAAATTCGCTACGACCTGGAAGACCTGCCGGTCGGAATGCCGATTCACTTCGCCGTCGAATTCAATCTCGCTGGCCTGCCAGGCGGATTGGACGATCGGTACTACTACGATCACACCGGGAAACGCCAGGGACGACTCGACGAAACGCTCAATCAACCACACTGCGAACGCATCGGCCTGGTCGACGAGTGGCTCGGCGTAGACGTTTCGCTGGACTTCCCGATGCCGTGCAGTTGCTGGGCATTCCCCATCGAAACGGTCAGCCAGTCAGAAGGCGGTTTCGAAACCGTCCACCAGGCGTGCTGCGTCGTCCCTCACTGGGAGTTCGTCGTCCCCGAAGACGGTCGCTGGTCGGTCGAACTGACACTCGGAATCGACACATCGGCGGCCCTGGCGAAAGAACTCTGCAACACCGCCGCACCTCGAACGGTGTGATGATCCCGGGCGTGTGCAACGCAGACGGTAGGCTGGAACAAGCTCCGCGCAGTTCCGGCAATCATTATCGATCTTCGGTGCCGGAACAGCGCTGCGCTCGTTCCAGCCTACGCCTACTGGGTTCCCGCCTGCGCGGGAATGACGAAATTGGAAATCGGGCAGTTAATCCGGGACGATCACTTATCGGCGAGGTGAATCGATGCAGGCGATGCGGTGAAAGTGCAGCTCGACGACGCGATCGACAACGCGGCGCAGGCCTTCGACCAGGCACTCGGGTTCGTTGTCTTCTTCGCCTTTTCGTTTGACGTCTTCCAGCGGTGTTCCTGGAAAAACGGTGAACGAACTCTGATTGATGATCTGATTACCGGCATCGAGTTCCGGCACGATGAAATGTGCCGTCGCGCCGTACGTCAGCATGTGATGGCTGTAGGCGTCTTCGTAGGGCCTCGGGCCGGGGAATGACGGCAGGATGCCGTGGTGCAGATTGATGATCCGTCCGCCCGCGTACCGCCAGCAGGTGCTCGCGGGAATCATCCGCATGTATCGAGCCAGCACGACGTAGTCGACATCGTACTCGTCGAACAGTTCAACCATCCGATCATTGTCTGGCTTACCTTTTTCGTCGCCGATGTCATGCCAGTCGATGTCGAACTGCTCAGCGACACCGCGACACGCCGGGCGATTTCCGATCATCACAGCCGCTTCGGCGTTGAGTCGTTTGTCACGAATCGCTCGCAAAACGGCGAGAGCCGGTTCCGGTCGGTAGGTCGTGCAGATGGCGACTCGCGGAGGACGATCTGCCGCGTCGCGCGACCAGGTGCGGATTTCCAAACCGGTTACCTGACCGATTTGGTTCATCTCGTCGCGCAGCTCGGAGACCGAAGACTTCTCGTCCGGCCATTCGATTCTCAACAGCATCGCGAAGACGCGTTCGTTGTCGCGGTCGTACATCTGAATTTCGTGGATGTTCGCACCGCGAGACGTCACGAAATGAACGATCGGATCGGCGAGTCCTCGATTGTCCGGACCGACAGCCGTAATAGTGACCTGCATCTGTCAGAAACTCCTGAGCCACGTTATTCCGCAGCTTCCGCCGTTGAATTTGCTTGTTGATCGCCGTGTGAACTCACCGTCTGCCGAAAAAACCACCTGCGGCATTGAGAACTTAACCTGCCAATCGCAACCTGTCAGGACGGTTCGACCGGTCTGTCGCGACATACCGGAACTCGGATTCCGACCTTGCCGCTCAGGAGCAACGAATCGGCTGATTCCGCTCGCCGGGGACCAGACGATTCCAACGATTCCCCGTCGTGTGACACTTCTGGCGGTGAGAACTTTCGAGGCGTGAGGCGTCGAGACCGAAGCTGACGACAGGCCGGATTCCGATATTGACCAGATTTTCCCAACCCGGCATAGTCCTGCTCCTCACCTCAGGGCCTTCGCCACACAATCGCCGACCGTTCTGGCCAGGCCATTTTCGCAAGCTCCTCCACACCGCGACGATACTCCAAATTCATAGCGAAGCTCTTCTTCGACTCTTTCTGCGCGCGAGCATTCACTGCTCGGTCGCCGAGTTCACCTGAAAGGAACTCACAATGAGAGTGCATTACTTGATGAAAACACTTCTGACCTGCCTTGTCCTGGCGTCAATGATTGCGTCCTCGGACAGGCTGCTCGGTGACGAAATTCCGGCCGCCGCGATGAAGAAATTCCAGCAAGGGATCTCCAGATCGCACGGAATGACTTACGCCAAAAGCGACCCACTGATGCCAGTACGAATGCCGGAGATTTCAGACGTGTCACTCGATCGGCACGGCGCTCTTCACGGCAGCTTTGTGAATAGCGGCGGCCTGCCTCAGGCCGGAATTCTGATCATTGCCCGTCAGGACAAATTGGATCCTCGCACTGCGCGAACCGACGCCAAAGGTGACTTTACGCTTTCAGGTTTGAAGGGCGGAAACTGGAACATCACCGTCGGCTCGAAAACTTCGTGGGTTCGAGTCTGGACGGCCGACGTAGCTCCGCCAGCCGCGAAGTCCAGCCTGCTGCTGACCGGGAAGGTTCTCGCGAATCCAACCGCGACAGTGATCCGAGGGCAGTCTCCGGACGGTGGCCTGATGGCAGCATTCGACACGGGCACACTCTTCTCAGTCGGAGCCGGCCTGGCTGGCGTCACTCTGGGCGTCATCGGAATCTCCGAAGCGTCAGAAGCCAATGACGAGGCCGACTCGGCCACTGCATCTGCCGCTCTGGCCAACGACGAAGCAGCCGCTTTGCGAGATCAGTTAAATGCTCTCAGCCAAACGGTGTCGGCCCAGACCAGCCAGCTCAGCATCCAGTCAGACCAGATCAGCACACTGAGCACGACGCTGGACGAAATCCGCGCGACCTTGAACTGACGCCGCGCCAGAGATCAGAAGAATCTCTGCGCCAGTTCGTCTCCCGCCAATCTTCTGTGGACAGTCGCCCGTCCGCTTGCAAGCCGTCGCCAAAGTCTCCATCGCCGATTCTGATGTTGCCGCAAACTGGCAGTGCGTGACAACATCCGCAGTCCTCCAGCAAAGGATCTGCGAATGAAACCGGCAATTGGATTGATCGTCGCGGCAATGATGACTCTCAGTTCGGGCTGCGCATCAAGCCCGAAGGAGTCGCACCTGGACCGCCTCTGGAAGCAGGGCTACGGCTACAACAACCCGAACCCTGAACGCATCCGAAACGGCCAGAAGCCACTGAACTTTGGCGAGCGTGAGTAACGGTAGAAGCTCTCGCCAGTGCCAACTTGCGCGCTTCACGTCCGCACTTCTCAACTTCTCTTCGATACATCAGGTGGGTAGGCTGGGTCCTGACCCAGCAAGTTCGTATTGAACGAAGCTGGGTCAAGACCCAGCCTACATGACTGATTTCAACAAACTATCGTTTGACTTAGCCCGTAGAGACGGACCTTGCGGCTTTGGTCCAGGAGTAATGCCCATGCGAGACCTGGCACGTGTGATCAAGACAGCGGTTGGCGGCATTGCTGGCGGGATTTGTGGCGCGTTCCTCGGTTCGTTTGGGCTATTCGCTCTTCTCTCATTGATTGACTGGGCGAGAGATGCGGGCCCCGGAAACCAAATCTCAGGCGGAGCCTGGCCGTTGGCGTTTTTCACGGCACCAATCGGTGCCTTGGTCTTGAGTGTGGCGTGCGGAAACGCAACATGGAAATCATACGACGAAAGCAAATGCGAAGACCGCAGTGAATCGCGAGACGCTGAGGAGCGACAGACGGACTCAGACGAGATGTTGTAATTGCAGGACGCACGCTGTTTATCGGGCAGACATTTGGCATAGTACGAAAAGACGAACCGCGAAAAACGAAAGAGGCAACGTGTCCGAGACTAATCCGCTTGTTGAGAAGCTCGCAAAGAATATCGAAGCAGCCGTGATCGGGAAGCCGGAGGCCGTCCGACTGGCCTTGGTCGCGTTGATTGGCGAAGGGCATCTTCTCATCGAGGACGCGCCGGGTGTCGGCAAAACGTCGCTGGCCAAGGCGATCGCCAAAAGCCTTAACAGCGGCTTCACGCGGCTGCAGTTCACGCCGGATATGCTGCCCAGCGATATTCTGGGCTCCAGCGTGTTTCTCCCGAATCAGGGCGAGTTCGAATTTCGCCGCGGTCCGATCTTCACGAACGTGTTGCTCGCCGACGAAATCAACCGCACGACGCCGCGAACTCAGAGTGCTCTGCTCGAAGCCATGAACGAGGGTCAGGTTTCGATCGAGGGAACAACCTACCCGCTCGATCCGCCATTCTTCGTGCTGGCCACTCAGAATCCATTCGAGTTCGAAGGGACGTTCCCTCTGCCCGAGAACCAGCTCGACCGGTTCATGCTTTGCATTTCGATCGGCTATCCGGAGCTGAGCGTCGAACGCGAGATTCTCAAGCTGCACCGCAACGGCGAGCCCGTCGACCAGCTTCAGCCGGTGCTGGAGCCGTCGCAACTGGAAAGCCTGCAACAGTCCGCTCGCGATGTGAGCGTGGACGATTCCATCAACGACTACTTACTCGCCATCGTGACGGCGACGCGCGAGCATCCAGAGCTGACGCTGGGAGTCAGCACGCGAGGCGCTCTCACTTTGTACCGAGCCGCTCAGGCTCAGGCAGTCATCGACAACCGCGACTTCGTCACGCCCGACGATGTTAAGCAACTGGCCGTTCCGGTCCTCGCTCACCGAGTCGCCTGCAAAGGACTCGTCCGTGAAGGGCAACGGGAACGAGCCCGCAGCATCATCCGGCAAATTCTCGACAACACCAGGATCCCGTCGTGAAGCCTCCTGGCGGAATCCGCAAATGACTGCAACTTCTAGCGAGGGAGTCGGGTAATGGTGGCCGACTACCCAAAACTCGGGAATCGTGCCGGGGTGGCCTTTCTTTGGCCGGCGGCGCTACAATCGCCCGCTGGATTTCGAGCGATCATTCTCGGACTCTGACTTTGGCGAGCGGACTCCTACTTACAAACTCTACCGGTGCATTTCAGACTGATGACCGATTCCCGAATCGATTTACGAAACCCCTTGCTGGCTGCGTTGCTGGCCTTCCTTTTTCCAGGAGCGGGGCACGCCTACCAGCGACGGTATTTCAAAGCCGTGATCTACAGCGTCTGCATTCTGGGCATCTACTTCTGGGGATGCTCACTTGGTGAGGCCAAGGCGGTGCACTTCCACCTGGACCCACAAAAAATTACCGGTGGGCGTTCATCTGGCCGAAAGACGACTGCCGGTTTTTTAGCGCAGACCGGTGTTGGCATGATGGCCCTTCCCGCAATCGTTCAGGATTTGAGATATACGGAACAGTCAGAAAAAGAAGAATCAGACCGCAGGCCCGGCGAAATACTGGAAGAGATCGACGCCGAATTCACTGGCAAGCTAAACCATGTGACATTCGGCCATGCTGAAATCACCGGGAAGATCTCTGGAGTCGTTCGCGTTGGCGACTACGGATTCGGCACCGAGTTTGAAGGCACCTTCAACGGACAAACCTCTGACGGAAACCCCGTGCAGTTTGATCTGCTCGGGTCGCGCAATTCCGGTTCATTGCAGCTCGGAGATCGGGTTACCGGTCTCGACAATGTAACGATGAGCGAACTCGTTCTTGAAACACAGGAATTGGAGTTTTCAGGTGAACGGCGGCGGTTCTTCGTTCGAGTCATCGACAAGACGGCTGACCTGGGCATGATTGAAGGGACGATTGCCAGGCCGTTTTACAATCACTACCTGGCGCCGCTCGACAGTGAATCGTTGCAGTATCTGAACGGCAAGCTTGGCAAGCAGTACGAGCTTGCCTTGGTTTACACATGGATCGCCGGCCTGCTGAATATCCTCGCCGTGTGGGACGCGTTTCAGGGACCAGCCTACGGATACGGTGACGAAGAGCCGGAGGAAGACTCCGACGAAAAGTCGTCTGAAAAAGCCGAGTCTGCAGATGCCCCCGAAGCCGCCACTGCCGCCACTGCCGCAGCAGGAGCCAGCTCATGATCGCCTCCCTCCTGCTCCTCGCCGTCGCTCAGAATACGACCTGGTACGTGCTGCCGCTGGCCGGGGCGATCAGCCTTGTCTACAGCGCCAGCCGCTACGAACTAACCGAGCGAATTCTCAAACGCGCCGCCCGGCTGTTCATCACAATTACCGGTTTCATGTTGACGGTATTTGTGATCCTGTGGCTGCTGTCCGCGAACCTTTGATCGACCTCAGACCGGCTCGTAGGCTGGAACAAGCTCCGCGCAGTTCCGGCAGCTTCGCTAAACGATGAACCATTCGAATTGCCGGAACTGCGCGGAGCTTGTTCCAGCCTACTTTTGCAAGTCGAAAGATGGAAACACCGTCATGGCAAGCGTGCTTGATCGATTCCTGCGTTACGTCAAAGTCGACACGCAGTCGGACGAAAACTCGGGCGCCTATCCGAGTACAACGAAGCAGCTCGACCTGTCGCGAATGCTGGCTGACGAGTGCCGAGACATCGGCCTCGCCGACGTTTCGCTCACCGAATTCGGCATCGTCACCGCGACCGTCCCGGCAACAGTCGAACATGATGCTCCGGCGATTGCCCTGATCGCTCACGTCGATACTTCGCCTGAATTCTCTGGCAAGGATGTGAAGCCCGTCCTGCACGAAAACTATGACGGTAGCGACATTGTTCTTCCCGGCGATCCTTCGCGAGTCATTCGAGTCGAAGAAAACGTCGCCCTGAAATCGCTGATCGGCGCGACGATCGTCACGACTGACGGAACGACGTTGCTCGGAGCGGACGACAAGGCGGGCGTGGCCGCGATCATGGCGGGAGCCGATTGGCTGATGAATCATCCAGAGATTTCCCACGGACCGATCCGGCTATGCTTTACGTGCGATGAAGAAATCGGTCGTGGTATCGACAAGCTGGACATTGCCGGCCTGAACGCCGTTTGCGGATACACACTCGACGGCGAAGGTCGAGGGATGATCGATTTCGAAACCTTCTCGGCCGACGGAGCGACCATCACCGTCGAAGGAATCAACACTCACCCTTCCGAAGGCAAAGGGAAGATGGTGAACTCGCTGAGGATTCTTTCGCACTTCCTCGCGAGGCTTCCTGAAGATCATCTCAGCCCCGAAACAACCGATGGTCGCGACGGGTTCATCCATCCGTACGTCCTCGAAGGCGGCGTCGCGAAAGCAATGGCGAAGATCATTCTGCGAGACTTTGACACGGCCAAACTCGCCGAACAGGCCGCGTTGCTCGAATCAATCGCCGAAGACCTGCGAGCCGCCTATCCAAAAGCAACGATCACCGTCGACGTGAAAGAGCAGTATCGAAACCTCGCCGACGGCCTGAAGTCAGAACCGCGAGCGATCCCGAAAGCAGAACAGGCCATGAGGGCCGCCAGCCTGGAACCAGAGCTGACCATCATCCGCGGCGGCACCGACGGTTCCATCCTCACCGAGCGAGGCCTCCCCACCCCAAACCTCTCCACCGGCGAACACAACCCACACTCGCCCCTCGAATGGACGAGCAAAGAAGAACTCGAAACCGCCGTTAACGTACTCGTTGAACTCGCCAAAGCATGGGGCAGCGAAAGGGTTTGAGCCGGCCAGGCTTACTGTGGCACGCGACTCTGTTGCGTCAGCCCAGTCGTGGCTTTCCGTGCTTAGCCACTGTCGCGAAGTTGTTCTGAACGCGTTTCCTGGTGCTACTTCGCCTTCAATCGATCAACCAGGAGAATCGTGCGTTCTTTGGCGGCGGTTTTGGCTTTCTTTTTGGCCAGTTCGAATTCGGTGATCGGACCGCCGAATGACTTTTCGAACTGGATGCCGAGGTCGGTGACGTCCCACGCCGTCTGCACGCACTTGTCCATGTTCCACGAGCCGATCCAGATGATGTACTGGCCGTTGTCTTTCTGACGTTCGCGGCTGGCGTACTCTCCCTGGACATAGTTCAGCAGGCCTGTTGTGTGAGACACGAAAGTCTTTCGCGAATCAGCAACCAAGTCGCGGAGTTTTTCCGGATAGCGTTTTTCGACGAGTTCCAGAGCTCGCTTTTTGTTGTAATCATCTTTCGGGAGCGGCGATGCTGCTCGACGAACGGCTGACAAATCTTTCCGCCACTGGACAACGGCCGCTGAGTACTCTCTGACGAAACGCGAAATGTCATCGCTCAGAGCTTTAAGGTCATCGGTCTTGAGCGGGCCGCTCTTTGCTCGAATGGCCTTCGGAATTTCGTCGTAGCGTTTTCCAACCTCGGTGTAGAGATCGCCCATCTTCTGAGCAGCCGACCGCGACGAAGAGTCAAACTTGCTGGTCGAGCTACTGGAAAATGACGAGCGGCTGCGAGAGCTCGACGCCCTCGAACGCGACGACGACAGCCTTGATCGTGAGGAGGAAAGTCTCGATGGGGATGCGTTCGACCTGGTTGACGATGACGATGTTGTCGACCGAGGCGGCGCCACCTTTCCGCCTGTCTGAGTGGTCTTGCTGCGGATGTCTGAGCTGATCTTCGAGAGACGTTTGAAAACATCGGAACGCTGCCCGGAAGTCGCGTCAGACACTTTCAGAAATCGTGATCGAAAGTCGCTGACCTTTATTGAATACCGATCCGCACCGGTCGGCCCCATCGCCGAGACCGATTTGACCTCTTTCTCCAAAGCCGTCAGCTCGGCAACCATTGACCGGGCCGTGGCAGCGGATACCGCTGCCGAATTCAAAACGGCTGCGGAAAAGCAAACGGCCAGGGCAAATCGCATCCAGATTCTCATATTGAACATTCCACTTATCGACTGGATTTTTCAGCAGGATCGGAGGCAGCGTCGCGCGAGCCGCCTGATTGACTCTAACCTCGCGAATCCAGACGTCTGGGCCGAGCGGAAAAGTCGCTCGATTTGTCCTGATAACTCGTCAGTTTCGAGGAGATTGTCACTTCAGTGAGAACGCGGCGGACGATCGAGTGTCCTGACGACTGGCTGAACCAGCAGAATGTGACAGGCCTTTGCGTTACGGCCTGGAGTGGCATTTCCCATCCTCGGGAACGGGTTTTGTGCCGCTCGGCGATCGCTACCAATTCCGTTCAGCCTCGATAAACTCCGCGCCGGACTCGGTGTTCAATGCGTTGTCGTTGTTACTTTTGCAGGGATTTCCGGCTGCTATGAAGCGGATCAATAAAGGGCTCGACGTCCCGATCGCTAATCCGCCGGAGCAAAAGGTTTACGACGGGCCGGAGATCCGAACCGTTGCCGTAATCGGCACGGATTTCATCGGCCTGAAACCGACAATGGCCGTCGCAGAAGGCGACACCGTAAAACGCGGGACACTCCTGTTTACCGACAAGAAGAATCCCGGCGTCAAGTTCACCTCACCCGCTGCCGGGACCGTCCAATCGGTCAACCGCGGCGAAAAGCGAGCCTTTCAGTCGATCATCATCGACGTCCAGGGCGACGACGCTGAGCAGTTTAAAACTGTTGGCAATACAGACGTCACGACGCTCAGCCGCGATGAAGTCGTCGAGAACCTTGTCGAATCCGGCCTGTGGACATCGCTGCGGCAACGACCGTACAGCAAAATCCCCGCCGTCGATTCCAAACCGAACTCAATCTTCATCACGGCGACCGATACGAATCCGCTGTGTGCAAAGCCGGAAGTAATCATCGCCGAACGTGAGCAGGACTTCCGTTTCGGCGTGCAGATCATCCGCCGCCTGACTGAGGGAAAAGTGTTTCTCGTCAGTTGCCCCGGAGTCACTCTTCCTGGCGAAGAACTTGCCGATGTGGACGACGTGGAATTTGAAGGCCCTCATCCGGCCGGCCTGGTCGGAACGCACATCCACTTTCTCGATCCAGTCAACGAGAACAAGCAGGTCTGGCATATCAACTATCAGGACGTCATGGCGATCGGTCATCTGTTCCTGACCGGCGGACTTGATGTGCGGCGGGTTGTCTCATTGGCAGGACCGGCTGTGGACAAGCCTCGGCTTGTTCGAACGCAGCTCGGAGCGTGTATCAAAGAGTTGACTCGCGGTGAACTTGCCGATGGCGATGTTCGAGTGATCTCCGGTTCGGTCCTTTCCGGCCGAGCGGTCACTGAAGGCCCGTTCGGGTTTCTGTCGCGATATCACCTGCAGGTTTCGGCCGTGCTCGAAGGGCGCGAGCGAGAGTTTCTCGGCTGGCAGAAGCCGGGACTTGATAAGTTCTCGCTGCGAAAGGTCTTCGCCTCGGCGTTCCTGGCA
>Ga0316208_1002839_pt1 | contig 13340 bp, 11 predicted proteins | sample 3monopyrite_MG_FD_204944 | JGI IMG/M metagenome (GOLD analysis project Ga0316208, IMG submission 204944) | Microbial mat bacterial communities from mineral coupon in-situ incubated in ocean water Damariscotta River, Maine, United States -... | ecosystem: Environmental > Aquatic > Marine >... | reverse complement strand
CAATGGATAAATCAATTTTAGAAGTAATGCACGAATCAGCTAAGGACTTGAGCGATATAGGTCTCGTGGATAAGCAGACTATGCGTGAGTTTGATTCTCTCTGCCTGCCCGAAGTAAAAGAATATACTCCGCTCCAGATTAAAAAAATACGAACAAAGAATAAAGCTAGCCAAGCTGTTTTTGCTATGTACTTAAATACAGGTGTTGAGAGTGTAAGAAAATGGGAAGCAACTGGTGCAACCCATAAACGCCCTAATGGCGCAGCACTAAAATTAATTAGCTTGGTAGAGAAGTATGGCCTTGATATCTTGGCAGAAAAAGAAACGGCATAATTTCAAAAATAAAACTAGACTAACCGTAAGAGAGTAGTCTGCTATCTCCGAAAGCAACGGACACTTAATAAGAATTTATACAGCGACCCTACATTATTCCTACACTACCCACTTAAGTGATTGAAAAACATACAGTTATATCAGCTTCGTAGTTGAACCAAAAAAATATTAAATCATTTAAATTCAATAACTTAAATGGCTCCGTCCTCACCCTACTTTCTGCCAAAACTCGCTAACGCTCGCTGAGCATTTATTTAACCCTACAAAATAACGCCATATTGTCTTATAGTCTTTTTACGACCCAAAGCCATCATCTAATATTTTACTAATTTGATACATTTTCGGAAATCCAATGAATAAAAAAATATATATTATATTCTTCTTGTTTTTGTATTCTGTTTTATGTAACGCTGATACTTTCCCTTTATCTTTAGATACTAAATCAGAATCAGCATTTTCAAAGTTAAGTGTATATGAGTTATGTAAAAATATTACTGATAAGAATTTTAAGTCAAAAAGAAATTTTTGCCTTCAGTGGGAGATGGACGATAAAGGAGAAAAATTGTCGTGCTTTGATTGGGGTGTACAAGTAAATAAAGAAAACTATATAAAAGAATTAAAGAATAGAAATTATTCCAATAAGAAATGCACCTTTACATATATTGAATCACCTAAATCATTATCTGCTGCAAGTTTCGATTGTGTAAAATCTGCCACAAAAATTGAGAAGTTAATTTGTGACGAACCTGTAATCTCAGACCTAGATGAAAAACTAGCGCATAGTTACCAAGGATTAATGTTAAACCTTAATTCTCAAACGGCAAAAAAACTTAAAATCAACCAGAGAATGTGGCTTAAAAATAATAGGAATAAATGTATTTCGGTTGAGTGTCTGACCGAACAATATAAAAATAGAATTATCGAGCTTAATTCAGAATGGAAAAAACTTGATAACTTTATTATTGATAATAATACATGGTATGGAAAACAAAGAGCGAAAATTATTGATGAGCCAAATAGCAGAGTGGATTCATTTAATATGTCAGCAAAGTATTTTTATGAAAAGCATGGTGCAGGTGAAATACTTTCTTGTGATGTTCTTATTGATGTTCAATTTAAAAGAAATCACAGTATTGGTGGATTTTGTAAATTTAAGAAAAATGGAGTTAGTACATCTGTAATGGTTTGCGATGATGAAATGATCGGCCACTTTAAAATAATATCGGTTGACCGTACCATTGTTTCTAATTACAAACTTGCAGAATTTACGTATAAAAATTGTTTTGGGGGGTAAATGAATTTACTGGCTTAGATTTTTTAGCTTACCTGTTTATTATTCACTATCTGCTTCTGGCCGCAAGCAGACTCTCTGATAAAGAGCTGAATCATTACCCTACGATATCTCTACGCAGCACTCCTAAGCTATTAAAGCACAAAGATTTTTATAAGCTTCGCAGTCAAAAAAGCAGATTAACTTTACTTATAAATCAATGGCTTACGACCTCGACCTGTACCCTTTTTGAGCATTATTTAACCATTTTTAGCCCTGATGAGGCCTAGTTAGCTACATTATTAGCTACACCTAAATGAGGCCATATTACATTAACAGAGTGTTTGAGTGACCTGTGACAGGCAGCTTACGGCCAGTAGTGGGCTGTCGGCGATTCCTGCACTTACCTCTTCAAATGACTGAAAGCAGACGTTCAACGTCGTAAATAACTGGCACAAAACAAGGAGGAACGACGCGGTTTTTTGTCCATGATAATTTACCTTGTTATACCCGATTTAATTCAAATAGGCCAACGTGGCAATAAATGTCTTGGGGTTTCCAATGATCTGGAGCCTGCATTTTCTCTTTAGCCAAATACGACATTTTTATATTATTGGTACTTTCGGAAATTATTTTTCTCATCTTTTCTGGAATATCTTCTCCATTACCAATAAAGATTACGACATAAACTTTATGCACATGATCAGGAGCTTTACATAATTTAGTTATATCAATCGTAAGTTCATCATGACTATATGTTGTATTCCAGTATGCAACTTTTAACTCAAACCAATATTCATCGCTTCCATATGATGCAGTAACATCACAGGCCTCTTTTCTCCCAACACCGCCTTTACCATCAGAATATAGTGTCTCTCGCTCTATTTCTTCGCAACCATATAAAACTAAAATGGACTCAAACCAGTATCTATATAGATGCTCAATAACAGAGCTTTCAACAAAGCTTCCCTTCCATACTTCCGAATCACGCCTGCATTGCTCTTCCTTCAATCGAAGCATGTAATTGTCTGTAACCTTGCGTAAGAAATCAGGCATTTACCATTCCCTTAAGAGGAAAAACGTCTTTAATAAGCGGATTTCAAAAAGCAAGCGAGAGCGCCGCTTTTTGAAAGTCTGACCATACCCCAAAAAAGTTGATACCCTTTCAAGCTGCTTGTTTTTCACATAATACTGGCGTTAAATAATTTATACCAGAGTGAATGCGCTAAGAATTAAAAAATACAATATCAAGGCAATTCGTTTTTGTATTTCTTCGCTCATTATTTGTAATTTATTTTTTTAAAACCAACAGTTTGATTAACGAGGCATGGGCTCTCGTTATTCCTTTTTAACAAGGCCTTTATCTTTTAAAAACTATACCAATAAATCAATAAGATAGCGATTTTTTGCCCAATAGTTTTCCGAGCAAAGCGTGACAGGATTAAAATAACGTTTTTGTGTGGAGGGGGGGGATGTGGACAAGCCAATGTCCGCTTTGGAACATCACTAAATTTCATTGATAGTCTGCTCAGGGTCGTTAACTGCCCGTCTTATTAAATGTACCATAAATCACTTTCCTAGTTCAGCTTACGGCTAGAAGCGGACGTTCTAAAAATTATTAAACTTTACAATTGTATTAGGTACTTGATGTAAAATACCGTCATCGCCATATACCGTTAAAGCATTTTTTATCATTGTATATAAATCTTCGTGCTTATCTATTAAAGCGGATGGTGTAATTCTCACAAGCTCCCATGTTACGATATATGGCTGTGTACTGAAGGTCAGAGAACCTGTCCTATCTAAAATTATGTCATATAAATCACCCTTAATATAAAATGAAAATGTATGTCTATTCGAGTGTTCTTCTCCACCAGTTTTTGCCAACTTCAAAAATAAATTCTTCTCGCTATCAAATGTCCAATGGTGTTGAAAATACGACGGTACCTCTTTCTTCCATGTATATTTACGCCAAAGATCATCAAGTTGATATTCTTTTATATTTTCTTCTGAAACATGTTCATTTATAAATGGCATATTACATAATCTTCTATATTTTTTAAAATTTGAACGTCTGCTTTGGGTCGTTAGCATCATTTTGTAATACTTAAACCCCAAATTAACGTATAGGGATTTACGGTACCCTGCTTTCAAAAACAAAAATGTTCGTGCGCAATACGTTAAGGATGTTTGGTTTTTTAATTCATACGTTGGGGGAACGTATGACGCATCATCCTTGCTGCTAAAGTCTTAAGTGCCATCTGAGCGACACCTAAAAACCCCTGTTATTTTTTAAGGTTATTAGTCCACTATATCAAACCACCACAATAGGACAAGTCGCTATTGTGGTGATTTATTCACCTTATTTTTACGTTGCGCAAAGCCAATATCTGCTCTATCCTTAACGGAGTACCTTTGGAGAACATTTAAACCGTTCTAAACCCTGTTAATCCTGAAAAACGTTATCCCTATGCCAGATATTGCTATGCCACAGCGTTCTCCTATTCCCCCTGATATGTCTTCAGAGCCGTGGACACGCGCCATTATTTTGGTGGATATGAATGCTTTTTTTGCTTCTGTGGAACAAAACGACCACCCAGAATGGCGTGGACGTCCCGTGGCGATAACGAATGGCCTACAGGGGACGTGCATTATTACGTGTTCCTATGAGGCTCGTGCCATGGGTGTGAAAACGGGCATGCGATTAAAAGAAGCACGTGAAAAATGTCCTACACTTATTCAATGCCCCGCCCATCCCGAACGTTATGCGAAGGTATCTACTGCAATTATGGAATCACTATCTAACATTACACCTGATATAGAAATATTTTCGGTCGATGAAGCATTCTTGGATGTCACACATTGCCAAAGTTTATTAGGGAGCCCTAAAGACATCGCACGTTTAGTAAAACAAACGGTTTATGATGCCTCCGGTATTTTATGTTCTGTTGGCATGAGTGGTGATAAGACCACGGCAAAGCATGCCGCAAAACAAAACAAACCCGATGGATTAACGATCGTACCTCCCTCTCAAGCAAAAAACTATTTACATAATGTACCGGTGACTGAACTGTGTGGCATCAATAAAGGTATTGGCGGATACTTAGCCGAGCGTGGTGTTTTTACTTGCGGTGATATGGAAAAGTTACCCATTAGTGAATTAGGTCGACGCTTTGGCAACATTGGTCGACGTATTTGGAAAATGTGTCAGGGCGAAGATCCCGATAATGTGACCACCGAGGTAAAAGATCCAAAATCCATTGGCCACGGTAAAGTCATGCCACCGAATACAACAAATAAAGATACTCTGCTTACTTACTTGTTACACATGTGCGAAAAAGTCGGTACACGTTTACGTCGTTATAATTTACAAGCCAGTCATTTTTATATTGGTATGAATACATCTAACGGTTGGTTAACAACAAAATCGCGTTTAGCCATCCCCACACAAGATGAAAGATTGATTTATGGTTTGTGCAAAAACTTTCTGAATGACAACTGGAATAATGAAGGTGTACATCAAGTACAAATTACCGCACTTAATCCACATTCAACAACAGGGCAGCTATCCTTGTTTGAAAATAACAATGATGCAACAAGCTATCATGAAGTCATGGACAATATTAACCAACGTTATGGTGAGTTAAGCTTATCTCCTGCCCGTTTACTTAACCGTTCAAGCATGCCAAACGTTATAGCACCTGCATGGAAACCTTTTGGCCATCGACAAACGATTGATAAGTCAAAAGAAGAACAAAGCTAATGTGTGGTGGCGTCTATTACATTCACGAAGGTCAAGAGTCGAGAATTTATTTTCCGAACCCAAAGGCAGTTTTACCTGTTATTGAAAAAGATAAAAGCATTGCGTTATTACCTTGGGGACGAAGAAAAGAACAACAAGGCCGTTTACCCATGGGTGGATGGGCAAGATTAGACTCCATCTATGCAGGACGTTGGGATAAGTGGTTTCCCATTCCCGTTAAATTACCTGTCACACAGTTTATGGAAAAAGATATTCAAGGTAACAGCCATTGGTTTGATATTACCAAAGGACAATTTATTCAGGGCTTAATTGCGCGAGATAAATATGAGCAACGCGTTTATGTGGTGACCATTACACCTGAGTTTGAAGATGCTGTTCATGATCGTTGGCCTCGAATTCTATCTGGAATTTAAATTTGTTACGGTTTCATTACCTGCCTCCATAGTAAATATGAAAGAAAAAGACACATGTTTGTGAATTTATAGGGGGATTTTTCTCTATAGGGAGAGACAAAAAAAAAAGACCTACACGTTAATGTAAGTCTTTGATTTGTATGGCGCGCCTGGCACGATTCGAACGTGCGACCGCTCGGTTCGTAGCCGAGTACTCTATCCAGCTGAGCTACAGGCGCTCTTCAAGGTTGCGCACTATACATGGATACCAAATAAATTCCAATGCTTTTGTACGCCATTTTTCTAATTTAAAATGGCGGAGAAGGAGGGATTATTCGGGCTGCGCCCTCACCCCTGCGGGGCTGCCTTCACTGCGCTGCGGCATTCATTGGTGTTCCACACCAATATCGAACCACTTTATATATTTCTCGGGTTCGAAGGCATTTTGAATAGGTATAAAAAAAGAACCAAGCTAGGTTCTTTTTTAGATATGGCGGAGAAGGAGGGATTCGAACCCTCGATTGGGATAAACCAATACACACTTTCCAGGCGTGCTCCTTCAGCCACTCGGACACTTCTCCAAAACTTTTTACAACTTCATCTAACCGTTTGCCCTATCGGGCAAATACACACTTGCCGCTTCAGTTTCTTTGCGGCACTTGCATTTTCAGTGCTTCGTCCAGGCGTGCTCCTTCAGCCGCTCGGACACTTCTCCATTTTCTCGCATCGTTAGATTTGAGGACGCGCAAGGGTAAACTAGATAGTCATCATTATCAAACCAAAATATTAACCTTGTTTTAAATAAGGTTAAATAGCTTAAAAAAGCATCAGATTGTTTCAAAATGTTACCTATGTCACATATAAGCATGTTATAATATGCCCGCTTTACCGGTCGCGACGTTACCCCCCAACGCACGGACATTGACCGTACTAATTATTTCACCAGCTTATATAAATTCATTCGCGAAATGTTGTGAACACTAGCAGGAATTAAGTAATGCGAAAAATTTTACCTTACATTGCCGGCTTAGCACTCACGCTGATTGTATTAAATGCTTGCAGCCCTCAAAAACTTGCGCTGCAGAACGTCCGCGATACGGGTGTATTGCATATTCTTACACGTAATGCTGCTACGACATATTTTATTGGTGCAAATGGCCCTGAAGGTCTGGAATATGATCTTGTTAAAGCCTTTGCCGATCACCTTGGTGTTTCTCTAAAAATCAGCGTTGAAAACAATTTAGACAATATCCTCGAAATGGTACAAAAAGGACAAGCCGATTTTGCCGCAGCGGGCATTGTTGCTACTCCAGCTCGTGAAAAAATGGTTCGTTTCTCAGACAGCTATCAATCAATTACACAACAACTGGTTTATCATCGAAACAATCCCCGTCCACAAAACCTGAGAAGCACATATTCAGGTAGCCTCGAAGTGATGGCGAACAGTAACCATGTTGAGCAACTGGAAAAATTAACCAAACACCACCCAAATCTAAAATGGCATGAAAATGAAGACACAAGTAGTGCAGAGCTATTAAATTTTGTTGCAGGACGCTTAATCGATTACACCGTGGCAGACTCAAACGAGATTTTGCTCAACCGTCGTTTCCATCCTGAATTAAAAATTGCTTTTAATATTTCAGGGACTCAAAACTTAGCCTGGGCTTTTTCGAAAAACAGCGATAACTCGCTTTATCAGGAAGCAAATAAATTTTTTGCCTCTTACAAAAAGTCCGGTCAACTTGCCCAACTCATAAAACGACACTACCAGCATGCACGTAACTATGACTATGCAGGAACATCAACGTACCTCGGGCATGTACGTTACCGCCTGCCCCGCTATCAGGGAATGTTTGAACGTGCTGCATTATCAAATCAACTGGATTGGCAGTTACTCGCCGCTGTTGCCTATCAGGAGTCACACTGGAACCCCAGAGCAATTTCACCAACAGGCGTTAAAGGTATTATGATGTTGACTAAGGCAACCGCTAAAGACTTAGGGGTTACCAATCGCACAAAGCCGAAACAAAGTATTCACGGTGGAGCGAAATATATTCAGGAATTATCAGAACGTTTTACGGATGAAATCGATGAAAAAGATAAACTGTGGTTTACGCTTGCCGCTTACAACGTTGGTTTCGGCCACGTAAAAGATGCGAGGCTAATCACAAAACGTCGTGGAGGTAACCCGAATAAATGGGTTGATGTAAAAGAAAGCTTGCCCCTGCTACGCCGCAAACGCTGGTATAAAACAACCCGTTATGGTTATGCTCGCGGCAATGAGCCGGTTAAATATGTTGAAAATATAAGAAGCTACTATGATATTTTGCGCTGGCATTTAGCAAAAGAAGAGCGAAACAATCAGGGCACACAAAAAGTTGCTTACGTTTACCCGACGTTATAATGAGTACTATATAAATACTATTCTACTGACGACTTTGCTTTTTTTCTTTGCGTCTTTTTCTAAAAAAACCAGACAGTACTTCGCTGCATTCTGTTGCCAACACACCGCCAAGAACATCGACCTTGTGATTAAGACAGTCTGTTCCTAATATGGCGAAGGCGCTCTCCACTGCTCCCGCTTTAACATCTTGTGCACCATAAACAACACGCTTTACCCTTGAATGAATAATCGCCCCGCTACACATAATACACGGCTCTAAGGTGACATAAAGTGTTGTATCTAATAAACGATAGTTATTAATTTTAGTTGCGGCTGAACGCAGCGCCATAATTTCTGCGTGTGCTGTTGGGTCATTGTCAATAATAGGCCGGTTCCAACCTTCGCCTATAATGTTATTGTCATAAACAACGATAGCCCCAACAGGAACCTCACCCTCAGACTCTGCACGGTGTGCGAGCTCCAAAGCATGTTGCATCCAGTAGGTGTCCAGTGATTCCTGTTTGTTAATTTCAGTCATTAAACTGTTCACCGCAAAGACGCAGAGTTCGCAAAGTAAGTAAATTTTACTACATTTTCCATTATAAAATGCGTATGTTATTTATTCTGATAATACTTAGTGTCAATAATTTCTCTGCGTCTTTGCGGTAAAACAATTCAGCTCTTATTTACATCAAGTTCATCAAGCTCTCGATCTCGTATACCAAGTAAATAAAGAATGGCATCTAAACCTAAATTAGCAATTGAGTGTTGTGCCTGTTCTTTAACAATGGGTTTGGCGTGAAAAGCAATACCCAGGCCCGCAATCGCCAGCATCGGTAAATCATTTGCACCGTCACCTACCGCGATAACCTGTTCTGTGCTTATGCCTTCTTGCTCTGCTAATTGAGTCAGTAATTTTGCTTTCATTTGCCCATCAACAATATCACCACTGACTTTTCCGGTGAGTTTACCGTTTTTAAAATCCAGTTGATTGGCATAAACGTAATCAATACCCAATTTTTCTTTTAGGTAATTAGCAAAGTAAGTAAAGCCACCGGAGAGAATCGCAACCTTATAACCAAAGTGACGCAGGTGACTGATTAATCGTGCGGCACCTTCTGTTATCGGTAAGTTTTCAGCAATCCCTTTTAAAACAGACTCATCCATACCTTCTAATAGAGCCATACGCTGGCGGAAGCTTTCTGAAAAATCAATTTTACCTTGCATTGCTGACTCAGTGATCGCAGCAACCTGATCACCCACACCAGCGGCCTTCGCTAATTCATCAATGACTTCAACCTGAATTAAGGTTGAATCCATATCAAAACAAACTAAACGACGACTGCGACGATAGAGATTATCTTCTTGCACCGCGACATCTAAGTCGAGTTCTTGTGAAATATGTAAAAAACGAGAATGCATTGCTGCAATATCATCAATATCACCACTTAATGAAAGTTGTACCGATGCACCACGTGGCTGCTCTGAATTATCTAATGAAATACGACCTGATAAGCGACTTATTTGCTCAATATTAAAACCATAGTCAGAAACAATTTCGGTAACACGCGCTAAATGTTTTGCCGTTATCTTACGAGCAAGTAAGGTAACAATATGCTTTGCTTTACCTTGCGCATTAACCCAATGCTTATAATCTTCTGAAGTAATGGGCGTAAAGTGTGCGTTAAGATTTAACTCATGTGCTTTGAATAGAATATCTTTAAACACGGTATGATCAAACTCAACAGAATTTTTTGTGTCGTAAGGTGCTTCAATCAAAAGCCCCAACGATAAACTATCATGAATAACCGACTGACCAATATCCAGAACATTAACGTCATAGTTTGCCAGTATACCCGTTAAGCTAGCTGTAATCCCGGCGCAATCGTGTCCAGAGACAGTGATCAATACAACGTCCGACATCACTTATTCCCACTCTATTGTGCCGGGTGGTTTCCCGGTTACATCATATACAACGCGAGAGATACCTTCGACTTCATTAACAATGCGACTGGTAACATGCGCAAGAAAATCATAAGGCAAATGTGCCCAACGTGCGGTCATAAAATCAATCGTTTCGACTGCCCGTAAAGCCACTACATATTGGTAGCGGCGACCATCACCGGTGACACCAACGGATTTAACCGGTAAAAATACCGTAAAGGCCTGACTAACAGAATGATAAAGATCGTGCTTATAAAGCTCCTCAATGAAGATATGATCCGCCAAACGTAAAATATCTGCGTATTCTTTATGTATTTCTCCAAGTATGCGTACACCTAAACCGGGACCAGGAAAGGGATGACGATATACCATGTCATATGGCAAGCCTAACTCAACCCCCAGCTTACGCACTTCATCTTTAAAAAGTTCACGTAACGGTTCACATAACTTTAATTTCATGTGTTCCGGTAGCCCACCGACATTATGGTGTGACTTAATTAAATGTGCTTTACCTGTTTTCGCGCCGGCCGATTCAATCACATCCGGATAGATAGTGCCCTGCGCTAACCATTTTGCGTTTGAAAGTTTATTTGATTCTTCTTCAAAAATTTCGACAAACAAGTTACCAATAATTTTTCTCTTTGCTTCAGGATCAGATTCACCTTTTAATTTTGCTAAGAAGCGATCTTCAGCATCAACACGAATTACTTTAACCCCCATGTGTTCAGCAAACATGGCCATGACATTGTCACCTTCCTGATGGCGCAACAAACCATTATCAACAAAAACACAGGTCAACTGCTTACCAATTGCTTTATGTAATAAGGCCGCAACAACTGAAGAATCAACCCCGCCGGACAAGCCCAGGATCACTTCATCTGAGCCAATATCCTGTTGAATTTTTTTGATGTTGTCTTCGATAATATTGTCGGCCGTCCACAAATTTTTGCAGCCACAAATGTCGTGTACAAAACGTTCGAGAATACGCTGGCCCTGATTGGTATGCGTCACTTCAGGGTGGAATTGTAGGCCGTAAAACTTTCGCTCTTCATCGGCAATACCCGCAATCGGTGCATTGTCGGTTGAAGCCATGAGTTTAAAACCATCCGGCATTTCAATAACATGGTCACCGTGGCTCATCCAGACATCTAATAAGCCAAAGCCTTCTTTGCTCACTTCATCTTCAATATCTTTTAATAGTGCCGTGTGTCCACGCGCGCGCACTTTTGCATAACCGTATTCATGATGATCGGCATTCTCAACCTTGCCGCCTAACTGCATGGCCATGGTTTGCATGCCATAACAAATACCTAATACCGGAATGCCAAGCTCGAAGACAACCTGTGCTGCAGCAGGTGCATCACTCGCCGTAGTGGTTTCCGGACCGCCAGAAAGAATAATGCCCGTAGGGTTAAAATCACGAATATCTTGTGCTGAAATATCCCAACTATAGAGTTCAGAATAAACGCCCGCCTCGCGAACGCGTCTTGCAATGAGCTGTGTATATTGCGAACCAAAATCGAGGATTAAAATACGATCTGAATGGATATCCGTGGACATGTGTTGTTTCTCTGATAGTTGGAATTAAGTAAATAATCAATAGCGAATGATCAGGCAAAAACTACGCTAAATCAAGAATTTGCTGTGTCGCGCAAGCAACAAGATCATTTTCAATATCTATAAATAAAAAACCCCGGTGTTGTTAAAACCGAGGTTTTTTCGCGAATAAAAATGCCCTTTTATACGCGATAGTTAGGCGCTTCTTTAGTAATGGTGACATCATGCACATGACTTTCTGCCATGCCTGCATTGGTCACCCGGACAAATTCTGGTTTAGTGCGCATATCATCAATTGTTGCACAACCGGTGTAGCCCATACTCGAACGAATACCGCCCAACAACTGGTTGATAACAGGCGTCATTGAGCCTTTAAATGGTACACGACCTTCTATTCCTTCCGGAACCAGTTTATCGGCTTCACTCCCTTCCTGGAAATAGCGATCACTTGAACCATGACGGGTCGTCATTGCACCTAATGAGCCCATACCACGGTACGATTTGTAGGAGCGGCCCTGAAACAATTCGACCTCACCCGGCGATTCTTCTGTGCCGGCAAACATTGAGCCAATCATAATTGCATGCGCGCCAGCGACTAAGGCCTTTGCAATATCACCCGAATAACGAATACCGCCGTCAGCAATAACCGGAATACCGGTACCTTCAAGTGCGGCAACCGCATCGGATACTGCTGTAATCTGTGGCACACCAACACCCGAAACGATACGTGTGGTACAAATTGAACCTGGGCCAATCCCTACTTTAACGCCATCTGCACCCGCATCCGCCAACGCTTTTGCTGCCGCTGCTGTGGCAATGTTTCCACCAATAACCTGAACCTGGGGGAAGTTTTTCTTCACCCAGGCCACGCGATCAAGCACGCCTTGAGAATGCCCATGTGCGGTATCAACAATAATCACATCAACACCGGCCTCAGCAAGTGCAGCAACGCGATCTTCCGTACCAGCCCCTACGCCTACGGCGGCCCCAACACGTAAACGACCCTGTTCATCTTTACACGCATTAGGGTTTTCGGTGGCTTTTTGAATGTCTTTAACCGTAATAAGCCCACACAGGTGGAAATCATCATCAACCACAAGGACTTTTTCGATTCGATTATCATGTAACAAGGTAAGGATATGTTCCCTTTCAGCACCTTCCTTAACCGTAATCAAATTCTCTTTTTGCGTCATTATGCTGGAAACAGGGTTGTCGAACTGCGTTTCAAAGCGCAAATCACGGCTGGTAACAATACCCACCAGGTTTTTACCATTAACAACAGGCACACCCGAGATATTTTCCGCACGAGTTAATTCGAGTACCTCACGAATACTGGTGTCTGGACTGACCGTCAATGGCTCCTTAATCACGCCACTTTCGTATTTTTTCACCTGGCGAACGTGCTCAGCCTGACTCTTATAGTCCATATTTTTATGAATTATGCCAATTCCACCCTCTTGTGCCATCGCAATGGCTAAACGTGCTTCCGTAACCGTGTCCATTGCCGCAGATATTAACGGGATATTCAGCTCAATATCCCTGGTTATGCGTGTTTTCAGCGTCACTTCCTTCGGCAAAACATTGGAATGAGCAGGAACAAGCAAAACATCATCAAAAGTAAGGGCTTCTTGGGCAATTCGTAGCATAATTGACGTTTTCCAAAATGGGTAAAAAGAGGCGTAAAACGCCGAATTATAAA
>Ga0316208_1002838_pt1 | contig 13341 bp, 12 predicted proteins | sample 3monopyrite_MG_FD_204944 | JGI IMG/M metagenome (GOLD analysis project Ga0316208, IMG submission 204944) | Microbial mat bacterial communities from mineral coupon in-situ incubated in ocean water Damariscotta River, Maine, United States -... | ecosystem: Environmental > Aquatic > Marine >... | reverse complement strand
CTCTCGCTTCGGCTGTGTCACTTGCATAATCAACACTCACATGGTCCATAGACGCCAATTTATCTTGGATAATTTGCGCATAAAACTTTGAGTCTTCAACAAATAGAATACGTATAGTAGAGCGTTCGTTGCTCAATATTCTCTCCCTAGTGTTTTCGTTTATATATAACAATTTGACCGTGAATGGTTAAAGATTCGTATTGAAATGTAGCTAGAGTTTTAGAATTTCATGAAAATGAAGCTATAATGTCATACATAAGTAATATCAGGTGGCCATCTTTCCCCAATAATGAGGGGTAAAAGAATGAATGCTGATACAATCGTTTCCCGTACAATCAATCCTGTAAGCCCCAATGAAACATGCGGTAGTGTATACGAGCGGTTTACGGCAGATGCAGAATTGGTGGCCATTGCAGTTGTGCAAAAAGGGCAACCAATTGGGTTGCTCAAAAGAATGGATTTCCTGAGTAAGCTTGCAGATAGGTTTGGCCGGCCGCTTTATGAAGCTAAGCCTGTGACCATTTTGATGGATGGACACCCTATTATCATTGAAGAAACCGAATCCGTTGAAAGCCTGAATTCTTTATTAATAACAGGTGGTGGCAGTGCTTTGCAGCATGGGTTCATCGTTACTGAAAAGGGATTTTATAAAGGCATTGGAACTGCCTCTACTATCCTGCAAGATAATATGGCACGGGCAGAGCAAAGAATGGCAGCGCTTGAAGAGGCACAAGTGGCAGCAGAAGCTGCCAACCTTGCTAAAACACAGTTTTTAGCAAACATGAGCCACGAACTCCGCACCCCCTTAAATGCAATCATTGGGTTCTCTGACTTTATTATCAGTGAACTTGACCGGGGACGAGAGATTGAAAATGTAGGGAGCTACATGAATGATATTCGGTCGAGCGGAAAACATTTACTTAGTGTTATTAACTCAATTCTTGATATGTCAAAAATAGAAGCCGGCGCTTTTTCGCTGAACGAAGATTATTACTGTAGTCAAGATTTAGCTGACGAGGTTTTTTCGGTGATGGAGGGTATGGCCCTTATGAAAAACATTTCTATTCGGGCTGTTGGGTTTGAGAATAATATTGAATTTTTTGTTGATATGAGGGTTATCAAACAGGCACTCATGAATTTAATGTCAAATGCGATTAAATTCTCGCCGGATGGGGCGACGGTTTTGCTCGAACTGTGTCAATTGCCGTCAGGGGCAATTGAGGTTTGTGTGTGTGATAATGGCCCGGGCATGGACCCAGACTCAGTGAAGAAGGTTTTAGAACCATTCGTACAGGTTGAAAATGGCTATGATAAACGGTTTGAGGGGAGTGGTTTAGGCTTGCCTCTTGTGAAAGCTTTCGCCGAAGCTCACGGGGGAAGTTTTACGCTGGAAAGCCGCCAAGGTGTTGGAACCAGAGCTAGAATTTTTCTACCTGAACACCGATGCACGGGTATGGTTCAACTTAAATATGTGAGTTAAGTCCATTAAAACCCTCTAAGCTGGTTAAAATGCTTCTGTGCTTAAAAGTAATCTGTTACCATCTTTTTCAGGAAAGAGTGTGCTATTTGCACGTTCGCTGTTCTCTCATGCCCTAAATTTTATGCTCGCTTTTGCGTTAGGTTGGTTTGCCTTTATGCCAAACTAATCGTTTATGGAGAGTTGGGATGGGTCAAAAAGATAGACATTTATACAAGTATGTGGCTGATCGCATGGCGCTTGCTGAAACGGGCAGGGCTGAGGCACTTTATGATTTAGGGTTGCTTTATTCTATCGGGCTGGGCGTGGATCAAGATTTTGTCGAGGCTCATAAGTGGTTTAACTTAGCGCTTGAGCGCGGTCTGCAACGTGCTGGAGTTGACCGGCATGATGTTGCTTTGGAGCTGGACACGCAAGGGATTGCAAAAGCCCAAAAACGAGCGAGAGATTGGTCTGAGAGCCACAAGATACAATAATCGTATGGCCCTCAGAATACGTCTAATTTAGCCTTTATACACTTCGAGTGCTTTATCAATTAGATAAGCAACATGTTGGCGGTGGACACGTGCTGCCGCATCTCCGCGCCAGCGGTCCATGTTTTTACGAATGTCCCTCAAGTTTGCCAAAGCATGGGACCGAGCGATATAATCATAGTTCTCACCAGAGAGAATACCAACCAGTCCATTCACATACATGATTTGCAGTTCTTGCCGGAAAGAGTTTACTGACCCCCGGCTATCATCATCGAATACTGCATTTGTTAAATCCTGCATCATTTCTGTAATGGAATATGTATTCCCATAAAGGCTAGAATCTGTAACCCGGAGCAGCGTGATAGGGTGCAAGATGTGGGAAATAATATCGGCTTGAATAATACTGACACGGGAATGAACTTTAGGGTCTTCTGTCGCATTATAATGGAAAAACCCACGGCGCTGGATTGCCAAATACTGGAGTAATTTAGGGTCTGTAGCAAACGCATCAGGTGACAAAATATACTCGCGGAGCAGCTTCATTGCTTGCTTTTGCTTTTGCTCCTCTACAGGGCGGTAAGGGTCTTGGGCCCCCTCTTGCCCTGCAAGCGAACGGTCAACATAAACCCCACCAATATAACGAGAAATCACTCTGCCTTGCCAGGCCATATCGGCTGTCAGAATTAAATATGCATTTCTTAACTCTTGATAACTCTGGCCGTTCTTAGTGAATTTTTCTCTTAGTTCATCCATAGCAAGACGATCAAGTTTCAGGCGGTCAGCAGCAAATTGCACAGCATCATCAGTCATGTCATATATATTCACACGAGGGTCAATGCCTTTGCCGGGCGCACGCATGTCGTCTGCATCATTACCAAAAGCGAGGTCTTTTTCATTGGAGCGTGCTAAATGAGCGTTTCTTTTAGCCGGATCATCTAATGTGGGGTCATACCCAAATTGAATAGCCCAAATATCATAAGGGCCTGGTTTCACAGTATAATAATGGGCTTGCTTTTTAGTTTTTGGCGCAAAGTTAATGGAAGGATAATCCATAACAGACGCAACAAGGCCTGCGCCTTGGGCAGCCTTTTCATGGGCCGTTTCATACGACCGGCTTTGTGTTGCCTTCATATTATGGTTCAGGCCTAAAGTATGCCCCAGTTCATGAAGGACAAGATAATAAATGGATTCTTCTACCAGCTGAGCTGAAGCAGTAGCCGTGCCATTGAAGGCAGCATTCAGGGTGTTACCAAGCATATTATTGAGCTGTAGATGGCTGGCCATACCGCAGTACATCTCATGTTCTCTTAACCGATTGAGGGCATCATTACCTTCTTTTTTTGCGGTTTCCAGCATGGCTTTATCAAAGATATTCCCTATATTTATACGGTTTGTGAGAAAACTATATTCCAGCATAATATCCGCCCCGAGGATTTGCCCGGTGCGAGGATTACTGAAACTTGGGCCATACCCACCAAAAGGGGGCCGAGGGCTAGACGTCCATCTTAGTACATTATAGCGAATATCATCGGCATCCCATGTTGCGTCATCAGGCTGGATTTTAACCTGAAGGGCGTCTTTAAAACCTGCTGCTTCAAAAGCAATATTCCATGTTTCTGCCGCTTTTTTAATCGTGGGCCTCAGCTCTTCAGGCGTTGTATTCTCAATCCACCATACAATGGGTTCTACAGGCTCAGAAACAGCCGCATTTGGATCTTTCTTGACCAGTTTCCAGCGCTTGATCATATCCCGCCAAGGTGTGGCACTGCGATCGGTCATGTCATTTACATAATCAAGAAAATACCCAACACGTGCATCATCAAACCTTGGTTCGTAACCATTGTCCGGCATTGGTACTAATGTGTGTTGTACACGCACTTTAACATTGCGCGGGTCTGTAATTTGAAAACCGGAGCCAGTATTCATGGGTGCAGGGTTTGTGTAGACATAATCAACTGTAATAAAGGTATTCTCGGGAAAATTTTTCACCGCTGAAATACGCGTTTTATTGCCAGATAATTTCCCTAAGCTAAATCTTTCCCACGGTTTAACCTTTGGTCTGGGAGCGGGTTTGACTTGGTCTAGAGCTTCAGACTTAAAGAGGGAATCTACATTGATTAGGTATGATGTTCCTTCTTCTGATTCAGCTTTTACTTTTGCAGCGAAAAGCGTAGCGGGGCTAATGTTTGCAGATTGTGATTTAGAAATATTATTTTCTGGATCAAAGTAGAAAAAAGGGTTTTCCTCGACAATTTCTATCGTATTAAAGTGTTTATTCAGCTTAAGGATTTTCTGGGTGCGATATTGGCCGCGAAAATGTCCACCATCCACCACCCCGTCAGCGGTATGGGAAAAATAAATAAACTCTTTGCCAAGTTGGTCTTCTCGAACTTCCATGTTTAGTGAGCCTGTTTTAGGGTCACGGTACAATTTGAATAAGCCATCAAGAACTTCATGATCTTTGGTGAGGTCTGTTATGAATTTCTTTTTCTTTTTCTCTTTTTCATCTTTTTCGTCAGCCTTTTCCTCATCCTCAACATCGGCTTTTTCAGCGTCGGGATTTACATCTTCTTCCTGTTTTTTTTCAGCAGGTGGCTTGGGCGGCTCTTTGTCGTCGGCATAGGCAAGGGAGGAACATAAAGTAAATGCACTTATCGCAAGGCTTGCAGCGAGGGTTCTTAGATGAGTTTCTAATTGTATCACCCAGTTTCTCCTTGTTGATGAGAAGTAGTGAAATAACTCTACTTCGGAGCTTTAAAGTATGGCCAGTGTTTCTGCTATGGGATGGATAGTCAAGTGGCCGGTGTACACATTTGTCGTGCTAGAGAAACGGTTGATCTCAAATGAGGGTGTTGGGCGGGGTTACTGTTTTTCTCTCATGACTTTATTGAAACTGGAAAGTAAGGCTTCACAACCGCCCTCAGGCATTTTTGCACTATACGCAGAGAATATATTTTTAAATTCAAGGCGGCCTAACACTTTTTCATAATCATCATGGGCAAGGACAGCTATACGGGCGTCAGTAAGACTAATAAATTCTTCAACCATTTCGTCATCGACATTACAAAAACGGGCGCCACCAGCGAGCACAGCGCTTTGTTTTGCGGTCGCTAAAATTCTTGCCTCCCGTTGGTCTTTTGCTGTTTGTGCAAAAACCGGCATGGAAATAAGAAAAGCAGTGAAAGCAAGGGAAAGTAAAAAAGGGCGTAATATATTCATTATCTACATCTTCTATTGATTGAGGACATTACAATAGTCAGCATAAATGTGGCAAGCAAGTGAAGAAGAGGCCCCATTCATAATTTAAACCTTAGGATAGTTCGTAGCCAACAACCCTGTTTCGACCATATGACTTTGCGCTATATAAAGCTTGGTCGGCTCGGTCTAGTGCCGCTTCGATTGAAATTTCGCCTTCCATCCATGCTGCGACACCTATGCTGACAGTAAAGCGAAATTTTTCTGCGTCAGATACGGTTTGGTGATTTGCTGTTTTTTTGCGGATGGCTTCGGCCACTCTCACCGCAGAATGCATGTCAGCATCTTGCAGAATTGCTGCAAACTCTTCACCGCCCATTCGGCCAACAAAGCCCGCATCGCCAACTTCCTCTTTTGCAATGGTTGCAAAATTTTTAATAGCAATATCACCTGCGGCGTGCCCGTATGTGTCATTGATCCGCTTAAAATGATCAATATCCATCATGACAATCCAAAGAGAGGGTGAAGACGCACTTTCTATGGCTTTTTCACCGCGGGCTGTGAACCGGCGCCTGTTCAACAAGCCGGTTAGGGAATCTGTGTTTGCCAACCGCCGTAACTCAGCTTGCTTCATCTCTAACTCAGCTTTTGCATGAAAAAGCTGCTCGGCAAGTTCGGCTGTACGGGCAGCATCGGCCTCAAGCATACTTGTGTGCATAACATTATCGCTTTTGGCGGCATGTAAGTGTGTGAGGTCGCGTAATATCCATATACGGGATGTTTGCGCGGGGAGAGGACGTGTATGACGCTCTATCATTTGCCCCCCCTTTAATTCAAGTGTTTCTGAATATTGAAAGTTGGGAGAGGATAAGACAGCCTCAATAACTTGGTCTGCTTGTTGTCTGTCTGCCAACTCTGCATGCCACACGTCAAAAAGGTCTTTAACCGTTATTGCAGTGCCGCAGTTTGGGAGCATTTCCTTTGCAGCTTGATTGAAGGTTTCAATGTTGCCATTTAAATGACTTATAATGATAGCATCAGGTAGGCCGTTAGGGTCCAGTTTCCAGCTTGTGTTAGGTGACGACTTTGCGGAGGATACTGCATGAATAGCTGTGGCGCACAAAAAGACAATAAACAGTATAGCCCCCACCAATGCTCCGTCTTGATAGACCGAAGGGGACAAAATCAGCGCAGCTACAACAAATAGTAAAGCTACCACTCCGCAACCGACTAATAGTTTGAAGTTATACAACAAACTCAATGCTCTTTGATTAATTAAGATCCCTCCATGCAAGGAACTGTAAGTCAGCCTATTTGTCAAGGCAGAATGCCACGGGAGGCCTAAGGGAAGTGTAAGAAAAATAAAACGAAGGTAGTCATAGGAATGATACGTAACAGAACTACAGTTAAAGACGACAGTAACTTAAAGGATGGAGAACCTTGAAATGAAAAAATTAAAATATGGCTTGATTACTTTGTTTATGGTTGGTCTTTTGCCTGCCGTAAGCACGGCAGATAACAAAGAAGACAAACAGGAAAAATTCAAAACTTTAGATATAAATTCTGACGGCTTTGTTACTCATGAGGAAATGATGAAAATGGTTCAGAAAAAGTTTTCTGAATATGATAAGGACGGTAATGGTTCTATTGCGCTTTCTGAACTGCCGAAAGAAATGCCTATGCCAGAACATATGCAAGAACGCCGGGAAAAGCACAGAGAAAAAATGCAACGCCTTCGAGCAGAAGGTGAAGGTCATGAAGATGCAGACCAAAAGGGCCATGCAAAAGCAAAACATACCCGTATTATGTTTATGGCAAGAATGGACAAGGATAAGGATGAGCTAATTTCCCTAGAGGAATTCTCTATGGGAAAAATTCGTCACTTTAAGAAAATGGACCATAATGGTGACGGTAAAGTTAGCCTTGCAGAGCTTGATGCAGCAGAAAAACATATGATGAAGAAACACATGAAACGCCGTCATAAAAATAGTGCCCCAAAATAATTTTTTTAAATCTATCGTGTCAAGGGACTGTTAGCTTGCTAATGGTCCCTAATTTTTTGCGGATTTTTTGTGTTTTGTCTATTATTGTGTAGCCAAGATAATCCCAATCAATAACTAATTAGGCCTATGCTTTAGCAAGCCCTTGCCCTTTTTATATGCGGGGAGTAGTGTGCGCCAAATTCTTGCAACTATGTTGAGGCTTTCGCCATGTTTAAAGGCTCTATTCCCGCACTTATCACTCCTATGAATGAAGATGGCAGTGTTGATTTCGCCACTTTTGAAAAATTTGTAGACTGGCAGGTTAAGGAAGGCTCAAAAGGGGTCGTTCCGACAGGAACAACCGGGGAAAGCCCAACGCTTAGCCATGCTGAACATAAACAGGTGGTAGAAACTTGTGTTTCAGCTGTTAGGGGACGTGTGCCTGTCATCGCAGGGACCGGCTCGAATAATACGATAGAAGCAATTGAATTTACTCAACATGCTCAGAAAGTAGGCGCCTCTGCAGCCTTAATAGTTACACCATACTATAATAAACCAAGTCAAAAGGGCCTATATGCCCATTTTAAAGCGCTGCATGATGCTACAGATTTGCCCATTATTATATATAATATCCCTGGTCGGTCGGTTGTTGACATGAGTGTCGAGACGATGACCGCCTTATTTGAACTGCCACGCATTATCGGTGTGAAAGATGCCACAGGGGATCTTGACCGTTGTGCTAGTCAGAGGGCAGCAATGGGGCCTGATTTTGTGCAATTGTCAGGAGAAGATGCAACTGCATTAGGGTTTAATGCCATGGGTGGTGTTGGCTGTATCAGTGTTTCTGCGAACGTTGCCCCGCGGTTGTGCGCAGAATTTCAAGAGGCTACCCTTGCGGGTGATTATAATAAGGCCTTGGAAATACAAGATAAATTGTTACCGCTTCACAGAGCTATGTTTATGGAACCAAGTCCCGCGCCAGCAAAATATGCTGCTTATTTGCTCGGCATTTGCAGCGAAACAGTGCGTATGCCAATATTGCCAGTGAGTGAAGCGACGCGTGCTGTTATTGCGTCAGTAGTTTTGGACCTCGGGCTTGAACCCGTTGATCTAGGGTGAATGTATGGCGCCGAAGAAGAAAAAAGATAAAGCACCATCGCGGATAGCAGCCGATAACAGAAAAGCGCGTCATCTATATCATATTGAAGAGGAATATGAGGCAGGCATAGTTTTGACCGGAACGGAAATTAAATCTCTACGTGGGGGTGAAGCTAATATTCGGGAAAGTTACGCTGAAGAAAAACAGGGGGAATTATGGCTTGTTAATGCCTATATCCCAGAATTTTCCCATGGTAACCGGTTTAACCATCAACCCCGCAGGCCCCGCAAGTTGCTGATGCACCGCCGTGAGATAAACCGGCTAGCTGGTTCTGTGCAACGTGGTGGTATGTCACTGGTGCCCCTTCGGGTATATTTCACCGACCGTGGGCGAGCCAAAATCATGATCGGTCTTGGTCGGGGTAAAAAGCTACACGACAAGCGTGAAACTGAAAAACAACGCGACTGGAGCAGGCAGCGCGCACGCGTGATGAAGGAGCATGGATAAGTGTGTTACCAAGACAGTCACTTAACCATAGAAGAATGAATACTCCCTCAGCGTTTGTACTTTGAGAGGTATCCTAAAAATATTTTTTTGATAAAAAAGATCTCTACAGAATTTTGGGGAGTGTAATCGCAAAGCGGACGGGGCTTTCTTTTCCTCCAGCAACCACTTCATTACGCCCTTGTTTTAGTTTTGCAATAGCTGTCATTGAATAGCGACTTAGAGCCTCACCGTTAACAATGGTGCCATGATGGCTGCCGAGGTCACGAACAAAAAGTTCTCCATCACGTTTGATAACTTCAAAATGCTTGTCCGAAAGTTCAGGGGTTTTACCAAGCGGGATACGCAAAGTACTTGGTGTTGCGATACTATGTTTATCCCCAGTTGACGATTTGCTGACCGTAAAAGGAAACTCCAGTAGTTCGACATAGCTTAGTAATTTATCGGCTACTAATTTTGATACGCCTTCGAGGGTAGGGTGGGTGCTTTTGCATGTAACGGCAGTATCTTCGAGACCCTCTTTTATGTTTTTAGTAATAGCATAACTACTCCTTAGGCGGGCGGCTAGTGTATGAACTACATGGCGCACCAGAGGGTCGGCGAAACTCCTGCGGAATGCTGCGGCATCAACAAAAAGAGCGGTTGTTGGTTTTGATACCTTGGCTGTGACAGAATGCTTTGAGCGCTCAATAACACTCACTTCGCCAAGCAATTCTCCTGCGCCAATAGAGGCGAGATGATGGGCATCATCATCTTCATGACGCCAAATTTCAACTTGGCCATCAAGCAGCATATAAATGCCCGTACTTTCACTTCCTTGGGTATAAATAGTGTCCCCAACATCGAAGCTTACAGGTGTCCCTAAACTACTATCCGCTTGTATCATAAAAGCCCCTCTGTCCCATGCCGACTATATAGATACTTAAGACAGATGTAAATTTTGCTATTTGATTTTAATAATTGTTTGCAATTGCAAAATTCTGATGCTAGGAGCTGTTCTGTAAATAATAATCATTATTAATATAAATTTGGTTGGGAGTTTCAAGTGAGTTCAATGCGTATTACACAAGCTGCGGTTGTGGGCCTTATGGTTGGTGCTGTTCCTTCTTATGTTGTTCATGCTGATGCCGTTGGCAATAACGCTGAAGTTGCTCTTGTTGATATTGCAATGGAGCGCATTCAAGTTATTGGGAAAAATACGGAACGCGCTAATATTGTCGGGTCAGCAACCCGGTTAAATTCAGAGGATCTGGCTAAGTTTAGCTACGCTGATATTAACCGAACATTGCGCCTTGTGCCTGGGGTGAATATTCAAGAAGAAGATGGGTATGGTTTACGCCCTAACATTGGTCTTCGAGGGTCAGGGGTTGAGCGTTCTTCTAAAATTACACTAATGGAAGATGGTATTCTAATTGCGCCAGCACCCTATGCGGCCCCATCAGCATATTATTTCCCTACAGCTGCCCGAATGGAAGCTGTAGAGGTGCGCAAAGGTTCTGCAGCCATTAAATTTGGTCCCCGTACTGTTGGGGGTGCGGTAAACTTGGTTAGCCGGTCTATTCCTGATGAATTTGGCGGGTTTATTGATGGGCGTATCGGTGAGGATGGGCTGCGCACACTTCATGCTGTCGCGGGTGGCTCAGGTAAGTATGTAGGGGCTGTTGTTGAAGTATATGATAGCAACAATGACGGCTTTAAAAAACTTCCTGAAGGGGGCGATACAGGGTACGACATTGAAGACTATTTAGGCAAACTGCGCATTAATACAGACCCAGACGCAGCTATTCAGCAGTCCTTAGAGTTTAAATTTTCCAAGACAGATAGCGATTCTAATGAAACATACCTTGGTTTAACACAGGCTGATTTTGACGCAAACCCATACCAACGCTATGCAGCAAGCGCTCTTGATAATATTGATACAGAACATAAACAGTATCAGTTAACACATGAGGCTGATTTTGAAGGTGTGCAAATTATTACAACTGCATACCGTAATGAATTCTCCCGGGATTGGTATAAATTTCAGGATATGCGTTCCGCATCAGGGGACGGTAATATTAGTGGCAATGCTGTGTTGACGGGCGGTGAAGATACGGCGACTGAAGTATCATGGCTTAAAGGGCTTGCGGACAGTAGTGAAGGGGCTATTCGTGTTCGGCATAATGCACGGTCCTATGTCTCAAAAGGGGTTCAGTCCCTGATTGCCTTGCCTTTTGATTTTGGTGGAGCAGCCCATGACCTAGAGGTTTCTCTGCGCTATCATGAGGATAGCGAAGACCGCTTGCAGTCTGATGACCGTTATACAATGATAAATGGCAGCCTGCAAAGCGCTTCAACTGGGGCACCGGGTTCGGCTGGGAACCGTCTTGTAACAGCTAAGGCATGGGCGTTTTTTGCACAAGATACTATTAAGGTTGGATCATGGACGATTGTTCCGGGATTACGGTTTGAATCTATTGATCTTAATCGTTCTGACTGGGCAGGGACTGACCCTTCGCGGGCAGGGGCCGAGAAAAAACGCGACACGGTGCATGTCAACACATTCATTCCCGGTGTAGGCGTAAGTTATTCTCTGAGTGATAATTTGTTGCTGACAGGGGGTGTTTTCAAGGGCTTTAACCCTCCTGGGCCGGGCACAACAGGGGCAAAAGAAGAAACAAGCCTTAATGTTGAATTTGGCGCAGTTTACGATGCGAGCGGTTTTAATATTGAGGGCATGGTCTTCTATTCGGATTATGCAAATATTCTGGGAACATGCACGAATTCAGTCGGCTGTAATAGCGGCGAAATTGGGGACCAGTTTAATGGGGGTAAAGCACGCATTTGGGGACTTGAGTTTGTTACTGCGTATACGGTTGACCTTCAGGGCGGATGGTCCCTACCGTTGAATATGAATTACACATATACGGATGGCGAGTTTAACAGTTCATTTGAAGATAGTTTTTGGGGTGTTGTAACTGAGGGAGATGATTTTCCGTATTTATCCAGACACCAATTTACAGCAAGTGCAGGTGTGGCGTCAGATAAGCTAAGTGCTAATTTACAGGCAAACTATGTATCTGCTTCTCGGACAGAAGCAGGGATGGGTAACATCCCTCTTGCGGACAAAGTTGATGGGCGCATCGTGTTTGATGCTTCTATTCATTATCAGGTGCTTGAAGAGGTTTCCGTATTTGCAACTGTTGATAATCTCTTTGATAAGCAATATTCAGTGGCGCGTCGTCCTATTGGTCTTCGTCCCGGTAAACCACGTACAGTGATTGGCGGCGTAAAATTTACATTTTAAATGTATCGAATTTTTGATGGATAATGAATGAATAAGGGAGGTTCAGGCCTCCCTTATTCATGAACTGAGAGTGGGAGAGTTCTTTTTCAACTCTGATTTAAATCCAGCATTTAGTAAATTTTAGTAAATCTATGGTCTTATGGAAGCCTAGTCTTTTAGGAGATAAGCGTTATGGCTCAGCAATATCCTCATAGGCACCCTTGCGGTAACAGGTTACCAAAACCATATGCAAAAATTGCAATGATAATGCGCCCTGGATTAGTACAGGCAATGCGCGGCGCTGTTGAAACCGGCGACGCCCCAGCGGCCAAGTCTTTCTTTAGGGCGCTTGTGGGCCCTGTGCCGGCAAGAAGGTTGTCAGAAAAAAATGCGCTATCGGAATTAAAAAGCTGGTTAGTACAGGAAACTTGACTTGGTGTTCTTATTGTAAGCACCGCGGCCTCCTGAGCGGTGTTATGGTTCGGCTCCAAGCAAGCAGCGGCGGTGACCCCCTCATCGCCGTTTGCATATGAATTTAGCTGCCATGGCCAGTGGTGTCGGGCCACTTAGTCTAGGCCGAGTGTGGTGGGGGCATCAATGAATTCTAGGGTGATAGGGAAGCTCTGAGGGTGAAAAAGGCTATAAAGTCCTAGTTTTCCTCATGGTCTGGAGCGCTTGCATAAACATTGTTTCTGTTAGTACACCAGTATTCACATTGTAACGAGAGCAGTGGTAGCTATCAACAAGAACAAGCCCATTGGGTAATGTGTGGACGATATTATGGGCAAACTTATAGTGTGCGAGGGTCAAGCCGTATGTGCGCAGTAGGGCGTCGTGGGCGACTTTGCCGAGCGCGAATATAACTGTCAGGTTTGGCATGCTTCCAATCAAATTTGTTAAATAAGGTCTGCACTTTTTGACTTCTTCAGTTGTTGGTTTGTTTTGCGGAGGGACGCAGCGCACAGCATTGGTGATAAGGGTATCTGTAAGTTTGTATTCATCGTCAGGGCGGTTTTGGTTTTGTTGGTTACTTAAGCCAATTTTATCGAGGCATTTATATAAAAGCTCCCCTGAAAAATCTCCAGTAAATGGGCGGCCTGTTCTGTTGGCACCCTTTAAGCCAGGCGCAAGCCCGAGAATAAGATGTCGGGCATCCATTGAGCCAAAACTTTGAACAGCACCATTGTAAAAAGAAGGATGTGCTGCTTGGTTTTCAGTGCGAAATTGCACAAGGCGAGGGCAAAGGCTACAGTTTGGCCTTGGTTCTGTGGCCCCTTTAGGTGGGTACATTCATGTTATCCCTGTTTAAGAGACAGCCAGATTGAGCCCGGCTAACGTTGCTTGTC
>Ga0316208_1002836_pt1 | contig 13355 bp, 10 predicted proteins | sample 3monopyrite_MG_FD_204944 | JGI IMG/M metagenome (GOLD analysis project Ga0316208, IMG submission 204944) | Microbial mat bacterial communities from mineral coupon in-situ incubated in ocean water Damariscotta River, Maine, United States -... | ecosystem: Environmental > Aquatic > Marine >... | reverse complement strand
CCGTCGTCGAGAGCGAGGAACTCGCACCGGAGCTTCGCAGCCAGCGACAGCACCCGGTTCACACTCTCCTGCGCCGCCTCTATCACGAAGGCTAGGCGTTAGGTCATCAAGGTCATTGAGGAAATCACTATGATTCGATCTCATCTTCACGGATTCCTGATCCTGCTTCTGGCACTTCCCGTCTTCGGCTGTGCCGCCGGCATGGATCCCGAACTCGAAGAGTCGCTTGCGGAGAGCCATCAGGAGGAAGCGCCGCTTGGCGGGGAAGCCCTGGCTCAGCGGCGTATGGATCTCGATCGTGCCTGGCGTGATCTGCTTCAGTTCGAAGCGACCATGCAGAGCCTCGTCGACCGAAAGGACAGTCGTTCGGTTGCCTTGCTCGACGGCTTCCTGGACGAATACATGGGAACGCATCTCGCCGGTCTGCTTCGCCCGACCTGGCAGAGCAGCCACCCCGAGGTCATGGCCCTCGACGCGAACCTGCGCTTCTTGCAAGCCGAACTGCTCGCTCAGATGCGGTACACGCGCCGAGTCCAGGAATCGATCGAAGACATCGAAGCCCGCTTCATGGGCCGCGAGAACATGCTCGTCGAGTACCCGGTCGGGGAACAGCGTGCCCTGGGCGAGGCCCTCGAAATGCTCCGCGACCGAAAGTGGTCGAGCTGATCCTCTTTCGAGCGCATCGCGCACTTCACAGATCCTAGAAATTCCGCGCCCGTGACCGGGTGTTGCAAGACAAAGAAATCAGAGGTTGGGCCATGCTCGGTGATGAAACGATGACCATTCTGGTGACGGGCGTAGCGCTCGCCGCGGTTTGTGTGCCCTTCTTTCAGGGGATTCGAACGGCGCTTGCGGGTTGGGCTGCGACCCGCCGTGTGAAGCCCGAAGAGCTTCGCCAGGGGGCCGCAACTTCAGAGGGCGGTGCTGAACCGCTGGCCTGCCTGATGATTCGGGTGCTGCAGAAGTCCCTGCGCGAGAGCGAAGCGGACGGCCAGCCTTCCGATTTCGTCTTCGATGCGACCCGTCAGTACATCGTCAACGAATACGAACACAACTATGCGCGACTCATCACGATGTACGCGAGCCTGCTCCCCCCGATCGGGTTCATTGGGACGACGGGCGGTATGTTGATCCTCTTTATGTCGATGCACCTCGCCGACGACTCGCTTGAGCTCGGCGCGCTCGCGATCGCCTTGACCTCCAGTGTCTTTGCGCTCGTCGCCTATGCCGGTCTCGAGGGTCTCAAGATCAAAATCTATTCGCGCCTGCTCACGTCCCTTCGCGACGTCGAGGCGCTCTATCACAAGGCCGATGCGCGCCGTGATCAGGCTTCGGCCGATCGTCCGGCGATGCCGAAGGGTGCGCCCGCGTCCGCCTAGTCCGCCTCGGGTGATAGGGTCGCCGAGAGGCGCGACGTAAGAATGGGTGGGACCGAGGCGCCTTCGTCCGCGGACGGACGGTGCGCATCGTGCCTTTGTCTCCGCGTCGACCACGCGAATCGCCGCTTAGACTTGTGCGAGCGGACTTGCGCGAGCGAGATCCTCCGCCCAAACTCCCCCGCTCGCGGAGGAGCCGGGTAAATCATGGGATCGCAAGACTTCGACCCTTACTATTCACATTGGGCCGATATCGCGGGTCGCCGCGTCGTCGCGGCGCATCCCGACGCGCGCCCGCTCGTCGTTGCCGCGGGCATCACGCCCTCGGGCGTCGTTCACGTCGGCAACTTTCGCGAGGTCATGACCGTTGATCTCGTCGCCCGAGCTCTGCGCGACCAGGGGATCGAAGTTCGCTTCATTTATTCCTGGGATGATTTTGATGTCTTCCGCAAAGTGCCCTCCGACGCGCCGCAGCAGGAGATGCTGACGGAAAATCTGAGGCGGAGTGTTGCGGACGTGCCGGATCCCTTTGCTCCGCCGGGTGAGGGCGCGGACTCCTACGCGAGCCATCACGTCGCTGCCTTCGAGTCGAGCCTCGCTCCGCTGGGCATCGATCCCGAATTCATTCGCCAGTCGAAGGCCTATCGAGCCGGACGTTATGCCGAGGGCATTCGCAAGGCGCTCCTCGACAAGGACGTGATTCGCGGCGTGCTCGACGAGTTCCGCAAGGAGCCTTTGGCAGCGGATTGGTTGCCGCTGGCCGGGTTCTGCGGCGAGTGCGGGCGTGACGAACTGGACTTTTCCTGGGACGGGGATTGGACCGTCGAGATGAACTGTCGTGATTGTTCGGCGGTGACGTGTGTCGATCTGCGTGAGGGCGGCGATGTGAAGCTGCCGTGGCGGATCGACTGGCCGATGCGCTGGGCCTATGAAGGGGTCTGCTTCGAGCCCGGCGGCAAGGACCATAGTTCCGCCGGCGGGAGCTACGACACGGCGAAGAAGATCGTCGGGCCGGTCTATGATGGCTGGGCACCGGAATACGTTCCCTACGACTTCGTTCGGATCAAGGGGCGTGGCGGCAAGATCTCGAGTTCAGCGGGCGAGGCCGTCACGGTTTCGGATTGCCTCTCGGTCTACGAGCCGGAGATGCTGCGCTGGATCTTCGCGAGTCAGCGACCGAATTCCGAGTTCCAGATCAGCTTTGACCTCGATGTGATCAAGCTCTATGAAGATTACGACCGCGCGGTCACGACGGCGTATACGCCGGACGATGGCAGCAAGCGCGACAAGAAGCGCCAAATTGTGCGGCGCACGATCGAATTGTCATCGACGGAACCGCGCAAGATCGACCCGAACGATTCACCAATCCGGGTGCCTTCGTTCCGACCGCTTTCGATGATTCTCCAGATCTATGACGGCGATTTCGACCGAACCCTCGCGTACTACGAATCGACGGGTGAGGTTTCGACCGACGAGGAACGCGCTCGTTTCCGTCTTCGGGCTGAGCGGGTCTGGTTCTGGGTGGAAGAGTTTGCGCCGGAGGAGTTTCGCTATCGGATTCGCGAGACCCCGGCGGAGTCTCGCCTAACGGGTGAACCGCGCCAAATTCTCGAACGGCTCGTCGGCGTGCTCGATGGTGCACCCGACATCTCCGAAGACGATCTGATCGGACATCTCAAAACGCTTTGCGAAGGCACGTCTCTTGGACCGAAGGAGTTCTATCCCTACGCCTACGATCTCTTAATCGGCCGGGAAAAGGGGCCAAAGCTCTCGACGTTGCTCACCACGATGGGGAGCGCGCGGGCGCTTCCGCTCCTGCGTGCTGGATTGGGCTGAGCGGGTGTACGGGCGAGCGAGGGGGAACCCGGATCGCTCGCTATGCTGCGAGCCATGACGTTGTCCTCGATTCTTGACTTCGTTCGCTGTCCGGCTTGCTTCTCTGCGCTTGAGGAAAGCGGCGACGCTTCGCTTCGCTGTGTCGGGATTGCGTGTGAGGCGGTCTATCCCGTCTATCCCGTTGGCACGGGGCTGCCCTGGCTCTTTCGGGATGTCGAGGGCAGTCGCTCGCAATGGGCCGACAAGGTTGCGCTCTTCCGGGAGGAGATGGCGCGGGAGCGAAGCGGATACGAAGCCGCGCTGGAAACCAGCGTGGCCCTCGAGTCCGTCCGCACTCGGCTGTCGAGACAGGCGGAAGGCGTGGGTCGACTGGAGGCGCAGGTGCTCGATGTCCTCGTGCCCTTCGAATTCGCGTCGGCGAACCGCGCCTCGGGTCTCCCCGTCGATCGCATTCCGAGCCCTCAACACGTCACGAGCTATCTCGAGACCGCCTTTCGGGATTGGTGTTGGGGGGAATCCGAGGTCGAGGAGACAGAGCGACTCCTGACTTCCTTGCTTGAGGCCGGAGGGGATTCGACTCCGACTGGCGCGCGGGCGCTCGTGTTAGGCGGGGGGGCCGGCCGGCTGGCCTGGGAACTCTCGAATCGAGCTTCGGATCTCCACGTCGTACAGCTCGATCTGAATCCGCTGCTGAGCTCGATCGGTTCGCGGTGTGCGCGGGGCGGGTCCCTTGAGCTGACGGAGCTTCCTCGATTCCCCCTGAGCGTAGACGATGCCGCCGTCGACCAGACGCTTTCGGCACCGACGGGCGAGGGCGCCCCGATCTTCTTACTAGGCGATGCGTTCCATCCGCCCTTCGCCCCGGAAACCTTCGATCTATTGATCACCCCCTGGTTTCTCGACATCGTGCCTGAGTCGTTCCCGGCCTTGTCGCGGCGCCTCGCTCGCCTCCTCAAGCCGGACGGGCGTTGGCTCGGCTTCGGCCCCCTCAGCTTTGAAGCGATGGGCCCAGCGGATCGCTTTACACCCGAAGAGGTCATCGATCTGCTCGAAGACCAGGGCTTCGAAATCGAACAGGCGGGGACGGAGTCGGTTTCCTATCTCCACTCGCCCCATTCCATGCAGCGCCGCGGTGAAGAGATTCTCGCCTTCGCAGCGCGTCGGAGCGGCGCTCTGCCGGAAGCGGTCGAGTTCGCTTACTACCCAGAATGGATCACTCACGCGCGGGTTGCGATTCCCGAAGACCCGCGCTTCGACGGAATGCGCGCGGAACGCATCTTTGATGTCGAGATCCTGAAATGCATCGACGGCCGCGCATCGATCGAGGACATCGTCCTGATCCTGTCGAGCCGCTATTCGCTGCCGGCTGAGCGCTGTCGGAACATCGTGGATCGCTTCTTCGCGCGATGGTTCGAGGGCGGCGAGGACTGAGGCGCGCGCCTAACGCAAGCCGCAGAAGTTGCCGAAAGCTGTTCCCAGAAACAGCACCGCCCATCAACCGATCGAATCCCTGGTCGATTCGGTGATGGGCGGAGCTTACGGCTGGAACTCTTCGTGAGCTTTGGATCTGCGCCAGGGCATGACGCATTTTCGAAAGTCGGAGACGGGGGAGCAGAGCCGCGGGAGTGGACGGGTTCCGCTCGTTGTTGCCTCCCGGTTGTGACCGGTCGAGAGAGTCCGGTCACAGGGTGTTCGAGTCTGCTTGATCAGGCTGACTGCGCGACGTTGTCGAGAACTACGGCGAGCTCGGGGACATTGTCCGAGAGGACCGCGCGGCTTCGGCGGAGACTGACCTTCACGGCCTCGTTCGACTTGCCGACCTTCTCCGCGATGTCGCGGATCGAGTGACTCTCGCCATAGCGAAGGTGAAAGATCTCCTGGTGCGCCGGACGTCGGTTCGCTTCGAGGATCTCGTCGCATCGGTCGAGCACGCGGCCGGCGTCCACCTTGCGTTCGATGGTCGATTCGACCGGCTTGTCGTCGAGCTCTCGCGCGTCCTTCGGGCCGACCATCCATCGTGAGCAATGGCGGAAGAATCGCGAGCACACGTTGTGCGCGATGCCGAAGGTCCACGTCAGCAGGCTCGACCGTCCCTCGAAGGAGGGCAGCGAGCGATAGAGCTGGACGAAGGTTTCCTGGGTCAGGTCCTCGGCTTCCGCCGGGTCGCCGACGCGCTTGAGCGTGAAAGCGTATACCCGCGGGAAATACGAGTCATAGATTTCGGAGAAGGCCGCCTGGTCTCCTTCGAGGACGCGCGCGACGAGCTGTCGATCCCGCTCTCGGTCGCCTTCGGTGGTGGCGGTCTTGTTCTTGCTCTGCTGCTTGAATCTCTGGTGCTGCATCTGTCTCACTCCTGTTGAGTTGGCGAATCGCCCGGCCAACTCGTGCCTTATCTCTTGAATGCGGCCTTAGAGTGATCTGGATCATGAAACCCGACTGTGAAGCACTTCACACAAGGATCAGTTTTTCTGTTCCCTCATGAATCTGAGGGGCACGAGGGCGAGAAAAGCCACCGAATCGCGCAATCAGCAGGCTTTGTGTGACCGGCTCCGCAGACGAATTCGGGAGGATTCGCGCCACGGGAGAATGCCGTCGGACCTCGTTGCGAATTCGGCGCGGCCGAAGAACCCCTAGGGGAAACGGGCTCTCGATCCAAAGGGAGAGAGCCGAAGGAGCGGGTTCAGGCGGGCAATCCGGTCGTCTCGCCGAGCCCCAGCATCAGGTTCAGCGATTGGATCGCGACACCCGAGGCGCCCTTGCCGAGATTATCCAGAATGCCCACCAGCAAGAGGTGGCCAGCCGGGTTCGGGAGGACGTGGAGGCGGACCTTGTTCGTGTCGTTCAGGACGCGGGGATCGAGAGAGAAATCGTCGACGGGCTCGAAGCCCTGAAAAGGGGCGACTTCGACGAAGGGCTCGCCTTGGTAGCGGTCGGCAAGGGTCTGCCAGACCTGCTCGCCGGTGGTGCCGGCGGCGAGTTGGCTGGCGTGGACGGGAATCTGGACCCGCATGCCGCAGGCGAAGGGGCCGACCGCCGGAACGAACTGGGGTGGATGGGTCAGCAGGCTGTAGGCCTTCATCTCGGGCAGATGCTTGTGGACGCGATCGAGGGCGTAGGGCGCTTCGAAGGGGAGTCCGACGCGACCCTCACCGGCGGATTCCCACTTTTCGATGAGCGCTTTGCCGCCGCCGGAATAGCCGGAGAGGCCGTGAATCGCGAGGCCGGCGTCTCGGGACAAGAGTCCCGCTTCGACGAGGGGGCGCACGAGCGGAATGAAGATCGAGGGGTAGCAGCCCGGATTCGAGACGAATTGGGCGTTCGCGATTGTGTCGCGATGCCCCGGTTCGAGTTCGGGGAAGCCGTAAACCCATCCGTCGGCGACGCGATGGCTCGAGCTGGCATCGATCAATCGGCCGCCGGATTCGCTCGCCCACGCTGCTGCTTCGACGGCGGCGGCATCGGGCAGGCAGAGCACGCTCAGGTCGGCTTCGGCGATCGCCTTCTTTCGGGCGGGCTCGGATTTGCGCTCGGCTTCGTCGAGGGTCCAGATCTCGCAATCGTCCCGTCCCGCGAGCCATTCGCGGATGCGGAGGCCGGTGGTTCCGGCGTGACCATCGATGAAGATTCTGGGCTTCGACATGGCGCGGGACCTTAGCAGAGGTCACGCCCGGCTCCTTGGAACGGCGAATTACGAACCATTCTCGCGCCTGACACGGCTGGACCCTGGGCACTCGGCCGTCGGGCGATCGCGGGTGCCTCGGCCACGTGCCTCGATCTAAGGTTGGCGCTTCCGCAGAGCGGCTTTGCGGGGGAAGACACGAATCGGAGATGAGACAATGACTGAAGAGAGTGCCCACGACCGCGTCATGACGGGCAAGGCGTGGAATGAGTTCTGCGACACGCTGAAGGCCGCCGGCCACGTGATCATCGCGGAGGGTTCCCCCGACAATCCACTCGATCGCTCCGAAGGCTTCCGGTACCTGAGCCGCCTGACTCGCGCCGCGCTCGAACAGTTCCTTGAGTACGCAGACCCGCTCGCGCCGGTACTGCATCGTCCTGTGCACGAGACCGCCAAGATCGGCGCGGACAATCCCGACAACTACTACCAATCCGCGGCGATCTCCGGTGCCTACGAGTACCGGATCAAGGGCCATCGCGGCACGATCCACTACCTCGACTTCGGCACCCAGACCGATGGCGTTGCGGGAAGCGGCGAGTCGACCCAGGGCGGCCACCTCGACGCATCCGATCTCGAGATCGATGCCGACGGCAACTTCGAGATTATCCTCTCTTGCGAGGAGAAGCCCGGCAATTGGCTTCGCATGACGCCGGATACGTCGATGCTCATCGTTCGGCAGACCTTCCTCGATCGCGATGCGGAGAAGCCTGCCGACCTCGTGATCGAGCGCATTGGCGGCGATGGCCACCCGACGCATATCACCGTCGAGAGTCTCGATTCGGGTCTCAAGCAGGCGTCGGGTCTGGTGCTCGCGTGTTCGTCGCTCTTCTCGAATTGGGCGCAGGGCTTCCGCGCGAATCACAATAATGCTTTACCCAAATTCGATGACTCGGTCTCGATGGGTGCCGGCGGCGATCCGAATATCTGTTACTACCACTCATATTGGGAGCTCGGTCCAGAAGACGCTCTCGTGATCGAGGCGGATGTCCCCGAATGCGAGTCGTGGAATTTTCAGCTCGACAATCATTGGATGGAATCCCTCGACTACCGCTACTACAAGATTCACGTGAACAAGCACACGGCGGAATACGAGGCGGATGGTTCGGTTCGGATCGTCGTGGCCCATGAAGATCCGGGCGTGCCGAACTGGATCAACACGGTTGGGCATTCGCAGGGCACGATGTGCTTTCGCTGGATTCGGGCGAAGGATCACCCGCAGCCGCGGACGCGGGTTGTGAAGCGCTCGGAGCTTGGAGCTTGAGTACGGGCTTCGATGTTCCGCCTTTCCCCCTTCCGGTTCGTGCCGCGCTCGCAGCGTGGAACGCGGTCGGTCGCTTCGGGATCGGGCGAGCGAGGTTTGATGAGGCGGGTCTAATTGCGGACGCGCGTCGCAGCACCGGTCTCCATCATTTTGGAGACGACTCGTTCGTCTTGCCACTGCGACGAATGATTCGATCGCTTGAGGAAGAGGCGGATCTACACCTATTGGGGCGATCGGTCTTGCGGGGAGCAACGCTCCGCGCGCTCGAGGTTCGCTTGCGACTCGAGAACATCACGTCGCATCACCCCGATCTCGCCGAGTTGCCCGTCGAGCGCCCGGTCTTCATCACCGGTATGCAGCGAACGGGAACGACGAAGCTGCATCGACTTCTGAGTCAGGCGCCGGAGCTCAGACATCTCACGTCCGTCGAAGCGCTTAGGCCGGCACCCCTCGGACGTCCGGTCCCAAACGAGCCTGGCGAGTTCGCCCGGCGAACACGATTCGCAACGATTGCGGAAAAGGGCATGAAGTATCTCTCGCCCTCGCTCTTCGCGATTCATCCGATCGAAGCGGACTCGCCGGAGGAAGATGTCTTCCTGCATGACGTGACGTTCATTAGCCCCGCGATCGATGCCTCGCTCTCTGTGCCAACGTACACGAAATGGATTCGTGAGATTGATCAGAGGCCGCCCTACGAGTATGTGCGACGCTTGATTCAGCTCTTGTTATGGCAGAAGCCGGGGCGCTATCTCGGGAAGACGCCCCATCATCAAGAGAACCTCGACGTTCTGCTGGATGTCTTCCCAGATGCCAAGGTCATTCATACCCATCGTGATCCGCGGAAGGTCGTTCCGTCGTTCGCGAGCATGATGGCGCATACGAGTGCGCTGCTGTCGGATCGTCGTGATTGGGTCGAGGTCGGTCGGCGCGTGGCTGATCAGATGGCGCGGAGTGTCGATCGCGCGATCGCTGCGCGTACTCAGGTCGCGCCCGGGACTGTGCTCGATGTGCACTACAGCAAGCTGATGGCCGATCCGGAACAAGAGATGAAGCGCATCCACGAATTCCTCGAACTCGATTGGACCGCTGAATCCGTCGCGAGCATGCAGAAATGGATGCAGGGAAATCCGCAGAATAAGTACGGGAGCCATCGCTATTCGCTCGCGGATTTTGGTCTCGTCGAAGAAGAGATTGAGGAACGTTTCAAGGCGTATCGCGAGCGCTTCGGCGTTGAAAGGGAAGGCTGACGCAATGGCGCTCTTTGGACGTGAACGTCCGCCACTCGATACGGATATGACGGGCAGGACCTGCCTCGTGACCGGCGCAACCGATGGGCATGGGCGCGCGGTCGCCAAGTTGCTTGCGGCTCGGGGCGCGGAGGTCGTAGTGCACGCGCGGAGTGAAGAGAAGGCGCGTCGTGTCTGCCACGAAATCGCGGCTGAGACCGGTCGAAAGGAGCCGGAAATCCTGCTCGCCGACCTATCGCGTGCAGCAGACATCGACGGGGCGATCGAGCAGTACCGCGGGAGTGGGCGGCCCCTACACGTGCTCGTGAATAACGCGGGGTTGGTCGGACTCGATCGGCGCACGAACGAAGCGGGTCAGGAGCTGACGTTCGCCGTCAATTACGTGGCGCTTTTCCGGCTCACGATGGGACTGCTGCCGGTTCTGCGCTCCAGCGGAACGACGCGCGTCGTGAATATTTCCTCGGACACGTACCGAATCGCGAAGCTCGATTTCGAAGATCTCATGCTCGAACGCGGGTACAACATGGCGAAGGCCTACGGTCAGTCGAAGCTCGCGATTCTCTACTTCACCCTCGAACTCGGGCGTCGGCTCGAGGGAAGTGGAGTGACCGTGAACGCGGTTGACCCCGGGCCCGTCGCTTCGAATATCGGCGCGGACAATCCCGGCCTCGCTTATCGCCTGCTCGGCCCATTGATTCGCGGGTTGTTCCCTAGTGCGGAACGCGCGGCGCGAACCGCGCTTTGGGTCGCGACGGATCCCAAGCTCGAAGACGCGACCGCCGGCTACTACCGATCGCTCGCCCATCGCGAAAAGCCCCTCGATTTCGACCCGGAGACGAGCGCGCGGCTATGGCGCGCGAGTCTCGAATTGAACGGCTTCACCGAAGACCCACTTCGTTAGGCGCGCTCGAACGCGGGCCTACTTCTTGCCGAGGCTCGCGTTCTCCGCATAGTCGACGGGGCATTCGATGACGTTCACACCGCCCTGATCGAGGCATTTCTTGAGCAGGATCTGGAGGTCTTCCGTCTTTTCTACGCGGTAGCCGTTCGCTCCATAGCTCTTGGCATAATCGACGAAATCTGGATTGCCGAATTCGAGGCCCCAATCGGGGAAGCCCGCGTCGCCCTGCTTCCAGCGGATCATGCCGTAGGAACTGTCGTTTAGGATCAGCGTCGTGACGTTCCGCTTCATGCGGACGGCAGTCTCAAGCTCCTGGGAATTCATCATGAAGCCACCGTCGCCCGCGATCGCCAGGATCTTTCGATCGGGGTAGACGAAGGAAGCCCCGATCGCCGACGGGAGTCCCGCGCCCATGGTCGCGAGGGCGTTGTCGAGCAGGATCGTGTTCGGTTGATAGGCCCGGTAGTTTCGTGCGAACCAGATCTTGTACATGCCGTTATCGAGGCAGATGATGCCGTCATCGGGCATCGCGGCGCGCACGTCTGCGACGAAGCGCTGGGGCACGAGGGGGAAGCGCGGATCGTCCGACTTCTCAGTCGTGTGATGGTCGACCTTCTTCTTGATCTCGCGGAAGTTCGAAAAATCCCAATCGGATTGGTTCGTGATCGACTCGTTGATCTGCCAGATCGCGTTGGCGATGTCGCCCACCACTTCGAGCTGCGGGAAGTAGATCGCATCGACTTCGGCGGAGGCGAAACTCAGGTGGAGAACCTTGAAGCCACCTTCCTGCATGAAGAAGGGGGGCTTCTCGATCACGTCATGGCCGACGTTGATGATCAGGTCGGCGGAGTCGATCGCGTCATGAACGGAATCGTTCGCAGAGAGCGCCGCCGTTCCCAGGTACTGCTCGTGCCGTTCGTCGATGACGCCCTTGCCCATCTGCGTGCAGATGAAGGGGATGCCGGTCTGTTCGACGAAGCGCTTGAGCATATTGCTTGTGCGCTTGCGATTGGCGCCCGCCCCCACAAGAAGCAGCGGTCGCTTGGCCGCTTCGATCATTTCGACCGCACGCCTAACGGCTTTCTCTTCGGCGGCCGGTCGTCGCGCGGCTTCCGGTTGAAAGAAGAAGGGCTCATCGACCATCTCTTCGGCGATGTCTTCCGGCAGTTCGAGACAGACCGCACCGGGACGTTCTTCTTCGGCGAGGCGGACCGCTTCGCGGATCGCGGCGGGAACGTTCGCGCCGTGCACGATCTGTCGCGAATACTTCGTGACGGGCTTCATCATTTCGACCACGTCGACGATCTGGAAGCGAGCCTGCTTACTCTTCTTAATCGGCTTCTGACCCGTGATCATCATCATGGGCATCGCGCCGAGCTGGGCATACGCCGCGGCGGTCACGAAATTCGTCGCGCCCGGGCCCAGCGTCGAGAGGCAGACGCCGAGTTTTCCGGTCAGGCGGCCGATCGTCGCGGCCATGAAGCCGGCACCTTGTTCGTGGCGCGTCACGACGAGCTTGATCTTCGAATGGCGAAGACTCTCCAGGAGATCGAGATTCTCTTCGCCCGGGATCCCGAAGATGTACTCGACCCCTTCTCGCTCAAGCGCTTCGATCATGAGGTCCGAGGCCTTTGCGGGCTCGCCAGGTTTGCGGTCGGAAATCGCGCTCATCGAATTCTCCTTCGGCGACTCACGCCGGTCGATGCGCGGGAGACTACACCAAGACCCCATTGCCCGCGGCCCCGCGCTAGGCGTCGGGCGCGATCGTGGACGGCTCAGATGCGCCGTTGAATGGAGCGTTCTCGGTAGAATTCTCGGCCGACTGCGTGAGCACGCGCGCAGCTCGCTCGATCGGATCGACGGGATCGAGGGTCTTGTCCGTCGCGACCCCCAGCTCGGCCATTCGTCGCGCGGAAACCTGCACACGAGATTCGAAGGTCCCCATCGCGACGTTGTACGCCTCGACCGCACCATCAAGCTTCCGCCCGAGCGAACCAAACCGTTCGTTCAGGGAGAGAATCCGGTCGAAAAGCTCGCGCCCGAGTTTCGAAACCTCGACGGCGTTGGCCGCCATGGCCTCCTGTTGCCAGCCGTAGGCGACCGCTCGAAGCAACGCGATCAGCGTCGTCGGTCCGGCCAAGAGCACACGCCGATCGACCCCGCGTTCGATGAGTTCGGGGTCCGTCGAGAGCGCCGAGGAGAAGAAGGGCTCCCCGGGCAGAAAGAGAACGACGAATTCCGGCGAGCCCTCGAGCTTCGACCAGTAGTTGCGTCCCCCCAGATCGTCGACGTGGCGCCGAACGTGGCGGGCGTGTTCATCGAGGTGCCGCGCCCGCGCTTCGTCATCGCTCGCTTCGCTCGCCGCCAGGTAGGCCTGGAGGGGGGCCTTCGCGTCGATCACGATCGATCGATTGCCCGGCAAGCGGACAACGAGGTCCGGCCGCGAACGCTTGTCGTCCCCTTCGATCGTGACCTGCTCCTGAAAATCACAATGTTCGAGCATGCCCGCGAGCTCGACGACGCGCCGCAGCTGGAGTTCGCCCCAGCGTCCCCGCACGTTGGGTGTCCGCAACGCCTGCCCCAGGTTCTGGGTGTGTTCGACGAGTTGGCGATGGCCCGTCGCGACGAGTTCGAGATGTTTCGTGAGGGACTCGTAATGTCCGACGCGTTCGGTCTCGACTTTGTGAAGCTTCTCGTCGACCCGCGCCAGGGATTCCCGCAGCGGTCGCACCAGCGCGTCGACGGCTTCCTCCCGCAGCTCTAGGGCCGCCACATTCGAACGCTCAAGGGCGCCGAGTCGCTCGCCGGCGAGCGAGAGGAAGCGTTCGCTTGTACGATCGAGGGCTTCGCTCGATAGGGATTGGAATCGGTCGCTTAGCCGGGCGTTCGTGCGCGACAGAAGAATGGCCGTGATGCCTGCGCCGAGGGCCAGGCCCAGCACCAGGCCGAGGGTGGCACCGAGCGCACCCACGCCGACGAGATCGGGTGAGACCGATTCGGCGAGCAGTGAGACGCGTTCGACGAGCGAGTCGATTGCGGACATGACGGGGACCTC
>Ga0316208_1002835_pt1 | contig 13356 bp, 13 predicted proteins | sample 3monopyrite_MG_FD_204944 | JGI IMG/M metagenome (GOLD analysis project Ga0316208, IMG submission 204944) | Microbial mat bacterial communities from mineral coupon in-situ incubated in ocean water Damariscotta River, Maine, United States -... | ecosystem: Environmental > Aquatic > Marine >... | reverse complement strand
CTTCCATACCGTTAAAACCGAAAGGAGAGGTATTAAGACGAAAAAAATTGCTGTTACCCTTTCTTTTTACAGCACTTTGCAAAGAAAAATTGATTTTCTTCAAGTACCCCTTGTCTACATGTTCTAACTTTAAACAACCCATTTACAAGTGTTAAATTAATGTTTTTTCTTTTTCAATTGAAAAAAAAGAAAAGAAATTCTATTGTGTTGCTGTTCAACTAAACTACGTTTATCCGTCATATTTCTTTGATTAACCTACGTCTAAACTCAAATAAGTCATGTCTAAGGTGCGATTTAAGCGGATTTCTGCCATTTCTAGTGTACTTGTATGGTTTATACTTGTATAGGTCAGCCACAGCCCTGCTATGATTATCCTATAACTCAAGTATGAATAAGCCTCTTTTTTCATTCCAAGAAAACTGACGTTATAAACGTTGGTTTTTCAGCCCAATTTTATCTTTTTAAAAGCCTTTCTATTCATTAACGTTCAATCGAAGCCTAGACGCTTTCTTTTATCCTTAAAATGTATTCACGAAGTAAGACCCTTTTGAAAAGAAAAAATAGGGCAACCTGCCGTAGGCACCTGCGGAGCAACCTGTCTTAGCAAAGCTAAGAAGTCAACCAGATAGTACGTAGCGCCTAGTGGAGTGTTAACGGAACGGCTAGCGAAGTGGCGAACCGCCTGCGAATGGAGCAAGGGTGGACAGCAAGAAAGTAACCGAAGTAATGAGGTTGCTGTAAGCGACCTATGTAGGAGTTTGACAAATGGAGTTTACGAGGCTTGGCAAACGAACTACACAAGCTTGTGGCACGTGTTTTTGCGTCTCGACTTCGCTCGACGACCGCAAAAACCGTGACACAAAGCGTAGCCCGATGCGACCAGCAGGTGAGCAAAATACAAGTGGCGGTGGGCTTCGACAGGCTCAGCCGACAGGATGTGCTTGTTGGAGAACAGAGTAGCCACGACTGAGAGAAGAACGGAGCGTGAAGAACAAAACAAGTGAAGTGTAACACGGCTTGATAAAGCGGTGTGAAACGGAACGATAAAAACAAGGGCGTGCTTCGACAGGCTCAGCAACCGACAGGGCGATGGAACTGGAGAACATGCTTGTATTACCCTTGTTTTTGTGTTTTGTGATTAAAGTGAGTACTGAACGAAGACCATATTTCCTTTCCTTTTTCTTTTTTCCATCCGTTATCCCAATGGGTGGAACTGGTCAATGTCTTTCAATAAATCATCGGTTTGGTTCAAAAAGTAACGTTCTGTTGTACTCACGTATCTATGACCTGCCATGTATTGTACTTCTCTTAGGTTGTATTGCTTTAACCAGTGCGTGATAACGCTTGTTCTGATTTGTCTTAAACGTATAAACTTTGGATGTTCCTCTTTGATTTCTTCTGCTAAACGCTTCCAGATATTCAAACTATTACCCGCTGACTTTTTACTAACCACAGGAGTTGGCAAGAACAATAAATCGATCTTTTCATTCGCTTGATATTTTATTAATTCTTTTCGGGTATTATAGAGGTATTCCATTAAGTCCATGATCTGATTCGATTTTAATTTCAAAGTCCTTTCATTACTCTTTCTTGAACCGTGGATATAAATCTCTCCATCCCTTAATTTGAGGTCTGAGACCTCTATCTTATTAATCTCCGCTGTTGTTAATGCTTGATTAATTAGAAGCGACAATATTACTTTGTTTCGCTGTTTACTTAGTTTATAAGTTGTAAACCAATTGCGGTTTGCTCTTGGGTCTGTATCTGTTGGAATGACATATTTTGTGTAAATATTCTCTAGTTCTACTTTGCTTAAAATCGGAGTAAGTTTTGTTCCATTTGCTCCTCTGATTTTGATGTGTTTACTTGGATGCTCTGCAATATATTCTAATTGAAGTTGATAGTCGTAAAAATGATTGATTGCCCCTAAACGCATGGCTCTTGTTTTGTTCTCGATTCCTTTATTTTGCAAGACATTTAAAAAGCGCATGACCTCTTTTGTTGTCACATTTTCCGCCTCTGTGTTATCACCATCCAAAAAACTAATAAACTCTAACACGTATCTCTGGTAAGCTTCGATTGTCGATTTAGATTTGTCTTGGGATTGGAGGTATTGTTTGAAAGATGTCATGTTGTTGGTTTACAGCTTCCATCTCGACTACGCTCGATGTCCGCTTGATTGTGACTTTAATTATTGTTCTGACTGGTTTTCTTTTTCTACAAGATGGGTGTAGATTTGAGTTGATTCCAGGCTACTATGACCTAAAAACCGTTGTATTTTCTGTAACTCCATTCCGTTTTGTAATAGATGTGTAGCAATTGAGTGCCTAAGACCGTGGAGGGTTATTTCTTTTTGTTGGATTTGAGTGTCATTTGTTAGATGTTGGATTCGTTTCATTCTACGGTACATCGTCATTCCAGAAAGAGGTTTTCCATAAAAACCAATAAACAAACGACTTTCTGTATTCTGCTTTAAAAACAAAGGACGATGATTGAAAACATAGTCTTCTAAATATTTCGCACCCTGTTTGCTGATAGGTACAAAGCGTTCTTTTGAGTTCTTGCCTTTTCTTACGTGCAAGATTCTAGTATCAAAGTTTATATCATTCAATTCGATGTGTACACCTTCATTTCTACGAAGCCCACAACTGTAATAAATCGTTAACATTGCTCTATCTCTTGCCTGTAAAGCTTGCTTTTTATCTGTATTCTTTTCTTGATTAACGACTTTAAAAAATTGTTCTATTTCGGGTATTGTAAGCACTGTAATTTCTTTTGTTGTGTACTTGATTTGCTTGATACCCATCGGAACACGCCTACCTCTTTTATGACCTAAAAACTCGCTGAACTTTTCTAATGCTTGTATATGCTTATTGATATAATTGGAACTTAAACCACCGCCACGCCTTTCATTTCCTCTTTTAGATATGTAACCGTAATAATCCTTAAAATGTCCTGTTTCTAACTCTCCAATATGTTTACAGTTGTTTGTGTTTAGAAAGTACGTAAACTCATGTACGATTGCTGACATACTAACCACACTCATAGGCGTATAACCCAATATATCCAACCATTCTGTAAACGCTTTTTCTATGTATTCAAGATGAGCATTATTGTGTTTTAGTTTTTTCATTAGGTTAGATTTTCAATTCGACAGGCTCAATGACCATCTTTACTTTTTTTTTAACCCGCACACCCATTTTTTAAGATTATTGGGCTGATGGGGTTTTCTTTTTGGTTTTCAATGGTTTAGGTAGCCCACTTTCTGACTGGGCTACTTGTGGGCTAGTGGGCTTCTTCTTGGTTGGTAAATTTTTTATCTCGACTTCGCTCGATAACCGTAAGGACTGTAAAGCGTTGTCTAACACATCAACTATTCCTTGCTGTAACTGGTTGTATTCCTCATAACTCACGATTTCATACTCATAGCCACGTAACTTGTCTTTCTTTGCTATTTTCAAATATCCGCAGTTGAATAAATCCAGATGATACCTTTTGATTGTCGTAATAGCAACACGTAGTTTTAGACTTAACTCACGATTGGTAAACGTTTTTTTGTCTTCTCCGAGTAGGTATAGTTTTAGTTTTTCAAAGTAGTTTCTACATGCTCCCGTTAGTTCATCTGATTTTCTGAGTAATATTTCTTTCAACAGCTTGTTTGCTTCCTCTACATCCTCCAAAGTCGTTTCTATGTATTCTTCTCCTGTTTCTTTATTATACTGCTTCTCCCGTTGCATCTGATGGTAAAAGGTAACTGCTTCTATGAACTGTAAATAATGGTTGTTGGTTCTTCTTGGTTTTAAAACTGCACTTGGTATGTGCAACTGCTCTGCATACGGATTGACCACTTTTACAGGCTCTAAAAGACGTTGTGTATTCTGAAGTAAGACTTTGATTTTCTCCTGCTCGTGTGTGTTGATATTCCCCGATGAAGCTTTTCTTTGATACTCCATTATTTTATCGTCTTGCTCTTTGCTATCATCTAAATAAATCAGAAAAGAACGGTTGGCATTATCTTCATATATCTGCTCTTTAGTAGTACACCCTGCAACTGATACAGGACCTTCAACAACTAAGTGCATTGTTTTGGTTTCTCCGTTTGTGTTCTTGTGGGCGATTGTTTTACTTATCTTCTTTTTGGATTGAAGTTCTCGAAGTGGATAAAGGACATTTTCTGCTCCATCTAGATCCTCGATAAGTATCAGTTTGTTTTTAAGTTCTTGTTGTCCAAAGTAGTAAAAGGCGTTTTCTGATAGTGTGGTAAGTTCTATTCTATCTTCATCGGGCATTAGACTAGCTACGCTTTCTTGCAAATGTGTTTTTCCTAATCCAGATTCTGCAAGACTGACAACGTGAAGCGGTTGCGCTCTTTTTCTACTTGTAAATATCACATACATCAACAGCCTGTTGTTTTCTTCACCGATTACTCCCGCTTTGCCGATTAACTCATTTGTACGCTCTAAAAGGTTGGGTTCTGTTAGAAAGGATTCCGCTTCTTTATGTTCCTTTTTTGTCAGTTTTGGAGATTCGTAGGGTTTGGGTTGGGTTTCCTTTATTCTTTCTAATCGGTATTCTTCTAACTGTTCGGTTAGCTCGACTACGCTCGCTAACAATACACTTGTCCCGATTTCTAAACGTTCAGCTCCTTTTCTAATTAACTTCTCTAGCTGATTGTCATTATATAAATCTAAATTGTGACGTACTGGTGGCAGGCTAGTCTGTTTTAATTCGATTTTGAGTGTTACCCGCATTCTGTCAAGACCTTCAAGCTTCACACCTCCCAGAACTGTGATTTTTAATATTTCATGCTCGTAAATGAGGGATTCGGGATTGTTGGTTGTGAAGTTTTTGTTTGACATAGAAAATATATTTTAATGAACCGTTTACGGTCAAAATTAATCCTATCAATTCAAACAACCAAGTCTTTGATGATTTTTATTTCTCTTTTAAGGTTTGTATATTTACCAAAACAATGAAAAATAGGCGTTTTTAAGCCGTTTAAGATATATTATTGATGATTTCCTTTGGTAAAAAAATAGCAGTACTCCGAAAAGAGTTAAAACTCACTCAAACAGAACTAGCAAATAAGCTTAATACTTCTGTATCCGTTATATCACGATATGAACGTGATGAAATGACACCATCTATTGACACGGCTAAAAAACTCGCTGAGTATCTAAAAACGTCTGTTGGCTACCTTCTTGGAGAAACTGAAAATGATAATTTACTCAAAGACCCCAAAATGATGGAGCGATTAAAAGAGATTGGTGGATTCTCTGACGAGGAACAACAACAAGTATTATTCACCCTTGATGCCGTAATTAGAGAAATTAAAAATAGAAAAACATACGCTTAAAAATTACCACAAAAATACGACTACTGAGGAGCGAGTGTTATAGGGTATAATAATTGATGCTTAAATTTATTTTAATAATATGACAAATAATTTATTTTTTTCAGTATTAATAGTCGTAATGACTGTTTTCGATTCAGTATCGCAAGTATGGACTAAATACACGCCTGACATTGAAAGTGTGGAAAATATTCAATATCTAGAAATAAAAGGAATCCGGAACATAAATTTTCCAGATTTGACAGTCTTTGAGTCTTTAAAAGGGTTGTATATAAATGGGGTTTATGGGGAAATTGAAAATACAATCAATCTGGAGTCATTAAAAAAGTTGAGTAACCTTAAAGTTGTAGGTGTCGATTTTAAATCTCCAAATGATATATTCCTTCAAATATCTAAGTTAAAAGCACTTGACACATTATATCTCTCAACTATAAATATAGATACTCTGATCCCACAAGAACTATTAAATTTAAAAATGTTGACGTATTTAAAGCTAGAATTAATTTCAACACCGTTAAATAAAACAATCAACTTTGAATTAATATCGAATCTAAAATCCTTAGAGTACCTTGATATTCAAGGTAACTTTTTAAACACGTTTGAAGGTGACTTTAATATGTTTATCGATCATCCAACGATCCGAGTTATTCGAATTGACGGAAATTGCTTAGATAAGTCTTATCTGAAAATGCTAATTAATAAATGTAGTACCATCCAAATAATAAATGAAATAAATTGTTAAACAAACCAAATATGAGCTCTTCTTTTATTGAAAAAGTGAAAGCTTTCATAGACGAAATTACATTAATATAAATACAATTATCTTAAAATGTACAAAACGGTAAATTTTAAAAAACCTATTACGTGGCTCAGAAAAATTATATTTATAGGCCTCTTCCTTATTCTTCCATTCGCAATTTTAATCCAAACCACGAACTATAGTGTTTCTTGGTTTATCATCATTACTTTATATATATTTTTTATTGTTGTGGGACAAATTGATGAATTAGAAATCAATAATATATCTGTGACGATTGAACAAAAATCAATTCTTCCTTTCCTGAGATCGAAGAAAATAATTCCCTTTTCTGAGATTAAATCACTTAGAATGATTTCTGATCAAAGCACTAATGATAGAGGGTGGCTTTTATACAGTCAACACAAAAAAAACATTCTTGAATTAAATCTTCATAACAAAACATCTGAAAAAATTAGTGGGTCATTACATCCAAAAGGTATCGTTTCGATAAAAACAATTATTGAGAAGAACATGCAAACAATACAATAATATCATCTTATTTACATATTCTTCTTCAATAAAGATAAACCGAAAATCTTTTTTTTTAGATTTCTGTTAATTAATTGATGGAGGGCCTGATGATTCGGTATCTGCTTCTTTCGTACTTTGTGCTGATCCTTTTGGTTGAGATACTTCATTTTTAGGTCGTGTTGACATTATAATGTCCTCCTCATTTGGTTGATTTTGATTATTGATACTATATACTTGTCCTGGACCGTCACCATATTCCTGTTCAAGTGGAATTAAAATCCCTGGTCCAGTAAACGGAACAAAAAGAAATTCAAAAATTGCTAATGGCACTCCAGCAATAACCGAAAATATATACTTATCCATATTACTAAGAGTCCCCAAGTTAGCACCATCATTTCCTCCTTCCCACGGATCAGAGTACATTGCATCTTTACTAGAGTTTGTGTTTTCTGGAATTGTCCATGTAACAGGATCTCCTCTTTCTGACCAATGAAGATCATCCCTTTCTTGCTTAAAGTCTTCCGCCGTATTAAAAGATTCGGGGCCATAATCAGCTCCTGTATATTGATGGAAGTATTCTCCTTCATAAAACAACCTTACTAATTTTATATCTTTAATTTTTTCCATGTTAGCTGCACCAACATCTAAAGCCTTCCATATGAGTTCGTTTATTCTATAAGTGTTTTGGACTTCTATAGCCGCATCTAACTTTCCTTTAAACCACTTTGAGCCAATATTAACATGAGTTTCAAGACCTTCTAACTCTATCAGATCAATAACTCTATTCTCACTAAATGCATATGGACTATTCCATGGGTAATCTGCTGTCAGTGGGTCAACAGCAAAAAATCTCCCAACTCTTGGGTCATGCATTCTATACTTATAATTAACAGAGTTTCCTTCTCCCTTCACCTCGTCATCCATCTCTTGACCTTGGAAGCCGTACGTATAACTATTTAAGCGAAAAATTTTGGCGTTACCCTTTCTTTCTACAGCACTTTCCAAAGAAAAATTAATTTTCTTCAAGCACCCCTTGTCTATATGTTCGAGTTTTAAACAGCCCATAATCGGTGCTTAAATATACAGATAAATGATTAACGTTTTTCTCGCTTGTCGATTGTTTCTCGTATTACGTGAACACTTCTTGCCTTACCCACATAGCTATATTTACATAATGTGCTATTATGAGAACTGAAGCCACATAATCACACTATGTAAAATAGCCCCAACGCACTAAAGTTACAGTTCCATTATGTCGCTTCGCTGATGCCTACCGCAGGTCAACACTTCTTTTTTATTGCATCCTAATTATCGTTTTAATTGTCCTCGATTTGATTCTTTTTTCATCGGCTACAATCAAAAAAAAGCGTTTTGCAACAATGGGGTTTAAGCTCGTTTTAAGACAAGTAAAAGGGTTCAGTATACAGAATAATGGATTTAGCACAAAAGCCTTTTGATTGGCTTAAAATGAGCAAAGGAAGCGTAGAGTAACGGAGCTGACGTGCTGTGAATGTGGTTTTCAAACCGTCATTTTACACGGGAGTTTCTACGCTAGTAACACAGTAGAACTCCCGCTATAAGGTAGCGGGCATAAAAACGCTGTACTAATTGATTTTAAAGGGATAGATACTGATTTCGATAAATTCTCAAAAAGTGCGTTTTTTCATCCAAAAAAGGGTCTAAAACGGAGAATAAAAATCTAGCGTATTTGGAGTGTGGCTATTTTGCATAATAGTGTTATAAGGCTTTAGTTTTTATAACTTCTATTATGTAAATATAGCTTAGGGCGTTTTTCTCAACGCAGAAGAGGTGGAAACGGAACAAAACGAAAGACAGAGGATTTTGCCATTGGCTAAAAACTGGGTTTCGTTTTGAGGGGACTGAATAATACTATATTTTCTTTCTTCTTTTTTATCTATCCGATTCAGATTCTAATGTTACGGTGTACTTTCCAGGCAAGCTATCTTCAATAAATGAAATTACGGCATTATAAACAGTTCCTTCATCATTACCATAAAATCGTTGATCCTTAAAGTCCAAGTCAATAATTGTTGATTCTGACCAGTTACCTGTGGTTAAATAATAAATAATTGTAGCATAGTAAAAGCCATCTTTATGATGGGATAAGTAAAGTTTAAAATTACCTTTATCGTGATTTATTCTATAGGTTCTCGACCAATTAATGTACTCTATCATAGTTCTATTTTAAGTGAAATCTTGTCGCTGTGATGAGCGTGGTGGTTGATTCGGGCTTAAATCAGCTATAGCATGTCTTAATTCGTTTAGTACTTGACTCATGCCAAACACTTGTTCGTCGTGGATATCCCCATTAGCTACATATAAATCATTTTTTCTTCGTTGCTCAGCAAGTTCATAAACTCTAAGCGTTGTTTCAAAGTCCATTTTTTTACTAGATGCAACGTCCTTAATCTCTGTAATTAATTGCATTATTAATACCTCACTAGTTTCTTTGTATTTTCTTGGTGGTTGTTCTAATGTTCCCATTATTATATTGTTTTAAATTATGTTGAAAATTGAATGAATGTTAAAAAAAGACCACCCCAAGGGTGGTCTTTTTCAAAGAAAAATATTACTTCTTCTTTTTGTCTGGAGTAGAACGATAATGTGGAGGCACTTTAGTTCCATCACCTTTTTTATGAGGTTGAACATATACCTTTTTTTTACCGTCGTTTGTTTTTGACATAAGCGTAAAATTTAAACACACCCAACTATCTTGGTGGGATATCCAAGTAGAATTCCACTTTAATAAGAAGTTACTATCTTTACGCTTCTAAAAAACACAAAAGACAACTTCCATACAAGGTCGGACTCTTTTAACCTAATGGACAAAACTGGGGAGTTTTGTCCATTTTTACAAAAGTACCTGCTTACTACTATCGAACCAAATTATAACTACAAAAGTTATATTCTGATATTAACAATCATTAATTAATACGTTCTAGAGAATGTGAAATAGTAGTACGCTCAGGTATTAAAATAAAAAATCTTGACCCACAAATACTCTGCCATCTTACTCAATCTGACATCATTACACTTTTGGCGTAAAAAATGTCAGACAAACTGCCAACTTAACATTTATGACATATTAACACTGGCTAATTTTTAGCCCAACGGATGGAACTTGTCAATATCTGATTGTAGGTCTTCCATTTGATTTGCAAAATAGCCTTCGGTTGTACTCACGTATCGATGCCCTGCCATATATTGAACTTCTCTTAGATTATACTGCTTGAGCCAGTGTGTGATAACGCTTGTTCTGATTTGTCTTAAACGTAAAAACTTGGAATGTTCCGTTTTCAGTTCTTTACTCAAGCCTTTCCAGATTTCTAAACTGGTACTTGCCGATTTCTTTCCGATTACTGGAGTGGGGAGAATGAGGGATTCGATGCCCTCATTTGTTTGATATTTTAATAATTCTATCCTGGTCTTAAATTGATATTCCATCAAGTCCATAATCTGATTTGATTTTAACTTCAATGTTCGTTCGTTACTCTTTCTTGAACCGTGTATATAAATCTCGCCTTCTCGTAGTTTTAAATCCTTCAAATTGATTCTACTTATTTCCGCTGTGGTAAGGGCTTGATTGATTAAAAGCGATAAAACAACTTTGTTTCGTTGTTTACTGAGTTGGTATGAACTAAACCAATTTCGGTTAGCTCTTTTATCATCATCTTTTGGAATAAGGTATTTACTGTAAATGTTTTCAAGGTCTGCTTTAGAAAGTATCGGTGTGACTTTCTTTGCATTTGCTCCCCTTATTTTAATGTGCTTACTGGGATGTTCTGTGATTTGTTCTAACTCTAGTTTGTAATCGTAAAAATGATTGATTACCCCCAAGCGTATTGCTCTTGTTTTATTGACAAGCCCTTTTGTTTTCAAAAAATGTAGAAAGGCTATTACTTCTTTGGTTGTTGCATTTTCAACCTCTGTATTATCCCTATCCAAAAAACTGATAAACTCTAAAGCATAACGCTGATAGGTTTCAACGGTATTCTTGCTTTTACCTTGTGATTGTAGATACTGCTTAAAACTATTCATTTCCCTTTTCGATTAAGTGCGTATAAATTTGAGTTGATTCTAAACTCGAATGACCTAAAAAGCGTTGTATCTTTTGTAAACTCATACCGTTTTGAAGCAGATGTGTAGCAATGGAATGGCGCAGACCGTGAAGCGTTATTTCTTTTTGTTGTAATACTGGATTATCAGTTGCTAGTTGTAGTTTTTTAATTCGTGTGTAAATTGTTCCACCTCCCAAAGGTTTACCATACGCACCAATAAACAAACGACTTTCTTTATTTGATTTCAGTAGTAATGGGCGATGATTAAAAACATAATCTTCTAAATACTTTGCACCCTGCTTACTGATTGGAACTAAACGTTCTTTGTATTTCTTTCCTTTTTTAACGTGTAGGATTCTTGTATCAAAATTAATGTCGTTTAGTTCTACGTGTACACCTTCATTTCTACGAAGTCCGCAACTGTAGTAAATTGTAAGGATTGCTCTATCTCTGGACTGTAATGCTTGCTCTCTTTGGCTGTTTGTTTCTCTTTTGGTTACTTCAAAAAACTGTGTGATTTCCTCAGTAGTAAGTACAGTAATTTCTTTTGTGGTGTACTTGATTTGTCGAACGCTCATTGTAACTCTTTGCCCTCGTTTGTGGGATAAAAACTCATTAAACTTTTCAAGCCCTTGAATGTGCTTATTGATATAGTTAGCACTTAGTCCACCACCACGACGATTATTGCTTCTCGAAGAAATATAATTGTAATAGCTTTTAAAATGGCTTGTTTCTAATTCAGAGATATGTTTACAATTCTTTTTTTGTAAGAAATGTAAGAACTCTCTAGCAATAGAAGGCATATTATACACGCTCATTGAACTGTAGCCTAATATGTCAAGCCATTCTTTAAAAGCATTTTCTATATAATCAAAGTGGGCGTTGTTGTGATTAAGTTTTTTCATCCCGCATATCCATTTTTGAAAATTATTGAGCCGATGGGCTTTTCTTTCTCTTCTTCAATGCTTTAAGTGGCTCATTTGTGGATTGAGCCACCTTTGAGCCACTGAGCTGATTACCATTAGATAAATTTTTTAAAGCATTATCTAACACATCGCTAATGCCTTGCTGTAACTGGTTGTATTCTTCATAGCTTACGATTTCATACTCATATCCCTTTAACTTATCTTTCTTTGACACACGTAAATAACCGCAGTTATATAAGAACAAATGATGTCTTTTTATCGTTGCAATAGAGATTCTAAGCTTTAAACTTAATTCACGATTGGTAAACGTCTTTCTATCTTCTCCGAGTACGTAAAGCTTTAGTTTTTCAAAGTAGTTCCGACACGCTCCCGTTAGTTCGTCTGATTTACGAAGTAAGATTTCTTTTAATAGTTTGTTAGCGTTCTCGATATCTTCAAGTGTTGTTTCGATATATTCTTCTCCTGTATCTTTTTCATACTGCTTTTCACGTTGCATTTGATGGTAGAAGGTTACCGCTTCAATGAACTGTAAATAATGGTTATTAGTTCTTCTCGGCTTGAGTACTGCCGATGGTATATGTAACTGTTCGGCATAAGGGTTAATTACTTTTACAGGTTCTAATAAACGTTGTGTGTTTTGGAGTAATATTTTGATTTGCTCCTGTTCATACGTGTTGATACTACCCGACGAAGCTCTTCTCTGATACTCCATTATTTTATCGTCCTGCTCTTTGCTATCATCTAAGTAAATCAAGAATGAACGGTTCGCATTATCTTCATATATCTGCTCTTTGGTGGTACAGCCTGCAACCGACACAGGACCTTCAACAACCAAATGCATTGTTTTGGTTTCTCCGTTTGTGTTCTTATGAGCAATGGTTTTTGATATCTTCTTTTTGGATTGAAGTTCACGAAGTGGATAGAGTACATTTTCTGCTCCGTCGAGATCCTCGATTAAAATGAGTTTGTTTTTAAGTTCTCTTTGACCAAAGTAATAAAAGGCGTTTTCTGATAAAGTTGTTAGCTCGATTCTGTCTTCATCGGGCATGAGATTGGCAACGCTTTCTTGCAAGTGTGTTTTTCCTGTTCCAGATTCTGCAAGGCTGACAACATGCAGGGGTTGGCTTCTTTTTCTTGACGTAAATATCACATACATTAAAAGCCTGTTGTTTTCCTCTCCGATAACTCCCGACTTTCCGATAAGCTCATTTGTTCTTTCTAAAAGATTTGGTTCTGTTAAGAAAGATTCCGCTTCTTTTTGTTCTTGTTTTGTAAGCTTTGGTGATTCATAAGGCTTTGGATTGCTTTCCTTTATACGTTCTAAACGATATTTTTCTAACTGCTCTGTAAGTTCTGCTAATGTAGCCGAAAGTACACTCGTTCCGATTTCTAAACGTTCTGCGCCTTTTCTAATTAACTTCTCTAGTTGATTGTCATTATATAAATCTAGGTTGTGCCTGACGGGTGGAACGCTTGACACTTCGAGAGCCTCAGCGCAAGCTTTGAGTTCTATTTTGAGTGTTACCCGCATTCTATCAAGACCTTCCAATTTCACACCCCCCAGAACTGTGATTTTTAAGATTTCATGCTCGTAAATGAGGGATTCGGGATTGGAGGTTGTGAAGTTTTTTGACATTGTGGAAAAGTTTATTTTGAATACCTATTGGTAACAAATGTACTTGATTTATTTCATTTAAACAACACTTTTAAAACTTGTATAACACCTAT
>Ga0316208_1002834_pt1 | contig 13363 bp, 15 predicted proteins | sample 3monopyrite_MG_FD_204944 | JGI IMG/M metagenome (GOLD analysis project Ga0316208, IMG submission 204944) | Microbial mat bacterial communities from mineral coupon in-situ incubated in ocean water Damariscotta River, Maine, United States -... | ecosystem: Environmental > Aquatic > Marine >... | reverse complement strand
CGCAAAGGCGCAAAGGCGCAGAAAAACGCAAAGGTAAAAATAAGATTTTTATTGCTTTAGTTCTTTCTATTGACTCTTACATTATGAAACTTGGTTTATTATTCATTAAAAACTCTGCGTTCCTCTGCACCTTTGCGCCTTTGCGTTGGGTTTTGATTTTATGATGCTAGATAAACTGGGTTTACAGCTTAAACATCGTAAAGATAAGTATCTTTATCGAACCCGGAAGGTTTTAGAATCCCCTCAGTCTGTTGAACCTGTCATTGATGGCAAAAAAGTTTTATCTTTTTGCAGTAATGATTACCTTGGGTTGGCAAATCACCCGGATGTGTTGGCACGTTTTAAACAAGCGGCTGATAAATATGGCGTTGGCAGTGGTTCAGCGCATTTAGTATCAGGTCACTCAGCAGAGCATCATGCTTTAGAAGAAGAACTTGCCAGCTTTATGGGCACTGAGCGTGCCTTATTGTTTTCTACAGGCTATATGGCAAACCTTGGTGTTGTTTCTGCGTTATGTGATCGTCATAGTGAAATTTATGAAGATAAACTTAATCATGCCTCGTTATTAGATGCGGCATTATTATCACGCGCTAAACGAATACGCTTCCCACACCTGGATATAAATACTTTACAGCAGCGCATCACCAGTTCCGACAATAAAAATAAAATTATTATCAGTGACGGCGTCTTTAGTATGGATGGTGATCTTGCGCCGTTAAATGATTTAGTAAATCTGGCAGAAAATAATAATGCAGCATTAATGATCGATGATGCGCACGGGCTAGGTGTGCTTGGTAAAAATGGTAAAGGGATTATTGAGCATTATAATTTAGACCATAAACAAGTTCCTGTTTTAGTCGGTACATTAGGTAAAGCCTTTGGTACAGCCGGGGCGTTTGTTGCAGGTAGTGAAGCATTAATCGAAACGTTAATTCAACAATCACGCAGTTATATTTTTACCACTGCAATGCCAGCTGCGATTGCAGCGGCGACACGACAAAGTTTACAGATAGCAGTAAAAGAAAATGGACGCAGAGAAAACTTAAAAAGTGTGATTAATCAGTTTAGAAAAGGCGCATCTGAACTTGGTTTTGAACTGGCTGACTCAATCACACCAATACAGCCTGTTATTATTGGTACAAGTGAACAGGCAGTGAGTTTGAGTGAAAAGTTATTGAAAAAAAATATTTTAATCAGCGCGATTCGTCCACCCACTGTTCCGCAAGGCACGGCTCGGTTGCGTATTACTTTTTCTGCCACTCATACAGAAGATCACGTAAATAAATTACTTGATGTGTTGAATGACTTGCGAACTTTGTGATTGAGTCAATATACAGTGAAGTAACCGGTTGCGGCCATAACGTCGTGTTATTGCACGGCTGGGGCATGCACGGAGGTTTGTGGGGTAAATTTAACAGGTTGTTAGCAGAAGACTGTCAAACGCACGCAGTTGATCTGCCGGGTTATGGCTTTAGTCAAAAGACTGAAAATGAGTTTACTCTCGATGCTGTAGCTGAAGCGGTAGAAGAATACATTAAAAAACTGGAGCGTCCTGTTAGTTTAATCGGCTGGTCACTAGGCGGATTAATAACTCTGAAAATTTTGCAAAGAGAAAACATTCCATTAGAAAAGATTGTTTTAATTGCAACAACGCCGAGTTTTACTAAAAAACAGGATTGGCAACATGCGATGGATCAGTCTGTATTTAATGATTTTTATACCGGTCTGGAACTTGATTATAAAAAAACATTAAAGCGTTTTTTGTCTCTGCAAACACGGGGCAGCGATTTAGCCCGGGAAGATTTACGGGAGCTAAATAAACAGCTTAATTCGCGTGGTGAGCCTGATATAAATGTATTGAAAAAAGGACTGAATATTTTAAGTGAATCAGATTTAAGAAATATTAACGAAAATAAAACACCGGCAATGATTGTGTTAGGAGAAAAAGACACCTTAGTTCCTTTAGCGGTTAAAGATGAATTTAAAAAAATGTTCAATACTATTGAGCAGTTAATTTTAGAAAAAACAGGTCATGCCCCTTTTATTTCTAAACCGGAAATATGTGCAGAAAATATAAAGAATTTTATAAATGAAAAATAGTGAAGAAAATAAGCCATTAGATATTGCAGAAATTGATCGTGCTGCAATGCGTGCCGCATTTGAAAAAGCTGCGAGCTCTTATGATGCTGTTGCAGTACTACAACAAGAAGTTGCAGATCGCCTGGTTGAACGTATGGGTTTAATGGCAATGAACCCTGTTAGTATCCTGGATTGTGGATCAGGCACAGGGTTTGTTAGTCAGTTATTAGCTTCACGATACCCTAAAGCAAAAATAACATCACTCGATTTAGCCTTTAATATGTTAAAACAAGCAAAGGGTAAACGTACCCTTAAGCAGCGTTGGAATAAACAGTTTAGTTATGTAAATGCGGAAGTAGAAAGCTTACCTTTTGCTGATGCCAGTTTTGAATTAATCATATCTGGTCTGACTTTACAGTGGTGTCAGGATTTACCAAAAGTATTTGCAGAGTTTAAACGTGTTCTCGCGCCAGGTGGGCTATTAATGTTCAGCAGCTTTGGTCCTGATACATTAAAAGAGCTGCGTCAAAGTTGGGCAGAGGTTGATGAACTCGCACATGTGAATGCTTTTGCTGATTTACATGATGTTGGTGATGCATTAATACAAAGTGGTTTTGCAGATCCGGTGATGGACATGGAAATGTTAACGGTGACATATAATGATGTAAAAACCGTCATGTCTGACTTAAAACAAATCGGTGCGCACAATGTGATGCAAGGTCGCTCACATAATATAACCGGTAAAAATAAATTAAAAAAAATGATTCAGGCGTATGATAAATTCAGGACAAACGGAGTATTACCTGTCACACATGAAATAGTTTATGGGCACGCATGGGTGCCTGAAACAACCCACCCTGCAAACGGATCCATTGTGCCATTTCAAAATTTTAGTAAAGAGTAATTAGATTTATGTCTGGATTTCTTATTACAGGTACTGATACTGAAATTGGTAAAACCTTCGTAAGTACTTTATTGGTTAAACTTCTTGTTGAAGAAAATTTAAAAGTAGTGGGCATGAAACCCATTGCCAGTGGTGCAAAAAATATAGATGGCGAGTTAAAAAATGAAGATGCGTTATCTTTAATTCGTGTTGCTAATGTAACGGATGATTATAAAAATATTAATCCTTATGTTTTCGAACCGGCTATCTCTCCGCATCTTGCTGCAGAACAAGCGGGAATTGAAATTGAACTTGATACAATTAAAAAAAGTTTTGATCAGTTAGACAAAAAATCGGATGTGGTCGTAGTTGAAGGTGTGGGAGGCTGGTATGCACCCTTAAGTTCTCATACAACCGTTGCAGATTTAGCGGAAACATTACAGTTACCTATTATATTAGTTGTTGGTTTACGTTTAGGTTGTTTGAATCATGCGTTATTAACAGCGCAAGCGATTCGTCAGTCCGGTTTAGCTGTTGCAGGTTGGGTTGCAAATCATGTTCAAAAAGATTTTTTATCTTCAGACAAAAATATTTCAACCCTTAAAGATTACTTAAATGACTTTCCTTTCCTTGGTTCTGTTCCTCATCAGTCAAATCACAACAACGATTGCAGTTTGCACCATCTAAATAAGAAAACTCTTATCAATGGACTTTGTTTAAAAAAGTAATTGTCATATTCTCTATAGTTTTATATGGTTATAGTTAAAGGGAAAGTGCATTTAAAGCTATAATAATAGAGTCACTTAAAATAATAATATTCTAATATTCTTTTATATCTGTTTGTTATAAGCCCATTCTATCTTTTTTATTGCAGTGCATAGCTGAGATGCATTAGCATGCATTCGCAATAAATTATTAAATATTGATCCAGATCAATAATATATAATAAAAATTAAAAAGAATTTTCTAAATTTGTTTTATATAAAAGCAATAAAGTGAAATAAATTTAGCAAATATAATAAAAACTAAATATTCATTTTCGTTAAGTATCCTAACCTGAGAGGTAAAGGTATGTCGGCAAGCAAGCTAACCAAAAAGCTGGGTGGTTTAATATTAACTGCTTTGCTATTGGGGCCAGCAATGGCATTTGCAGAATACTCCACGCTGAACATGACGGAGAGTGTGTCTATTATAGGTCAAGACATGTATGACCTACATATGCTCGTTCTTTGGATTTGTACAGTTGCAGGTATTCTCGTATTCGGTGTAATTATATGGTCAATCATATTTCACCGTAAATCTAAGGGAGCAAAACCTGCTCACTTCCATGAAAACACAACAATTGAAGTGATTTGGACATCCATCCCTTTAATTATCCTTGTTGCGATTGCAGTACCGTCAACAAAAACATTATTAGAGTATGAAGATACGACTAACTCTGATCTGACGATTAAAGCGACAGGCTGGCAGTGGAAGTGGGAATACGATTACATTGACGACAAAGTTGCCGATGCGAAAGGTATCCATTTTTTCAGTTCATTATCAAAAGATGCAAATGAAGCGCGCCAGTTAGGTGCAAATAAAGCGCTTCCTGAACATTATTTATTAGATGTTGATAAACGTGTGGTTGTTCCAGTTGGCAAGAAGGTGCGTATCTTAACGACAGCAAATGATGTTATTCACGCATGGTGGGTTCCAGAACTTGCCATTAAACGTGATGCGGTTCCCGGCTTTATTAATGAAAGCTGGTTCCAGGCTGAGAAGGTGGGTGTTTACCGCGGTCAGTGTGCTGAACTTTGTGGTAAAGACCACGGCTTCATGCCTATCGTTGTTGAAGTGAAAAGCGTTGAAGACTACAAAAAGTGGGCTTCTGCAGAAAAAGGCATGGCTGCTAAAGCTGCTGCCGCTGCAAATGCTGCTTCAGGTAAAACGTATACGATGGCTGAGTTAATGACCAAAGGTAAAGAAGTGTACACGTCTAGCTGTGCCGCTTGTCACCAGGCTGAAGGTCAGGGCGGTGGTCCATTCCCTGCTCTGAAAGGTTCTGCAGTTGCAACGACCGGTTCGGTTGCTGACCACGTCGCTCTCATTAAAAATGGTAAAGGCATAATGCCTCCATTCGGTGCTCAATTATCCGCACTTGATATTGCAGCAGTCACAACGTATGAACGTAACGCCTGGGGTAATAATACCGGCGATGTTGTTCAACCATCACAAGTTAAATAGGCGGAGGATTTAAAATGAGCGAACATCACGCAGCGCCTACTGGTATCAAACGTTGGTTGTTTACGACTAATCACAAAGATATTGGTACTTTATATTTATGGTTCTCATTCATCATGCTTTTAACAGGCGGTGCCATGGCTATGGTTATCCGTGCGGAGTTAATGTATCCGGGCATGCAAGTTGTAGATCCTAACTTCTTTAATATGATGACAACCATGCATGGTTTAATCATGGTATTTGGTGCCATCATGCCAGCCATGGTTGGTCTGGCTAACTGGTTAATCCCGATGATGATCGGTGCACCGGATATGGCATTGCCTCGTATGAACAACTGGAGCTTCTGGATTCTTCCGGGCGCAGCTATCCTTTTGGTAGCACCTATGTTCATGGGTGGTGATTTCCTATCAGGTCAAGGCCCGGCATTTGGCTGGACTTTTTATGAGCCCTTGTCAGGTCAGTACGACAAATTAGCGTTCTTCGTTTTTGCTGTGCATCTGCTAGGCTTTTCTTCAATCATGGGTTCGATAAACATCATCGCCACTATTCTTAATATGCGTGCACCTGGCATGACATTAATGAAAATGCCAATGTTTGTCTGGACATGGTTAATCACAGCATTCCTTCTTATTGCGGTTATGCCTGTATTGGCGGGTGTAGTAACCATGATGTTGACGGATAAATACTTCGGTACATCATTCTTTGATGCTGCTGGTGGTGGTGATCCCGTTATGTTCCAGCATGTATTCTGGTTCTTTGGTCATCCTGAAGTGTACATCATGATTTTGCCAGCATTTGGTATCGTTTCTCAAATCATTCCAACGTTCGCACGTAAGAAATTATTTGGTTACGCTTCAATGGTCTATGCAACAGCAGCCATCGCATTCTTATCGTTCATCGTATGGGCGCATCACATGTTTACAGTCGGTATGCCTGTAGCAGGTGAATTGTACTTTATGTATGCGACTATCATGATTGCGGTACCAACAGCGGTTAAAGTCTTTAACTGGACAGCAACCATGTGGAAAGGTGCGTTAACATTTGAAATCCCCATGTTATGGTCAATTGCTTTTGTCTTCCTGTTCACTATCGGTGGTTTCACTGGTTTGATGCTAGGTTTAGCACCGGTTGATTTCCAATATCATGATACTTACTTCGTAGTAGCACATTTCCACTATGTACTAGTAACAGGTGCATTGTTTGGAATTATTGCAGCATTCTACTACTGGGTACCTAAGTGGACGGGCAACATGTATCCGCCGCTATTAAGTAAAATTCATTTCTGGTTTTCACTTGTATCAGTAAATGTATTGTTCTTCCCACAACACTTCATCGGACTCGCGGGTATGCCTCGTCGTATACCTGATTACGCGATTCAATTTGCTGACTGGAATTACTGGTCATCAATCGGTGGTTTTGTATTCGGCCTTTCTCAGGTTCTGTTCTTATATATTGTTATTAAAACAATTAAAGGTGGCGAGAAGGCAACGGATCAAGTTTGGGAAGGTGCAGAAGGTCTTGAGTGGACTATTCCTTCTCCAGCGCCATACCATACATTTGCTACACCACCTGAAGTGAAGTAATTCAGGTAGTTAAGTAAATAATATTGATGTTCACAATAATGTGAGCATCATTTATTAATAAAAATTAAAACGAATAGAGAGAGAACGTGGATAAAAATAATAAAACAGCTTTAACAATTGTACTCTTAGTTATTGCTGCAATTAGCATCTACGCTTATGTTTTTATTCGGCGGATGTAACACAGTAAAAAGGTATGAGCAGCGAACTTAAAAAGGCAAACAGTCGTACAACAAGGAAATCTTTGTTGATAGTCGTTGGAATGTTTGGTTTTGGTTTTGCATTAATACCTTTGTACAGTGTGATTTGTGATGTATTTGGTTTAAATGGTCGGTTTATAGATTTACAAAAAACAGAAAAAGCAGAATATGTGGCCAACGTTGAAAAGCGTATCGATACAACACGCACAGTACGAGTCGAGTTTTTGACAACATTAAATCAAAAACTGAACTGGGAATTTCGTGCAAAACAATACACGATTGATGTGAATCCCGGCAAAGTGACAGAAGTAATGTTTTATGCCAAAAACTTAATGAACAGAAAAGTTGTTGCGCAAGCAGTACCAAGCGTTTCACCAGGTAATGCCGCTAAATACTTTTCAAAAATGGAATGTTTTTGTTTTTCAAATCAAACATTCAAACCGGGTGAAGAGCGGGATATGCCATTACGTTTTTATGTGGACCCAAACTTACCTAAAAATATAAAAACGATTTCGTTGAGCTATACCTTCTTTGATACACAAAGAAAAATAGCCGGTAAATAGTAATAAAAATAAAAAACGACAACAGGTTTTAAACCTTGTTGAAATATTAATAGATTTTCAGGTACTGGATAAAGAGGGCAAAACATGTCAGATTCAGCAGGCAGTTATTATCTTCCTGAGCCAAGCAAGTGGCCAGTGGTTGGTTCAATTGGGTTATTTTTAACAACGGGCGGTTTTGCATATGCATTAACCAGTGGCGTTGATGGCGGAATGGGCAACATGGCAGTCATGTATGTTGGTTTCGCAGTATTAGTCTATATGTTGTTTGGCTGGTTCGGTCAGGTTATCGATGAAAGTGAGTCAGGTAAATATGATGCACAGGTCGATACATCTTTCCGCATGGGTATGATGTGGTTTATCTTCTCAGAAGTCATGTTCTTCGCAGCATTCTTTGGCGCATTATTTTATGCACGCCAGTTAGCTGGCCCCTGGCTTGACGGAGCTGGGAATAATGCAATGACTCACGCATTATTATGGCCAGACTTTAAGTTTGAATGGCCAATGTTAAATGTGCCGGGTGAGGGTTACGACACACCAAAAGGTACAATTGGTGCATGGGGTGTTCCTTTCTATAACACGTTAATTCTATTAACCTCTGGTGTAACCGTTACATGGGCACATCACGCATTAAAAAAAGGCGAGCGTAAGCAACTCATTATAGGTTTATTTCTAACCGTTGTTTTAGGTTTTATATTCGTATTCATGCAAGCAGAAGAATATATTGAAGCATATTCACAATTAAACTTGAAATTATCTTCAGGCACATACGGTTCTACCTTTTTCATGTTAACCGGCTTCCACGGTTTGCACGTAACAATTGGTGCAATCATGCTAACTGTAATGTTAGTCCGCGCAATTAAAGGCCACTTTACTAAAAAGCATCACTTCGCCTTTGAAGCTGCTGCCTGGTACTGGCACTTTGTTGACGTAGTATGGTTAGGCTTATTTATTGTTGTTTACTGGCTTTAATAAACAACAATAACCATAAAAAAGGCGCTGTATTGACAGCGCCTTTTTTATGGAAGCTTGAATCGTTAGGATTCCCGCTTAAGTTATATGGGAATGACCCTTTATCGAAAATAGATTATTAAATTTTTGTGACTTAGCGCTAAAAATTATATTTGAGCTATAGAAAAATTCAAATAGCATATTTAGATACCATGTGGTGAAATAAGTCCGAATTGAGCGCCAATCATCATAAGAACGATTAAGCCGACAGAAAGCGCTATTCGATAAGTTAATGCCTTGAGCATTTTATCAGAATCAGCATCTTTTTTGATGAACGCGACAAAGGCAACACCCAGGCTATAAATAATGAACAAAAGAATGGCGACCATAATAATTTTAAACATAGGAATGTACCTCAACGAAAATTGTTGAGTAAGTATAACAAATAAGTAACAAAAAGAATTGAAATGCAAATTGGTAATAAAATATTTAAACCCGGTTTAATTCCAACAATTATATTTTTGCTGGTGTTGCCTGTATTGCTTCGTCTGGGTTTTTGGCAGCTCGATCGCGCAGAAGAAAAAAGAGGCTTAATTGAACTGTTTAAGCAACAAAATGAAAAAGCGCCTTTGTTGATTAAAGATTATATTAAACTGGATGAAAAATTAAATTATCGAACAGTACAGGCTGCAGGAAAATATAATATAGAAAAACAAATTTTTATTGATAATAAAATCCATAATGGCAAAACAGGTGTGTATGTTCTAACACCATTTGAATTAAAAGGTAGCAAATATAGTATTTTAGTTAATCGTGGTTGGGTACCGATGGTGATTGATCGTTCAGCCCTACCTGCAATAAAAACGCCTCAACAAATTTTAACATTATCAGGGAAAATTAAAGTACTCAGCAAGAAACCTTTTACAGTTGGAAATCAGTTTCAAAGTAACTCAGGCTGGCCAGCTTTAATGCAGTGGATCAATATTCAGGAAGTAGAAAAAATTTCAGGTATGAAATTATTACCGTATATTTTTTTATTAGATGATAAAGATAGTAGTGGTTATGTAAGAAACTGGAAACCGGTTGTTATGCAGCCAGAAAAAAGTACAGGTTACGCAGTGCAATGGTTTTCTTTAGCGCTGGTGTTAACGATTATTTATATTGTTGTAAATTTAAAAAAGAAAGTGAGCTAGAAAATGGAAAATGAAAAAGCGAAGGGGCGTAAGCAACTTATTATTATAGTGGCCTTTTTTCTTGCGCCGATTGTACTGGCAATTATCGCCTATAATTCAATGCCAGCAGGTGGGCCGGCTAAAACTAAAAATTATGGCAACTTAGTTGTACCTGCACGTCCATTACTTGATGTGGATTTACAAACAGAATCAGGTAAGATGTTTAAATTTTCTGATATGAATAAAACATGGGTGATGATTTATATAGGTGGAGCAGATTGTGATAAAATCTGTGAAAATGTTTTATATAAAATGCGCCAGAGTCGCCTTGCACAACGTGGTGAACATTTAAGAATTAAACGGCTATATGTTTCTACCGGCGGTAAAGCTAAATCGTCCCTGCTTAAAGTATTAAAAGATTATCCCGGTTTAGAAATTGTTTCGGGAAGCAAGACAAATATTAATTCAGTATTAAAGCAATTTAAGCTTGAAAATAAAACTGCAGCAAAATTCGCTAACCGTTTATATCTTGCAGATCCTTTTGGCAACTTAATGATGTCATATGAAAGTGATTTTGATCCTAAAGGGCTAATTAAAGATATGGAATTATTGTTAAAGATTTCACGAATTGGTTAAAGCTCAACTAGTAAATCGTACCTGAAATACACGACGGCCAGGAACATTAGTATGAAGAAATCCCTTTTTTTTAAATTAGCCTTTGCTGCAACTTGCTTAGCTTATGTTGTTATTTTACTGGGTGCCTACACACGATTAGCCGATGCGGGTTTAGGCTGTCCCGACTGGCCGGGTTGCTATGGCCATGTTGGGGTACCAAAACATGTAGATGACGTTGCTATTGCAAATCAGGCTTATCCAGATCGTCCGGTAGAAGCAGCAAAAGCATGGAAAGAAATGATTCATCGTTATTTTGCCAGCGCACTTGGTCTGGTTATTTTTGCTCTAGGGATAATAGCGATTAGAAAACGCAAAGAACCTAATCAGGCATTGAAGCTCCCGGTTTTTCTGATGGCTCTTGTGGTCTTTCAGGGCATGTTAGGCATGTGGACGGTGACGATTAAATTAAATCCAGCGATTGTTATGTCACATTTGATGGGGGGTATGGCAACATTATCCCTTTTATGGTGGCTTACGTTACGCTCAGGTCGGCTTTTTCAGCTTACTCATGTAGTAGAGAGTGCTTATTTGCAAAAACTGAAAACACCGGCATTGATTGGTTTGGTGATTGTTGTTTTACAAGTGATGCTTGGTGGCTGGACGAGCTCTAATTATGCTGCATTACAGTGCGTAGAGTTTCCGACTTGCGTTGCTGGAGAGTATTTACCCGCTATGAATTTTTCTGAAGGTTTTACGCTCTGGCACGGTACAGATAAAAACTTTGAGTTTGGTATTTTAAGTAATGAAGCACGTGTGGCTATTCACACAACACATCGAATTGGCGCGGTTATTACCGCATTGTTTGTTATTTGGCTGGGACTAAAATTGATAATAATGCCGGCATACCGCCCGCTAAAAAATGCAGGTATAGCCTTGTTGGCTGTGGTGACATTACAGTTTATTTTAGGTGTATCAAACGTGTTATTATCACTACCATTACTCGTCGCGGTAGCACACAACGCGGGTGGTGCATTGTTAATTCTCACAATGGTCACTCTGAATCATTTAATTCGTAACCAGGAATAAAGTACCGAGACAATGGAAAATACTGCAAGCAATTCAAACCCCAGGGTCGGTTTCTTAACGACCTGCAATAGTTTCTATGAATTATGTAAACCACGTGTCGTTATGATGCTGGTTTTTACTGCAGTGATTGGTATGTTTCTCGCGACACCGGGCATGGTGCCATGGCAGCCGCTCGTTTTTGGCACACTTGGAATTGGTCTTGCTGCTGCATCTGCGGCTGCGATTAACCAGGTGGTTGATCAAAAGATTGATAAAGCAATGCGCCGTACAGAGGATCGACCTTTACCACAGGGAAATATCTCTAATTCGCAAGCCCTCTTTTTTGCTATTGTTCTGGGTGTCATTGCTATGGCCATCTTGATCTTTTTGGTTAATGGTTTAACGGCCTGGTTGACTTTTTTGTCTTTAATTGGCTATGCCGTTATTTACACCATGTATTTGAAACACGCGACACCACAGAATATTGTGATTGGTGGCGCGGCAGGTGCAGCTCCTCCCGTATTAGGTTGGGTGGCGGTGACTGGAACGATTGATCCTGATAGTCTGATGTTGTTCCTGATTATTTTTGCCTGGACGCCGCCACATTTTTGGGCATTAGCGATTCATCGCCGGGATGAATATGCCAAAGTCGATGTTCCTATGTTGCCGGTGACTCACGGTATTGAATATACCCGTTTACAAGTCCTGCTTTACACCATCATTATGATTGCTGTCACTTTAATGCCCTTTGCAACGCGAATGAGTGGCGTGGTGTATTTGGGCGGCGTGTTGATTTTGGATGCCATATTCTTGTATTACGCGATTAAAATGCAATCAGGCAAAGATGAAAGCATTCCAATCAAAACCTTTGCTTATTCCATTATTTATTTAATGCTGTTATTTGCTTTGTTGTTGATCGATCACTACTTGCCCCAATCTTTTTAGAAATTTAAGAATCCCGTCTTAGCGAGAAAGCGCTGAAAAATAACTATTTTTCAGTGCTGACGTGGCAATCTCATGGTTAAACGTTATTCTGGATGAGATTGCTTCAAATGACGGAAATATTTAGTTGACACGTGTGTATATACACGTATAATTCTGTGCATATACACAGTCGAGGTTAAAAATGAATACAGAAATTGAAGGCGAAGCACCCAGCTGCATCAATATGCAGATATTACGCGCCAGCCACTATGTATTAAAAACCTATGATGACGCGTATCGTGACCTGGGGATACGTGCGACACAAATGCCGGTCATTGGCCTTATATCGCGCAAAGGACCAATAACAATTCGTCAGATTGCTGATGAAATGGAATCAGAACGCAGTGTTATGAGCCGTAAGCTACAAGTCATGGAAAAAAACGGCTGGATTAGTGAAGACCCTGAAACAACCGGTAAAGAGAAATTTTTTATTCTGGCTGAAGAAGGAAAAGAGCTCATTCAACGGGTATTACCTGTTAAGCAGGTGGTACAGCAAAAGATTTTAAGTAAGTTGAGTGATGATGAGAGACATTTATTACTGAATTTATGCAGTAAATTAAAGCAAGCGTAACAATATATTAAGGTTGAGCTGTAACAAGCAGCCAGCCCTTTTTTTATACAAAACCGTGCATATGCACTTATATGCAGATAGATTGGAGAGATAAAAATGTTTGGAATGAATATGAGTTTTATTGAATGTCCTGAAGCACGCGAAATGGTTGAAAATGGTGCGCAACTTGTTGATGTACGTTCACCACAGGAATTTGGTATGGGTGCGATTCCTGGATCAAAAAATGTTCCTCTTCAGTCCATTTATGGCGCAGAACAATATTTAGATAAAAACAAACCTGTAATCGTGTATTGCGCGAGTGGCATGCGTAGTGAACAGGCAAAAGGTGTATTAAGCCAGCTGGGATTTAATTCAGTGCATAACTTAGGTTCTGTTAACAAGTATATGTCTTGTTAAGAAATGTTATTTTTGAAAAAAAGTAAGTAGGATAAAAATTATGTTTGTTAGACAATTATTTGATCGCGAAACGAGTACCTACAC
>Ga0316208_1002833_pt1 | contig 13371 bp, 12 predicted proteins | sample 3monopyrite_MG_FD_204944 | JGI IMG/M metagenome (GOLD analysis project Ga0316208, IMG submission 204944) | Microbial mat bacterial communities from mineral coupon in-situ incubated in ocean water Damariscotta River, Maine, United States -... | ecosystem: Environmental > Aquatic > Marine >... | reverse complement strand
CATCAGATATGCAGGGTGGCTCTATGTCTATCTCTAGCCTGGGTGGTATTGGTGGAACAAACTTCACGCCGATTGTTAATGCGCCAGAAGTTGCTATTTTAGGTGTTTCTAGAGCAGAGATGAAACCCGTTTGGAATGGTTCAGATTTTGAACCGAAATTAATGTGTCCATTAGCATTGTCATATGATCACCGTGTAGTTGATGGTGCAGATGGTGCGCGCTTTATAACTTACATAAGTCATTTGTTAGCAGATGCACGTCGTTTGTTACTGTAGTCTTTGACGCAAAGCTACTAAGGCACAGAGTTATTTAAATATTATCGAATATGTCATTCCTGCGAAGGCAGGAATCCAGTGGCTAAAGTGATAAAAGTCTCTTGATTCCTGATAAAAAATTCAGCAATGACGAATAGAAAAGGCTTAGTTATGAGCACAATAGAAGTCCATGTTCCTGATATCGGTGATTTCGATTCAGTAGAAATAATTGAAGTACTGGTTGCCGTTGGTGACAAGGTAGCTGAAGAAGATTCATTAATTACCGTTGAGTCTGATAAGGCCTCGATGGAAATACCATCGCCAGCTGCGGGCACTATTACCTCTATCAAAGTAGCGGTAGGTGATTCCATTGCTCAAGGCACGTTAATCGTTATGATGGATACAGCAGATTCAATAGAAGCTGCATCAGCGGCTGCACCTGCAGAAGCAGTGAAAGAAGTAGCGCCTATTGCTGAAGCAGCAAAAGAAACAGCACCGGCTGCTGCCAGCTTTGCAGGTGATGCAGATGTCTCTGCCGAAGTGGTTGTTTTAGGGTCAGGCCCCGGTGGATATACCGCGGCATTCCGTGCTGCGGATCTGGGTAAAAATGTAATACTGATTGAGAAAGAAGATGTACTCGGTGGTGTTTGTTTAAACGTCGGTTGTATTCCTTCTAAGGCTTTATTGCATGTCGCTGAGGTGGTTAGTGAAGCGAATGAATTTGCAGAGCTAGGTATTAAATTTAATAAGCCAAAAATCGATACAGATAAACTACGTGCACATAAAGACGGTGTTATCGGCAAGCTTACCACTGGCCTACAGGGTATGGCGAAGCAGCGTAAAGTTACAACGGTACATGGTTTTGGTAAGTTTACCTCAGCTAACACGATTGAAGTTGAGGCATCAGATGGTAGTAAAAAAACAGTGGGTTTTGAAAACTGTATTATTGCTGCTGGTTCATCGGTGACAAAATTGCCATTTATTCCCTGGGAAGATGAGCGTGTATGGGATTCAACAGATGCACTTGAATTGCACAATATCCCCAAGCGATTATTGGTTGTTGGCGGCGGTATTATAGGTTTAGAAATGGCCACGGTTTATTCTGCATTAGGTGCAAAGGTAACCGTTGTAGAATTGAGTCCTGGATTAATTCCCGGTGCTGATCGTGACCTGATTCGGCCGTTTGAGAAGACGCTGAAAAAGCGTTATGAAAATATTTACACCAGTACAAAGGTAACTGAATTAACGCCAACTAAAAACGGCATTGTGTGCAAATTCGAAGGTGCTAAGGCACCGGAAGAAGATACATTCGATAACGTACTGGTTGCGATCGGTCGTTCACCTAATGGCAAATTGATTAATGCTGATAAAGCAGGCGTTATTGTTAATGATCAAGGTTTTATCACAGTAGATACGCAAATGCGTACAAACGTGAATAATATTTTTGCCATTGGAGATGTAGTAGGGCAGCCAATGCTGGCACACAAAGCAACTCATGAAGCTAAGATTGCAGCGGAAGTTATCGACGGTCAGAAGCGTTTCTTCGATGCACGGGTTATTCCATCCGTTTGTTATACAGACCCGGAAGTTGCCTGGGTTGGGCAAACAGAAGAACAGTTAAAAGCTGCTGGTGTGGAGTATGAAAAAGGTGCCTTCCCGTGGGCTGCATCGGGTCGTGCTTTATCGGTTGGTGCTACCAACGGTGTTACCAAAGTACTGTACGATAAAAATACTCAGCGTATGATTGGTGCCGGTATTTTAGGCAAAAATGCGGGTGAGTTAATTGCCGAAGCGGCACTAGCCATTGAAATGGGGGCGGAGATGGATGATGTAGCAATGACGATCCATCCACATCCTACTTTGTCAGAGACATTAAACTTTGCAACAGAAGTAGCAGAGGGTACCTGTACTGATATCTATATGCCGAAGAAAAAATAAGCTTAGCATATTGCGAGATGTACTAAAAAGGCACTGGATATTCAGTGCCTTTTTAGTATTCAATTAATATAACTAACTTTATAAGTAGCTAATAAATGTTTATAAAAAAATTATTAAGAACTCTATGCATGCCAGTGTTGAAAAATCTTGAATCTGGTAAAGAGCCCTATGAATACAAAAAATCGCATCGCGTAATTTTAATCATAATGGGTTTAATATTTTCAATATTGGGAACACTTGTTTTATATTTTGCGCAAGGACAAGATATTGGTTATTTTATACCGGTCATTGTATTTGGAGGTGTTGGTATATTGAGTATAGTTGTAGGCATCGCTGGAAGTGATCGAGCAGTTTCAAGAATTTGGACTTCTAAACGTTGAAATGCAAAACCCATTCTAAATTAATGATAGTTAGTTGGGTGAAATTGGCCTTGAATAGTAGCTTAAAAATAGTATGCAATGTCCAGTTGAACAAAGTCATCTTTGGCGATGCTATTAAGTAAACTGCTATTGTCTATTTGATTAAATAGGCGTATTTCTAATGTTGCTGTCCAGCTTTCAGCAAAGCGTCGGCTTGCTTCTAAGCTTATCAGATGTTCCTGATAATCCAGATCATAAATAACACCGAGTAAAGCTTCACTCGATTCGGCATCATTCATTGCTAAACGTAAACCTATCAATACATCATTTTGGAAAAAACTGCTGGCCTGTTTGTTGCGATCATCGTATAGATATTCAGCCACCAGGCCTAAATCGGCAGCGGAATCTGCAATGCCAACGAAGGTGTATTCAAAACCGCCAGTGAGTGCGATAAAATTTTGGTCTATTAACTGTGTATTGCTGTTATCAAAAGCCTGCCAGTCTCGCGCAATAATTTCTAATTTCCATAACCACTCTTCGGTCGTTAACTGTGCGTCTAAACCTGCCTGTTGCATTAAAGGATAATAGGGTGTTAATACAGGAGAACCATTACTGCTGCCTAATGTTAATAAGGGTTCGCGACTGGTTCCGTTAAAATAGGATAGTCCAATTTCAAGGTCACCAAAATATTGAAACCAGCGTAGGGCATAGTCTACATGCTGTTCTTTATTAGATGATTCGTAACTGGCCTGATTAGTGTCGACAATAAGTGATGTGCGAGGGCGGCCTTCAACGCCCTGAAAGGTACGTTCTCTAAAATAAGGTAAAACAAATATATCTACGGTGCCCCAGTCTTGTTCAAAGCTTGCCTTTACCATTGGTTGCCCGAGTTTATCTTCGCCATCGACACTTTCAATGTTGTCTGTTTGATTGATTACATCGACCAGATGCTGGGATTCAGTCACTCCCCAGTAAACTTTGCTAATGCCCAGGCGTAATTCCCATGTGTCAAACGTCTGCTGATAATACATTTCTCTTAAATCACCGTGCGTACGTTCCTCATCGTATTGGTCTACCCGTATAAAAGGTGTAATGTTAATACTTGAATTATTATCCCAGGCTTCATAGAACTCGACCTCTGAAGATATAGACAGGTAATTATTATGCTGTGGTGAATTAGTTGAAAGTGCATCATTTATAAAATAGCGATCTTGCAGCGTTACATTACCCGACCAATCTGCATGTAATGGGAAACTCAGCAGGCTTAATATTGAGAGTGATAATAGTGACTGTATAAATTTCATGATGATGTTCCGAAACTTTCCAGGTGTGCAATATCTGCTGTTATAGGCGGCGATGAAATATTATGCCCCATTAATTTTTGCAGTTGTGCATTGGGAATATTTTCACTTTTGCCACGAATTAATGTTTGTACGAGTGTATGGCAGATTAATTTATTTCTACTGAACATTTTATGCTCTATCCATGTCCACTTTTCATCCCAATAAATAACCTGGCTATGTAGTTCATAGGCTTGAAATAGTTTTAATGGACGTCTGAAGTGTGTATGGATAGTGCCTACAACACCGAACCAACCTTTGCTATACATCAATTTTAAGAGACCAGTGCGCTGCATTATATCTACACGGCCTAAATCCATAATGCTATTAAAACGCCCATTATTCATGTGCATATTAATATCCAGATCATTTGGTAGAACCCGAAACTTCAATACCGATTTATCAATAATGCTCAGTTTTGGTTTCCATGTAGATTTAATAAATAGTAATAGCAGGCGTAAATAAAGATTCATAAAGTAATCAGTGTTGTTTATATAGTTTTCAGCTATTGGTTATTTTGCGCGTTTTAAGCTATTACGATTAAAGTCTCTATCGGTAAGGCCTGTTTTGAACTGATAGTTACTCCAGGTCAGTGTGGTTGACTTTCCTGTTTGATGATTAACCATATGCATTACATCGGCGCGCCAGAACTTATCCAGGTATTTTTTATAACCAGAGTAAGTTAATGTTTTTAGTAGAGTGTTTTTACGATCATAAAAATCAATTTTTTCTGCGCGATATTCCTGCTTATTTACCCATGCTACCTGACGCGTGTAACCGGAATGTTTATAGGCAGGATAGCGCTCAATCACAAAGCTATCGATATCGTTGAGAATTTCATCTTTAATATATTTATAGGTATATTTATCTATTTCCTGTGAAGAAATATCTTCATAAGCAAATTCACTGCCCATAAACGGGCCGGACTTGTTTTTTGAGCTAATACGTTTTACGCGTTTAAGCGCAGGCAGATATAACCATTGCTCATCAGGTTTTAGGGCGTGAGAATAGGTCAGCGATGCGGTGCCTTTTATGTCTGCCGGGGTGTCGAATATAGAAAGCGCTTTATCACCATCGCCGTTCACTTCGAGGGTTTTTACTCGAACTTCGCGTATGCTGGTTTGGCCTTGTTTATTTTTTAATTCCATTTTCATTGCAGCAGTAGAGTCTATAAATCCGCTGTCTCTTTTGTCGGCTTCTGTTGCGATTTCTAATCCGCGTGCAGTGCTATCGGCTAATACAGAAAGTGGTGTTAAGCTACTTAATAAAAGTAGTGATGCAATGACGCACTTAGTTGTCGTTAGGTTTTTCATAATTGTCCGTCCTTAAGAAGATTTTGACTCTTTATTACCATCAATCGCCATTAGTAATGGAGGAAGTAATAAGAAGTCTAATAATAATGCAATAGCAATAATGATGCTGGTCATTAAACCCATACCTGAGTTCAATTCAAATGATGATTGTGCGAGTATCATAAATCCAGAAATTAATACAAGTGAAGTAACCCATAGCGCAACGCCGACATTTTTAAATGCATAACGTACAGCCTCGTGGCTATCTAAACCTTTTTCTTTACGCGCTCGTATGTATTTGCTAATAAAGTGAACCGTATCATCTACCACAATGCCTAATGTCATAGCGGTAACAATTGACAGTGCTAAGCCAACTTCACCAACCACTAAACCCCATATACCAAAAGCTACACCTGCTGGGAAAAGGTTAGGTATTAAGCTTATTAAGCCATACTTAACTGAACCCAGTGCAATAATTAAAATAAGCGAAATTAAAACCAGTGCAATGGTGGTGCCGGTCAGCATGCTAGTAATATTACGTTTACCAATATGAGCAAACATAATAGAAGGACTGGCGCCATCAGTAACAAGATCCGGTGTGTTTTGTTTCATCCAGTCATTTGCACGTTTCTCTAAGGAGAGTAATTCGTTAGATGAAATCGTTTCCAGAACTACATTAACTTTAGTTGCTTGCTTGGCTACATCGATTTGATTGTTTAAATCTAATCCATAGGGTAGTGACATCTCATAAAGCAATAAGTATTGAGCTGCCAGTTCTCGGTTGTCAGGCAGTGTATAAAATGCTTCATCATCCCCATGCATGTTTTTGTTTAAACGTTTGAAGGTATCGGTGATGCTACTTACATGAATAGTTTCGGGTTGTTCTTTATACCAGTCTGAAAACTGTTCAATTTGTGCTAAAAATTCAGGCCGGCTTACACCTTCTTTTTCACCACTATTTAATGAATAGGCGATGGTATAAGTGCCGGTTAAGTTTTCTGTGGTGAAGTCTGTGTCCTGCCTGAACTGTACTGATTCATCAAAATAATTAACGAAAATATCGTTTAATTGATTTTGTGGAATCATAGCAATAAAAAATAAAACACCCAGGGAAAATGAAGTGAGTAAAGTTTTTCGTTTTGCGATAACAAAATTACCCAGTTTTTCCATTGCACCAGTACCGGCAACAAAGCTTTTTGCTTTAATGGGTAGAATATACATAATGGCAGGTAAAAATGTCATGGTTAATATAAAAGCGCCGATAACGCCATAAGTAGACATATTGCCCAAGTCGCCAAATGGTGGCGCGTCACTTGAGTTTAGGCTTAAAAAACCTAATGCGGTGGTAATGCTGGTGAGGAATATAGGCATAAAGTTAACGCGCATACTTTCCACAATTGCATCGTGTTTGCTCATGCCTTTATGAATTTCCTGCAGCATGGTTACCAGTAAATGTACGGCACCGGCAATGGCAATGGTTAAAATAATAATCGGTGCGGAGGCAGAGGGTGGTGTGAGTTTAATCCCTGTGTGGCCACCCATGCCCATGCCAATGACTATAGAACAAAGAACCAGTATGACTGTTGCAGCCGTTCCGCTAAAGCCTTTTAGTAATAAAAGTAACACAACAATAATCACCGCGAATGCGATGGGAATTAATGTTTCGCCATCTGCCTGGCTAGCTTCCGGGAAGGCGTTATTCATCATTGCCATGCCTGCTAAACGGAAATCAATCTCGGGATAATTAGCTTTTGCTTCAGCTAGCATTTTGCGTGCATAAGCAACGGTCGCAGGGTTTTCCTTCATCTGGTCAACACCCGGTAACTGGATAGTTACGTTAATACCAGTATGTGCTGCATCAGCAGAAATTAAACGCCTGGCAAGGTTAGGTTCGTTGAGGGCGACTTTTTTAATATAGGCTAGGTCTTCAGCACTTAAACCATTTGTTTCAACGACCAGGTCATCAACAATCAAATCATCTTCTTCTGCATAGGTGTGCTGAAAGTTAGTTACGGAGTCTACGCGAATAGAATGGGGGATTTGCCAGGCTTCTTCGGTTATTGCCTGTACAGCAGCTAATACCTCAGGTGAAATCACATTGCCATTTTTGGGAGAGATAACAAATAATACGTTATCATCTTTGGTATAGGTGTTCTGTATATTTTCAAATGCATTGAGCTGTGGATTGTCATCACTAAAAAATACGCGATAATCATTAGAGAAAGGCATGAGCTTCGGTGCACCGCTTCCAATAACTCCAACCGTAGCCAGCGCTAGAATTATTACCAGGTAACGCCACTTTAAAATCCATTCAGTGTATCTAACGAGCATGATTTTTCTCCAAATCAGTTATTTTTTTAAGTTAGTTACTTCTTCTGCAAATAATTCGTTACAGAGTTTTTCTTTTAAATCGTGAATATCAAAAGTGCTACTAAGCGGTTGCCATTGGTAGCTGTCGAGTAATTTGTGGCTATTTACCCACATCATTTCGAGTGGTTGCTGTATGCCTAATTGATCAAATGGAATACCTGACATATGTAATAAATTAGAGCCATAACCCATGGTCCATAAACCCAGCATGATGCCATCGGGTAAGTAATCCTGTTCAGTAGGGATATCACCGTCTTTCATGGCATCGCGAATGATTCCAAGTACGACACCGGTAATTTCATGTTCAAGTTGTAATAGCGACTGCTGTTTTTCAGGGGTTATCTTTTCCCGCACAGCGGATGACTTTATAAGCTGCATGTTTTGCATTTCTACGGGGTGTAGTTGCGCATACAGGCTCTGTGCAATGCCTACGGCCGCAATACGTTCGCGATGACTACCCGCGTAGTTTCTCGCCCGATTAAACATTTCGATGAGCTTATTCAGGCAACGACAGCTAATACCGCTGATGATTTCTTCTTTACTGCTGAAGTGGTTGTATACCGTTCCTTTTGAGTATTCAATTTCAGCGGCGACGCGGTCCATAGTCAGGCTTTGCAGGCCATCTTTCTGGAGAATAAGTTGTGCAGTATCCAGTATTAGCTGTTCGCGCTCAAACAGCTCTCGCTGTTTACGCGTCATGGGTTCTGCATTGTTTGCGGTGTTATCTATCATTGCGGAAGAATATGACGAAACGTCAAAACTTGTCAAACTGTTTATTAGTTAGACGTTTATATTAATTTTAAAATAATATTATCTTCACCTCAGGGGCTGCATGTTATGATTCATAGGTTGATGTTTTAAAAAGAAATTTTATGCAATATGATTTTCAGACTCTGGCACATGCCTATGGTAAGCCAACGACGAACGGTCGGTTAAAGGTGCAAAATTCTGACTTTAAAGTCGATGAGATTATGCCTGTTCAAACCTCGGGCGTGGGTGAGCACCTGTGGCTGAAGATTGAAAAAGACGGCAGTAATACTGATTGGGTGGCGCAGCAGTTAGCACGGCACGCAGGCGTTAAGTCGATGGCAGTAAGTTATGCGGGTATGAAAGATCGGCATGCGGTGACTACGCAATGGTTTAGTTTGCACTTGCCCGGCATGCAAGACCCTGATTTTTCTGATCTGCTTAGTGATGAATTTAAAATATTAGAGCAGAACCGGCATGATAGAAAACTTAAGCGTGGTGCGCTAAGCGGTAACCGCTTTCAGTTGCGTATTACAGAGCTTAAAGGTGAGGCCGCAGAGCTAGAAGACAGGCTGCAAAAAATTAAGCAATCAGGGGTTCCCAACTATTATGGTGAACAGAGATTTGGCCGTGAAATGGGAAACCTGTTGAAAGCGGAAAGAATGTTTAGAGGTGAGTTAAAGAAGCTCAAGAAGCAACATCGCGGATTGTATTTGTCATCTGCACGTTCATGGATTTTTAATCAAGCACTTTCACAGCGTATTCAACAAGGTAACTGGTTAGAGCCAATACAGGGCGATGTGTTTATGCTGAATGGAAAATCCGCCTGTTTTGTTGAAGAGGTTGACGATGAGATAAACCGGCGCTTGCGTAATGCAGAGATTAATCTAACCGGTTGTTTATGGGGTGAAGGTGAGAGTATGGCTACAGCAGATACCTTCGCATTAGAACAGTCTGTTGCGGATGAGTTTAAGCCTTTGGCAGAAGGACTGGAATCTGCTCGCCTAAATCAGGAAAGACGTGCTTTGCGCTTAATGCCTGATAATTTAAATTGGCAAATTAACGATAGTGTTCTGGAAATGGAATTTGATTTGCCGTCTGGTGCATTTGCAACCATGGTGTTACGTGAGTGCGTTAACGCATAATAATGCCAGATGTTCTTTTTAAATAGCGCGTCATATCACACAGTGCATTGTGCCAAATCGCACAATACTTAAAAGCAAAAATCAAAAAATACAGGATATTCAGTTACTTATTGTTGGTGTGTTTTTTGCTGAATAATAACTGACATGGAGTTAATTATTTAAAACGGATTGAATCAATAATTGTTTCCAGGAGCTGTTGCAGCAAAATAAATTGATGCAATATTTTTTAGAAAATATAAAAAACTCAAGGTCTACAATACTATGACAATAATCGAATTATTTGATAAAGGCGGTGTCATTGTCTGGATATTATTAATGTATTCGTTTGTTGCTTCATCAATTACTATTGAGCGGATATTACATTTTTCATTAATGGGCAATCCTAAAAAAAATAGTGAAGACTTGTTTAATAGTGGCTTTAATCTGGAGGTTACAGCTCGGCAGCTGGAAAGCTTAAACGGCCCAGAAGCCAATGTACTAGGCGGGATATTTAAGGCCTGGAGTAAAGGTGTTAGAAATTTAGAAAGTGTTGCTTCACGGTTAGGTTCTATCGAACTGCAACGCATGGAGCGTGGCTTTAGAACCTTGTCAATATTGGGGAACACGGCGCCTTTACTGGGCTTGCTGGGTACCATTATTGGAATGATTAAAGCGTTTATGGTTATTGAAATGGCCGGTGGCCGAGTAGACTCTCAAGCACTGGCTGGTGGTATATGGGAAGCAATGTTAACGACAGGTGTAGGACTTGCTGTCTCTTTACCTGTGTTATTGCTGTTACATTTTCTGGAAGGAGCAGCGGATAAACGAGCGCATAGCATGCGATGTTATGCCACGATGTTATTAGAGCAGTTACCTCATGAAGAACATATGATTGGGTCGTCAGAAGCCGTTCTTCATCAGCAGGGTGTAATACATGCAGTTTGAAGGTTATAGGCGCAGTAGTCATATACCAAATTTGACACCGTTGATTGATATTGTCTTTCTGCTGTTAGTTTTTTTCATGTTAACTTCACATTTTGTTAATCAGGAAGGCTTAAATATTGAGTTGCCTAAAGCTGAATCAGGGCAGGCTTTGGGTGAAAATAATCTACTGGAAATTATTGTTTATGCAGATGGATCATTAGCTTACAAAAATGACAGACTCTCATTAAACACTTTGGAAGAGCTGCTTCGAAAAGATTTATCTACGAGATTAGAAAAAAATGTACGTATTAAAGGTGATCAGAGCGTTGCCTTTAGTAAGGCAGTTGAGGTTCTAGATTTGGCACGTAAAGCAGGTGCAAGTGGTGTAGATATTGTTACAGAGAACAAATGATTAATCGAGAGAATATACTCTGGTTAGTGGGTATAGGTTTGTCGTTATTATTACATGCTAGTTTGTTTATTCAGTCTGGAACCCAATTCGGTATCGAAAATGCAAATGAGATTAATGCGCCATTATTAACGCGATTAAATTTTTATCAGCAAGCAACTATTCAAACTGAAGAAGTCCAAAAAAACACACCGCGTCAACCAGCAATAAAACAGAGTGATGCTTTACTTGAAAGTGATATAAAGAAAAAAGAAATTGAGCCTATAATCGAAACCATCGAGCAAGAGTTAGCTCAGTCCATGCCTCAAAATCAGGGGCAATTATCTGAAAATAATGAAGCAGTGTTAGCTGAAAAGCAGCAGGTGTATATGCAACGATTGTTGGCTCACATTGAAAATAGAAAGTATTATCCACGATCTGCACGTCGTCGCGGGATTGAAGGTAGTGTTCTAGTGTCGTTTGAATTATTGGCTGACGGAGGTATTAAATTATTACATGTTACAGGAGCACATTCTGTATTGCAGAAAGCGACGAGGCAAGCGGTACAAAGTTCAATTCCTTTGCCGTTACCACCAGCAGAATTGAATGTGCCGAAGAAGATCGAATTTAGTATTCAGTATTTACTGCAATAAGCTGATCTTTATTTTTCTATTTCTTTCAGTAAACCCAGGTATTTCTCGGATGGTAAAGGTGGGCTCCAGAAATATCCCTGTCCATAATCAACGCCCATTTCTGTTAATACTGATAATTGCTCACGGGTTTCAATACCCTCTGCAACCAGTTTTAATCCTAAGCCCTGGGCTAAACCGTATATAGCATTTACAATGGCAATGTCATCTGGATCATGCAATATTCCATCGGTAAAAGAGCGATCAATTTTTAAAATGTCGATAGGTAAACGCTTCAAGTAAGCGAGAGATGCATAGCCAGTACCAAAATCATCAATAGAAATTGTTATACCCATCTCATGCAATTGATTTAATTTTTCTTCCGCATTACCCTCATTTTTAAGTAAAGTACTTTCGGTTAACTCTAGCTCAATATTTTTTGCATTTAATTGATGTCTATGTAATGTCTCTCTTAAAATGCCGACTAAATCCTGTTCTCTAAATTGCCGTGCTGAAACATTGATGGATATATTTGTAATGGGGATGCCAGCGTTCAGCCATTGCTTAAATTGTGCACAGGATTTTTCTATCACCTGTTGTCCCAGAGGAATGATTAGACCAGTTTCTTCTGCAATGGGAATAAATTCATCAGGCGGAATAACGCCTTGTTCAGGGTGGTTCCAGCGAACCAGTGCTTCCATGCCACTAGCAATATTACTGACAAGATTAACTTTTGGTTGGTAATACATTACCAGCTGATCATTTTCAATTGCCTTGCGTAAGCTATTTTCCAGACTTAATCGACGATTAGCTTTTTTACTGAGTTCTGGTGAGTAAAACTCATAGGTATTGCCACCTTTGTCTTTAGTTCTGTAAAGAGCGGCATCTGCATGGCTAAGCAGGTTTCCAATAGTGGTGCCATCTTGTGGATAAACACTGATACCAATACTCGCCTTGACGTGAATTTCCTGATCTTGAATTGTCAAATTGTGTTCAATGGCGCGGGAAAATTTTGCGGCCATCACAGCCACATCTTCCAGATGATGAATATTTTCAACGATCATATTGAACTCATCGCCACTGCTGCGTGAAAGAGTGTCTGTACCACGAATAGCTTTGCTGAGGCGTGAGGCAACAGACTGTATTACCTTGTCGCCATTATGATGTCCTAGTGCTTCATTGATGAGTTTAAGGTTATCTATATCGACCATCAGGAGCGCAATCATGCTTTCATTGCGTTGAGCTCTTAGTATGGCAGATTCTAATCTATCAAGGAGTAAAGACCGGTTGGGTAATCCGGTGAGGGTATCGTGGTACTCAAGTCGGCGTACTTTCTGTCTGTTTTGCTCGCCGGAGACGATGCGTTTAACTCGTTGCTTAAATACTGACCAGTTAATTGGTTTTGTGATGTAGTCAACAGCGCCAGCATCAAATGCAAGATTTACAGACACGTCATCGTCAAGAGAGGTAATGATAAGTACTGGAGGAGGGTTTGCTATTTGAAAACTTATTTCTTTACATGCCGTTATTCCGTCGACATTTGGCATTACAAAATCGAGGATAGCCAGATCGTAAGTAAATTCTCTACACAATTTTATAGCTTCGATACCCGAAGAGGCTTCAGTAACAGAGTAATTATCTTGAGTGAGTACGTGGCGTAATAACAGTAAGACGGATGGATCGTCATCTGCTATTAATACATTGCCCATTTCCGGGAGGGTGTTTTCCATAAATATAAGATGAAATCCATAAATACAAAATTAGGTCAAATTAATAGTAGCACAAGGATTTTAATTATTAGACGAAATGCTGATATTTATGAGTTATTTGTCCATATTATGTCCGCAACCTTTTCAAGTTGCGTAATTTAAGTGTTTAAATCAGGCTGAGATATCCAGTAACTATAATGGATATTGCTTTGAAAAATAATAATGTTGCTTGGTTGCAGTGTCATTGCAGGGTATCATTACTATCCTTATGTTTTGTTTCCATGCCGCTATTTTAGG